>Ga0105047_10007338_pt1 | contig 18593 bp, 3 predicted proteins | sample MAT04_FD_78384 | JGI IMG/M metagenome (GOLD analysis project Ga0105047, IMG submission 78384) | Freshwater microbial communities from Lake Fryxell liftoff mats and glacier meltwater in Antarctica - MAT-04 (megahit assembly) | ecosystem: Environmental > Aquatic > Freshwater > Ice > Liftoff... | reverse complement strand
GACTACAGTTCACTCCATTGTTTGCTGTGATCAATACGTTTGTTCCCAGATTTATTCCTGTTATTTTACTGACTGAAACCGTACCCGAACTACTCGTTATATTGGCAATATTGCTATAGTACGTCACACTGTAGGTGCCATTGCCAGGTTCGCACTCCGGTATGCCTACGGTAAGTGTCGGTCGCTGACATAAAAGCTCAATACCGGAAACATCATGATCGTCTTCGTCACCACCAATAAAACTATTGCCAAAAAGATTGTTGTCATCAACACTGCCAGGCAATACCTGATTGTCGTTAAGTGGATTATCATCATTCACACTATCCGCATCATCGTTTCTATTATTATTTAAAGTGTCCATACCTGCGGACACTTCTGCATAATTTAAATATGCATTTGGAAGAATTGAACTCTGTACTCTTAAGGTAATTTGAAATGATGTATTTGCTCCGGGAAGTAAAACGGGTGCATATGTGTATTTTACCAAAGGTTCAGTTCCTATCCAACCGGCATTTGGTCCACCTGCTATAAAATCAAATCCAGACGGGACATAATCGGAAACTACAATATTTTTTGCTGGTACATTTCCCTGATTAAACACCGCAATTTCAAAAACGACATCGTCGCCAATCTGAAAAAATGTTCCTGGCGTAATTTTGGTTTTTCTCAAGGCCAAATCGAAAATCTGAATCTTATGGGGATCGTGGTCATCTTCATCAGTAGCAGCCACGTTTGAACCCGGAAGCCCTGTTCCATCACCGTTTATAAAATTATCTGATGGAGAATTAGGTTTTCCACCTGCATCATTTCCATTAACTGTATCCGGTGTACTATCGATGTCAACTGGCTTAAGTACAGTATTTGGGTCAGTATCATTTGCATCAGATATTTCAGCATAATCAGTCCAGGCATCGTCAGGATTAACATAGAACTGAATAGGCATTAAGTCAAGTTTCAGTGTATCGCTCTGTCCGGGGAGTAGTACATTTGTGTATGTTTTTTTTGCAGTGTTCAATATACTATTATAATTCCAGCCTCTGAGCAAGTTTTTTGGAGAGTTCATGTATTGAAGGGCCGAGGAGAGATAATCTGTGATTTCAATATTTGTAGCAGGAATGGAGCCCTGATTAAATATGGTAAAAACATACTCTACATCCTGTAAATAACTAAATGAAATTAAAGCTGATCCTTGTATTTTATTTAATGCCAAGTCAAAAATTTCTGCACCAGCCGGATCATGATCATCATCGTCATCATTATTTGACAGACCAGTACTTCCTAAATTATTATCGTTTGTATCTCCGGGCAATACGTTATTTTCCTGAATACTATTGCTTCCAAAAAAGCTATCTGAATCAAAAATCGGATTATTAGCTAGGTCTGAAGCAGATGCAATTTCAGCATAGTTCACCCATGCTCTGTTGCCACCTGAAGTTCGTATCAAAACTAAGTTTATAGATAACGTTTCTACACCTCCCGGATTGAGTGCCGGGCTCACTGTGATCCATCGATTATACACATTAGGTCCTCCACTCCACATAGGATTTAGTGAAGGATCGAAATAGTAGCCTACTCCAGCAGGTAGATAGTCATTTATTAGAAAACCAGATACTGGCTGATTCCCCTGATTATGTACTTCTATATTAAATGTGAGTGTATCGCTATAAGCATAAGGTGCTACAGTTGCAAGTGTTTTTCTTAAAGCAAGATCAAAAATAGGCAATTCTTCATTGAGAGAATTATTTCCGGTGTTGGTATCAGAATTAAAAATATTTATATTGTTAATATCTTCATAAGCTATGATCATTACTGTATTCTGCCATGCATTACTTAGAAGACAAGGTATTATATCAAAACTTATTGACACCGACGCACTCTGCCCCGGATTTAAAGTATTGTTGATGGTAGTTACTCTGTTTAAACCTGAAGAATTCCATACCTGACTCCCGCCAGTATAATTTAAACCACATGGCACAACATCCAAAACGCTGATATTTTTTACAGCTAATGGTCCGTTATTTCTAACTGTGATCTGAAAATTTACATTATTTCCATAAGAATATGGAGCAAAAGGATTAACTAAAATGCTTTCTATAGAAACATCTGTTTGAGATATACCCAATAAAGGAAGTAATAATAAGAGCAAATGTAATTTGAATGATTTCATGGAGCTTAATTTTTAATATTTAAAAATCAGGCTATATCATTCTCTGAAAAAGTGCTTATGCTAAAAGACTACATTGGTTCGAGGGACAAATATATCATTATTTACAATAATATATAATTATTTGTGTTGAAAAAATAAATATTTGTTAAAATAGCTAATATACATAATATTTTTTAAGATATACCAGTGTATTTAGCACTTTTTGGAAGTTCTATTATTATTCAGGTGAGATTATTCTACTTCTAAATACATAATAATATTTTACTTACAAAAAAGTAATAAAAAAAAGGACCCTTATCCAAGGGTCCTTCTCCGAAAAAATACCTATAAACTCAAGGTTATAAAACCTATAAATCGAGCATTTACTTTAAGATAATCAGTTTATAACTTGAAATAATACCATCCAGATTAAGCATAATAGTATAAACACCCGGATTTAACCTTGATACATCTACAGTATATGTCTGAATCTGTACTTCTGTCACTTCATTAATAAAACCACTCATCACTAGCTTGCCAATATTATCATAGATATTCCCTATCACTTTTGAACCTTCGTTTGCTTCCAGATCAATATTGACCAGACCTACTGCAGGGTTAGGATACACTAATGCTCCAGATTTACCTATTCTTTCTACAAGTACATCTACAATATTGGAATACGTTTCTGTACCGTCAAAATCCACCTGACGTAGACGATAAGAATACACTCCATTTACTTTAATGTCATTGTCATTAAAATCATATAATGTTATCCTGTTTGAATTACCCGCTGCAGCTATTTTGCCCACTGATTTAAATTCGCTTCCTTTGAAGCTTCTTTCGACATCAAAATAATCGCTGTTAATTTCAGATGCTGTTTCCCAAGATAATTCATTTACGTCGGCAACCTTATTCCATCGACCTTCAAATCTTGTTAAATTTACAGGTAGCGGTTTAAAGTCAAACCCTATATCGATATCTTCTATAATCTGTGCATAAGAAACTGTAAAATTCAATGTTTTTTCATTTGTAAAATCAACAATATCGCTATCTTTAGTATCATCCAATCCTTGATTTGGTGTTACAAATATATACAGATCCGGCTTTTTGACTTTTATGAAATATTCACCCGGAGGCATACATTCAAATAGATAATAACCCGCTTTACCATCACGAGGACTATTTTTCGTTAATTGCGTTTCATATGGAACCCCAGAATTGGAAGTTGAATATAATTCAACAGTAATACCATTTAATCCAGTATCTCCAGCATCCTGAAGATTATCCATTGTACCATTATCCAACCAAACATAATCACCGACTTTCGCACATCTGAAATAACCCGCATCTATGGTTGTATTGTTTTCACTAGAGCTTAATACTATCACAGGACTTTGTCCTGAAATGATATTTGCATCACTATCTTTTGCATCATCCAGACCTGAATTTGCCGCCGTCGGAATGTAAATATCACCTGGTTTTACAAACGTAACTACATAATTTCCGGGGACCAGATTTGTGAATTCGTACATACCCAATGCAGAAGTTGTTGTAGAAAGATTTACGATGGCGCCCCTAGCGTCAATACCACTCAAGTTGACCTTAAAACCTGGTAGACCGGGTTCAAAACCATCCTGAAGACCATTGACATTTCGATCCTCCCAGACAAAATCTCCAATTCTTGCTAAACGGTAGAATCCTGCGTCGATAGTAAGATTTTGCTCCCCTGCATTTAAAAATATAGGAGATGTCAATCCTGTAATTACATCTGCATCACTATCTTTGGTATCGTCACCTACATCCCTAGTTGTAGCCTGATAACCAAATAGTTTGGTAAAGCCAACTGAATACGTTCCTTCCTGCAGATTACTAAATAAATATTTTCCATCAGGGCCTGTGAGCATTGAATTTATCTGAATATTTGACTGATTAAATAATCTAACCAAAACGTTAGGTATACCTGGCTCTCCAATATCCTGAATTCCGTTTGCATTTCTGTCTTCCCAAACAAAATCACCAATTGAACCCGGAAGATCACCGCATGCATCATCTGTTAAATCCGGTATATTATCTCCCGTCCAGTCTAGTTCAGCTCTGTTATACAGACCATGCTGTGGTGTGCTGCCTGGTCCATTACCCGGCACTTCACATTTTGTATAAACATTATTTCCCCCATCTTGAGAGTTCGGGTCCAGATTTAATGTCACTATAAACATTACCGTATATGTATGGGTCGATCCAGCAATAATTGGTACAGCGTTTGCCAATACAGTGGACCCTGAAACATTCATATTTCCATTTGCCTGACCGCTGTATGTTCCGCTATGTATCACTACATCATTATCAAATAATGGTGTATCTAGCAAACTGTAAGTTCCTGTAGCACCACCATTATTATTAACGATAATATTATAGGTAACTTTATAGGATCCAACAGGGATTGCATTTGGAATTACATTTACAAAGTTTTTAACCAATGTGATATTTGGTAAGTCACCACATGCATCGTCGGTGATATCTGTGATACCGTCTCCTGTCCTGTCAAGTTCGGCTCTGTTGTACAAGCCTTGGCCCGGTCCACTGCCCGGTCCGTTGCCAAAGATGGAACATGGTGTGTATATATTATCACCTCCATCATTTGAACCAGGAGTAAGATTTAATCTCACCGTAAATGTTACCGTATAAATGTGTGTTATACCTTGGCTGATATTCAAACTATTTGCCAAGCTGGTAAATCCAACTGTATTCATTGATCCATTGTTAACTCCACTAAAGTTTCCGCTAACTATAGTCACATCATTATCAAATAATGGTGTATCCTTAAGGCTGTATGTGCCCGTTGATCCTCCATTGTTATTAACAACTATTGCATAGCTTACATTATAACTTCCATTGGTATTTTGCGTTACCCCTACGAAATTTTTGTACATCGTTACGTTTGGCAGGTCACCACATGCATCGTCTTCCAACTCAAAGCTACCATCCGCTCCTCTATCCAGCTCTGCTTTATTATACAATCCCTGTCCAGGTCCGCTTCCCGGTCCATTGCCGGATACCGCACATGAAGTATAGATATTGTTGCCAGGATCATTGGATCCCGGTTCCAATTGCAATTTTACATTAAATGTCACTGTATAATTGTGGGTAGCTCCGGCTGCTATGCTGGTATTTGTTGCTAAAGTAGTGCTACCAGTTGTGTTCATATTACCTATGGCCTGACCACTATATGTGCCGCTTAGAATTACTATGTCGTTGTCAAATGAAGGCGTATCTTTCAAACTATAAGTTCCTGCTGTGCCGCCGGTATTACCCACAATAATATTGTAACTCACATTATATGTGCCTCCTGCGGCAGTTGTGACACTCACTATGTCTTTTCTCAAGGTTACATTTGGTAAATCTCCACAAGCATCATCTGTGATGTCTGTGATACCATCACCTGATTTATCCAGTTCTGCTCTATTATATAATCCCTGTCCTGGTCCACTACCCGGTCCGTTACCAAATACAGCACATGGTGAGTAGATATTATTGCCAGGATCATTTGATCCCGGTTCTAATTGTAACCTAACAATGAACTTCACCGTATAAGTGTGGGTTACTCCTAAACCTAGGCTTATATTGGTGGCCAAAGTGGTATTTCCACTTGTGTTCATGTTTCCATTGGCCTGACCACTATAGGTACCGCTTAATATTACTACATCGCTATCAAACAATGGCGTATCTTTCAAACTATACTGGCCTGTTGCTCCACCACTATTTCCTACTAATATCTGGTATGTTACATTGTAGGTGCCGTTCGCATTTGGCGTGGCACTTACAAAGTTCTTGATCATTGTTACATTCGGTATGTCACCACAGGCATCATTTATAATATCAGGTATGCCGTCGCCAGTAATCTCCAATTCTGCTCGGTTATATAAAGCCTGAAGCGGCTTACTGCCTGGTCCATCACCCGGCACGGTACAAGGTGTATAAATATTATCTCCCCCATCAGTAGATCCAGATTTTAAATCTAAAGTTACATTAAAACCTAATGTATAAATATGAGTATTTTCGTCCGTGATAGTACGGGTACCTAGATTGATCGGAATAAGTGGTGTACCTAAAAAGGACGGCCCTGAGCCAAATCCACCATTTACATCAATAAAAGTATAGTCCCATGCATTAATAGTCACATCATCATCAAATAACGGATAATCTGTTAAAGTGTAGGTTGATGTAGCACCACTCACATTCTTAACTACGATTTCATATCTTACGTAATGCGAACCATCCGGCAGTGGAATTACATTCAAAAAGTTTTTAACCATTGTGATAGGGTCATCTCCACAAGCATCGTTAGCCAAATCTGTAATGTTATCTCCATTTCTGTCCAACTCAGCCAGATTGTAATAACCCTGACCCGGACCACTGCCCGGACCATTACCCCGAACAGCACAAGGAGTATATATCTTGTCTCCGGTCCCGGGTGAACCAGGTGCCAGATTTAAGGTGACATTAAAGGATATATTATAGGTATGGGTAGCGTTCGCATTTATACTTACTCCTGTTGCAATGATTGTTGATCCGGATGTATTCATTGCCCCATTAGCCTGTCCGCTGTATGTACCACTGTTGATCACCACATCATCATCAAACAAAGGCGTATCTTTCAACCAATACTGTCCTGTAGCACCACCAATATTGGTAACTCTGATCTGATAGTTTACTGTGTAGGATCCATTATTTTTTGGTGTAATACTAACAAAATCTTTGACCATTGTAACAAAAGGTAAGTCTCCACAAGCGTCATCTGTAAGATCTGTAATACCGTCCCCAGTCCTGTCCAATTCTGCTACGTTGTACAAACCCTGTCCAGCTACACTGCCCGGTCCATTGCCGGATACCGCACATGAAGTATAAATATTGTTGCCAGGATCATTGGATCCCGGTTCCAATTGTAATTTTACATTAAATGTCACTGTATAATTGTGGGTAGCTCCGGCTGCTATGCTGGTATTTGTTGCTAAAGTAGTGCTACCAGTTGTGTTCATAATACCTATGGCCTGACCACTGTACGTCCCGCTCAATATTACCACATCGCTGTCAAACAATGGCAAATCTTTTAAACTATAAGTTCCCGTTGCACCACCAGTATTACCCACTATAATGTTGTAACTCACATTATATGTAAGACCTGCGCCAGGGGCGACACTCACTATGTCTTTTCTCAAGGTAACATTTGGTAAATCTCCGCAGGCATCATCTGTGAGGTCTGTGATTCCATCACCTGTTCTGTCCAGTTCTGCTTTGTTGTACAAGCCCTGACCAGGTCCGCTGCCCGGCCCGTTTCCTGATATTGCACATGGAGTGTAAAAATTGTCTCCACCATCCTGTGAACCAAGTGCAAGATTAAGCAGAACGCTAAAGGTGATATTGTATAGGTGAGTTGCACCCACTGCTATATTTGCATTTGTTGCTAATATAGTAGAGCCTGAAGTATTCATGACTCCATTGGCCTGACCACTGTAATTTCCGCTTTGAATTGTGACATCATTGTCAAATAGAGGTGTGTCTTTCAGGCTATATGTACCGGTTACACCACCGTTATTATTAACCAATATTGCATATGTCACGGTGAAAGATCCGTTTGCATTTGGATTTACTCCCACAAAGTTTTTCACCAGCGTCACATTTGGTAAATTTCCGCATGCATCATCTTCGTCTTTGAGAATATCATTCACATAAACTTTTGCCTTATTATATAATCCCTGACCGGAAATAGGTGTTTGTGAAGCACATGCGTTGTAAATGTTATTTCCTACATTGTCAGAAAGATTTACCGTAACGTTTACAACCAATGTATAGGTATGAGTACCATATGCATTTATAGGCTGTTCATTTGCTAAACTCCATATTCCTGAACCCACTAACGCTGATCCCGAATTAGCAGGTGCGTTGCTCGTAAAGGATGAACTATTAATAATAACATCACTATCAAAACCTTGATTATCAGTAAGATCATAACGACCCGGACCGCCAAGATTATTTACTATAATAGAATATGTCACATCGTAAGAACCATTTAATTTCGGAACTGCACTGATGAAAGTCTTTTCAATTTCAAGATCTATAGATGGGAACAATCCTGCATCATATGTCCTGTTGTCTTCTCCACTTGTCAGCGTTTCTGATGGCATTATGCCTGTTCCGGGATCACTGTCTGAATCTTTTGTATCGTCACCACCTACATTGGCAGGTGAAAATAAATATTCCAAAGGTTTAATCACCTGTACAGTATAAACTCCTGGTTTCAGGTTTGAAAATAAATAAAAACCACTTCCATTGGTAGGTTGATTTAAATTTACCAATGTACCGTCACCAGCTACGCCTGTAAGATTAACCTGAATACCAGATACTCCTATTTCCCCATCCTGAATACCATTTGCATTTGCATCAAACCAAACAAAATCTCCCATTGTTGCCAATTTGTAATAACCTGCATCTATTGTAGGGTTATTGTCTCCCGGGTTTAAAACAAAATTTGAAGTTTTTCCGGTATTTGGGTCAGCATCACTATCTTTTGTGTCATCTGAAGGAACATTTGCTGTTGTTCTCACATAAGTAGGCAAAGTGCCAAATATTATATAATAAGTACCCTTACATACTTCAAACTCATAGTATCCGTCATCTTCATCTTTGGAAGCCGTTGACGTAGAGGCTACCAACTGATTATTGGCTGCATTATATAATGATACAGTTATATCATTTAGTCCTGGCTCACCAATATTTTGGATACCATTACCATTTATATCATGCCAAACAAAATCACCTACTTTTGCTTTTTGCTCCACATTTACAGTGGTTGTTTTTGAAGACGTACATCCTTTGGAATCCGTGATAGTTACAGTATATGTTGTATTTACAACAGGGAAAACTGTTTTTGAAGCCCCTAACCCTAAATTATTGCTCCACTCAAATGCATATGGCGATGTACCTCCCCCGCCTATAGCCAGAAGAGAACTGGATTCGCCGATACAGACCGTAGCTGGATTAACTACTACATTTACAGTAGGTTTAGGATTAACAATAATGGCAACCGTGGCTGTTGCTGAGCAACTATTGGCATCAGTTACAGTTACTGTGTAAGTCGAATTTATGATAGGTACTACAGTTTTAGTTAAACCTGTACCCAAGGAATTACTCCAACTAACTGTATATGGTGCAGTTCCTCCTGAAGGTGTTGCTGTCAGCACTGAAGAACCTCCACTACACAATTCCAATGGACTTGCTGCTAGAGTTACAGATGGTTTAGGTAAAACTGTCAGATTCATATATGCTGTATCCGAGCATCCAGAAGTAGCCACAACTATCACCTGATATGTTGTATTGGCTACAGGAGACGCAGTCGGATTATGAAGCAATTTATTGTTTAAACCTTGTGCAGGAGACCATACTACGCCCTGAATAGCACCTCCTGGAGGTGGTGTTGCTGTCGGACTTCCGCCTATTATTAATGAATTACCCAGACAAAGGGACTCATCCGGTCCTGCATCTGCTATTGGGTTAAGATTTACATCAACATTTACATTCACTTGTTTGCTTGTGATACAACCGTTAATTGTAGCTGTGAGTGTGTATACTATATCAAATGGTGGTGTGGATATAGGCTGTGCCACCGTATTATTGGTCAAAAATAAATTTGGTGTCCATAAGAATGTTGCCCCTGAAGATACCTGATTTGGGTCATTTGGATTTGGCCCAACCTGTACAGCACCACCCTGACAAACATCAAATAGTCCGGGAGTATTCAATATTACTGATTCCTTTATGTATATCTGTTTTACATAAGTAACAGGGCAGTTATCTTTAAGAATGGTCAAGGACACAGTTCTGAAAGTATTTGAAAATGTTGAAGCCCATTTAACGGATTCTGTAATGCCGTTTGTATTGCCACTTGCCGTTACCCCGCCATTAAAATTCCAAATATATGAGGCTCCCGGTATAGGAGGATTGACAGCAAATATAACAAAATCATTGGCACATGCCTGATCTGGGCCTGAAATACCTGATGATGGAGGAGGGATGAGATTTATAACAATATTATCAGTAGCTGTACAACCTTTGGCGTCCGTAACTGTGACTGTATATGTTGTTGTGACAGCAATACCTGATACATTGATTGGGCTGCCTGTCATACCGTTATTCCAGGCATAAGTATATGGCGAAGTGCCTCCAGAAGCAGAAGCAGACAAATTAAATGTTGTATTGGCACAAACGGTTTTATCATCTTCAGCCACGGCTACCAAGCCTGGTACTGATGAAATAGTGGCCTGAGAAGGGTCTGAAAAACACAACCTAGCCGTGTACGCTACTTCAACATTATAAATACCATTACTCAGATTTTCAAATATATTATTTAATTGCCATGGGCCTGCGTTGATTCTGTATTGTTTGGTAAGCCCGGCTTGTCCTGTTGCATTTACTGTTATTTTGCCTGTATTGTTTGTATTGTTACATGACGAATTTTGCACAACATCCAGACTGTTTATTACAGGTTTGCTATACACAGTAATTGTTGCAGAGCCTGAACCTACACAACCTTGTGCAGAAGTTACGGTCACTAAATATGTTGTTGATGCTATCGGTGATACTGTGATGGCTGCTGTGGTTGCACCATTGCCCCAAAGGTAAGATACACCTCCTGAGGCGGTAAGCATAACTGATTCTCCAGCACATATATCAGTAGATACCGCAATAACTATTGGTAAAAATTCTGAAAAAATAACGATACTCCTACTATCCGTGCATCCATTGGCGTCAGTAACCGTGAGTGTATATGTTCCATTATTTGTAATGAATGGATTTTGTTGTTGTGAGTTGAATCCGTTTGGTCCGCTATAACTGAAAGTATAAGGCGAAGTCCCGCCGCTTGCACTACCAAAGAGCTGAGCACCTGGGGTGATACAATTGTTTCCGGTTGCAGAAATATTTGCTGTTGGTTTTGCTTTATTGGCAGTGACGACTACTGCATCTGATGCAGTACAACCATTACTTCCTGTGACTGTCACAGTATATGTTGTGCTGGTCTGAGGAATTACTGAAATGCTGGCAGTTGTAGCTCCAGTATTCCACACAAAAGTTCCACTGCCTGTAGCTGTCAATTGGGCTGAAGGATTAAGGCAATTAACCGTCACATCAGGGCCGGCATTCACTGTGGGGATTTGTGTATTTCCGGTCACAGTAGTATTAGCTGTACTTGTACAGGATGACACTAACTCGGTCACTGTGACTGAATACGTTCCTGCCAGACTCACAGTTGTATTACGCGTCGTTGCTCCGGTGCTCCATAGATAAGAAACCCCGGTAGCTGGATTGGCTGTTAACGTGACACTGGTCAAAGTACAGGTTAGCGGTCCATTATTTACTGCACTGCTTACTGGTGGATTACCTATATTTACTGTTTTGGTTTTATCACCTTTACAACCTGTCGATTCAGTGATAGTCACTGAATACGTTGTGGAAGATGATGGGTTTACATTGATAGCCTGTGTAGTAGCACCATTGCTCCACGCATAAGTTTTGTTGACGGATGCCGGTGGCAATGAATAAGTAACAGCTAGCATAGGTCTAATCGTAACATTACTAGCATTTCGGCTGCCATAAAATTTCTGATTGGCCTGACCTTCATTGACCATTTTAATTAATACTCCATTATTTACAAATGATCCCGTAATCCATCCCTGAACCAAATTAGTAGCAGTCCATTCATAAGCTGCATTGGCTCCAACTGATACTACAGACTCAGGAGTAGATATAAAATCTCCCCCTGCCGACCCCCAGTTGGTACCTGATTGTCTTTGATTCCAGTTTGCGGTTTCATTTCCACCACCACATTTACCTTTACCTTCTGTCCATGGTGATGTAACTCTATGCAATCCAATATCTGTTGCATTTGAGTTTGACCCTCCTGTTTTTACAAGCACAATTTTAGCAGAAGTGATCGTCGCATTTGATGGAACATTGTTTAAATCAAACTTAACTATAGATCTGTTTTTTGACGCTGTAGATGCTCCTGAATAAAGAATGTCACAACTTCCGTAATTTGTAGATGCACTTCCTTCATTCAGATATGTATCAGCAATGGCATTCGAAAAAACAGTGGTGTTAGAATTATAATTAGCGGTCAAAGTGGTGTTACCGCCCGGACATATAATATCATTTCCAGCAATGGTCACATCTAACTCACAACAAGGTCCTTCAGTAACTGATTCTGTATTATTTCCGGTTTTGCTTGGACTGGCGTGCACTCCTGTGATACCTACTTTACCAAATCCCGCAGCACCAAAAGCTGAAAGCTTCACGTCTACTTCATACCATACATCATAAATCCAGTTTGGATAGGTGGCATTTGGTGTGTAATTGGCATTTGTCGAAGGCGAATTAGTCAACAGTGGAGAACTATTGTTGGGAACATACCCAAAATTGTTACAGTTGTAATCCATTGACGTAACTACGCTCAGCACATCAGAAGAGCTACCAAGAATCATTGATCCTTCGCCTCCCAACACTCCCAAACACTTATAGCCTGATGGTACCGTATTACTGGCAGTGATATAATCCAGCTTGGTTTCCATACGTTTGACGTTATTGCCATCCAGCATGGATAATATTAAATGATCTGACCCTACCAGTTGACTAAATGAATGACCTCCTGGCCATCCTATAATAGTGGAACCATAGGTGTTATCTACAAAATTTTTGGAAAGAGTAGCCCTTATTTTTACCCTGTCATTTGCAGGGTCTATGTCAAACATTACCGTCCAGTTTGCAGTAGCAGAAACATTATTTGCCCCGTTAAAACATATTTGACCTGAACATGCGATGACTTTGACAATTTTAGTTGCCGTGCTTGTACAATTTGTGGCATTAGTAACTGTAACTGTATACGTTGTGGTTACATTTGGTTCCACATCTATTGTGGCGGTTGTTTCACCGGTACTCCATAGATAAGATGTACCACCTGCAGCTATCAAAGTAGTAGGCACAATATTGTCAGAACATAAAGTATTTGAACCTGTAATTGATGCCACTGGAATTTGGCCAACTGTAACATCTACAGCATCTGTGGCATCACAACCATTTTTTATCACTTTGAGGATATATGTTGTATTTTGGGTTGGTGAGACTGTAACATTTTGCGCAACAGAGATTACCGTATTGGAACTGGATGTTCGCCATTCATAGGAGGCTCCGGAGACTGGTGTTGCGGTCAATGTTACGCTTGATCCGGGACAAACGGATTTATCAGATCCCGCATCAGCTGTCACATTACTATTAACATTTACATTTATGGCATCACTTGCTGAACATCCACCGCAATCAGTGACAACGAGTACATAAGTACCTCCCTGATTTACAATGATAGATGGCCCCGAAGTTGATCCCACAATTCCCGGGCCATTCCAAGCATAAGTGATGCTGTTATTATATGTATCCGGGGTCATAAATTTGACATAATCTACCCTAAAGGAACATTTACCATTGTCTGTAACCCTTACGTATCTTGTATCTGCAGTAAGTGTATAGCAGTACTCCGTATAAGTTGTTGTCGAGAATAGTTTTGATGCAATGACATCTGCATATCCCGAGCTTGCTAACAAAGATCTTTGAATTTTTGCATCAGATTGTGTTGATGACGTATTTGAACAATGTTCAAATTTCATACGAACACAAATAGTAGTTCCTGATGGTACATTGGTACCAAAATCCAAGGTAACAGATGAAGTGCCTTGACCTGACTTGGTCCAAAGTTTAGTACCGGCATTGTCACCGCAGATAGCAGCGGCTTCAGGACTTTCTACCCACCCGGTTGTGCCGTTCAATACATGGTTACAATCATTTGAACCAGGCGTACCGCATGTGGTTACATTGGTAACAATTGAATTTATTATTTCTTCATCCAAAGTACACAGATTTATGTCCGCCCCAACATTGACTGTTGGGGTAGATTTTACAGTAATACTTATAGAAGATGTTGCAGTACATCCTTTATTATTTGTGACTGTAACTGTATATGCACTGTTAGTTGTTGGAGCTACGTTTATTACAGAAGTTGTGGCGCCATTGCTCCAGGTATAACTACCTCCAGTACCTGCCCCTGATGCTGTAAGTGGTGTATTTTGACCAGCGCATATAAGATTATTGCCGGTAACAGATGCTGTGGGTGGAAGATTGACGTTTACTACAGCATTGGCCGATTTACTACACCCGTTACTGTCTTCCACGGTTACAGTATATGTTTTTGTTGCAGCAGGACTGACCGATTTACTTGCTCCGCTTCCTAAACCATCGCTCCATATATAAATATACGGACCTACACCTCCAGAACCTGAGGCACTTATGGTAATATTTTTTCCTAGACATACTTCACCACCAGTAGCGGTAGCATTTATAGCGTTACCGACAGAAACTATGACATTGTCAGTGGCAGTACAACCTTTTGCATCTGTCACTGTGACTGTATAAGTAGTTAATACAGCAGGGGAAACCGTTTTACTTGCTCCAGTGCCAAGTCCGTTTGACCATACATAGGTATAAGGACTTGTGCCGCTTGATGCATTTGCTGTTAAAATGATAGATTGACCTGTACATATGGTAGCATCTGCTCCAGCAGAAACAGTTGGGCTAGGATTTACAGTAATTGTCACTGCACTTGTAGATGTACAGTTTTGTGTATCTGTAACTGTAACGGTATATGTTGTTGTGGCAATCGGAGTCACTGTTTTATTTTGACCAGTGCCTAAGCTGTTACTCCATGAATATGTATAACCGGGCTTTCCTCCGGCAGCAAATCCATTGAGAGTAGTGGAAGTTCCTGCACAGAAACTGCCACAAACCGTAGATTGTGCCGATGTAAGATTACCTCCTGATAAAAAGAAATTTAAATCCGCGTCACATCCTGACTGTAGGGTAACACCTGCAGGTTGTGTAATTATATTATACATAATCCAACCTGCAGCACCGAAGGTACCATTTGTACCAAATAAACTTGCATTTGTTCCCAATTGGAAAGAAGGGCCTTTTCTGCTGAAAGATAAAACAGCTCCTGCCAATCCATCCACACCGATCAAAGAGCCATTGGTAGTCGTGTAATAATACCAGTTGCTCGTAGCAGCGGATGTACATCCATCTAAATGCGGACTGCCAGACGGTACAGTATATGTACGGCCTGTAAATATAACTGATACATCAAATTTATAGTTTGCATTTACAACGTTCTGTACACGCATTTCCATATATGCTGTGCCATTGCAATATTCCTTAAAGTTTCCTCCAGAAATTATTTTCCAATATTTAAGATTACCTGATGTACCTCCAGATGTATTATCAAGAATACAATCCAACCAAAGTACTCTGTCCGGTGACCCATTATTACAATTGACTTCATTAGAAATAGTACGTGTTTTTACTAAATTGATATCTGATTGAGCCAAAGCAGCAAAATTAACACAAGGACTTTCAGCTTGTAAGCATACTTCATCCACTTTTAACCAATCACCTGTAGTAGAGCCTATGACCCGTACGGCCGTAGTATTTGGTGGTACCACTGCATTTATTGTATAATATTGCATACTTGGGCTGCCTCCTAATATTTTGTCTATCTGTACTTTAGATTCTGACAAAAAGGTGCTACCATTATAAAATTCTAAACCAAATTTTGCGTTGAATGAATTATTGTGGACACCAGCCCAAAAACTTAATTCTACCGGTGAACCAACAGCGATGCCGGTGACATTCTGATAGAATTGTGCCGTCCCACTAGTATGTTGAATCATGGCATTTTTGGCAGTACTACATTGAGGATAAGGGTTATCAGCAGTAAAGTTGCCATTAGCTGAAATCCATCCGGTCGTATTTGTATTAAAGCCTCCATTTGTGATTTTGTTGTTTACACACGTAGTGCAGCTTGCATTCAGATGCAAACTAAAACAGGAAACTATTATTGAAAGGAGCAGTACCTGAAGATGGTGACTGTTTAAATTGCTTATAAAAGCATTAGTTTTACTTTCCTGCAAAAATTGCAAAAAAGTACTCAAGGAGTACAGGATTTTCATTCTCAAATTTTTAGGTTCACTTAAACACGAATCGAAAGCTCGGAATTCTTTTGATTCGATACAATATAAAAATACATTTATTCCAACAAACGGGACTAAGTTTACTCGACTTAATCTATATATATGATCCTAAATGAATTAACATTTAGAATCAAAATTGAATTGAAAAAGTGATGATTTAAAATTTGAAAAATGATGCTTTTTTAAGAATATATGCTGATGAAAAGCTATAAATAGTTTTCTAAGGAATTACCCTTTTCTCTTTTTTTAAGTGCTAAATTCTTCAGGATATTCAAAAGCGATATTTTACATCTTCTCTTTCAATCCGCTATTCGGACACAAATATATAATAAAACCCCCATAACAAATTAAAAAAAAAATCAAATGTATATTATTTTACATTTTGTTGATTTTCAAATAGATAGCAAATTTTACAGTTCAAATAAAAAAGTAATTCTTTTACGCCTAAGCATTAGTAGATTATACTTTACATTAATTTTTATATATAAAATTACTCTATTTTATTGCTTAAATTCATACAAAAAAATAAAGCATTTTTGTTTTCAAAAAAAAAATAAATTGATTCAATAAGAGTAATTAGTTATGTTAAAAAGAACTACTTTTAACGAAAATTTTAGATAAAAATAATTACATTGCATTTTTAACTATTCAACTTATGATTTCTTTTAAATACAAGTCTTTTACTTTTTTTTACAGTATTATATTTATATTGAATTTATTGTTTTTTACCTGGCTTACAGAATATCGAGTGGTTAGTAAACCAATGATTATGGCTAGTCTATTAGGTTTTTATATAAGCTCGTCAAAAAAACAATCGAATACTTTTTTATTGGCTATGATCTTTGCGCTTTTTGGGGATATTTTTCTGATGTTTAATGGTGAAGATTTTTTTCTGATCGGCCTTAGTTGTTTTTTAATCATGCAAATACTTTATACCATTACATTCCTTAAAGATAAAATCACTGATCCAACTAAAATTTCATATAGAAGTTTGCCTGTTATTTTAGTAAGTATCTTTGTGATCATCTACTTATGGAGTGGCCTAGGTGAGATGAGAATTCCCGTGGCATCGTATACAGCAGCGATTTCTCTTATGGTTATATCTGCTTTAATAAGAAGGAGTAACGTTCATTGGTATTTCCCTGTAGTCGCAGGAGTTATTTTGTTTATGATTTCAGATGCTTTGATTGCCGTTTCGAAATTTGGTGATTCCTTTATGGGTATTGAATATGGAATCATGTCTACCTATATGATCGCTCAGTATCTGATCGTGAGAGGAATGGTCGAAAAAACTATCAACTAAATTGTTTTAATTTTTCACCTGCTGCTTTCAAAAGTCCTTCAGTTTTTGCAAAACAAAATCTTATCAATTTATCTTGTCGCTTATCAGCGTAGAAGACGGAAATAGGAATACAAGCTACGCCATATTTTGTAGTAATCTCCTTTGCAAAAGATACATCATCAAGATCACTGATGTCGCTGTAATCACACAATTGGAAAAATGTACCCTCTGATTTTAATGGCTTAAAACGAGTAGAACTCAAGATATTATAGAAATAATCTCTTTTTTGTTGGTAAAATTGGGGAAGGGATAAATATTGTTGCTCGTCTTCCATAAATTCTGCCAAAGCATACTGTACAAAAGAGTTGACACTGAATACATTCCATTGATGCACTTTTCGAATTTCATTCATAAGGTATTCAGGAGCGATACAATACCCTACTTTCCAACCTGTACAATGATAAGTCTTACCAAATGAAAATATAGAAATACTGCGTGGGAATAATTCCGGATACTTCATTACACTCTCATGTGGCACACCATCATAGACTAAGTGTTCATAGACTTCATCACTCAAGATAATGATGTCCGTACCTTTAACTATCCGTGCCAATTGTAGTAAATCATCCGCTTTTAGGATAGTACCTGTAGGATTATGTGGTGTATTGATGATGATCATCTTGGTCTTAGTTGACACCATAGCTGCCACCAACTGCCAATTGATCTTAAAATCTGGCGCTTCCATGGTATAAACTACCGTCTTTCCACCTGCCAACTCTATCGTAGGCCGATAACAATCATAAGCGGGTTCGAAGATGATAACCTCGTCTCCAGCATGAACCAAAGCGGTGATGGCTGTAAAAATGGCTTGTGTAGCTCCGGCAGTGATGGTAATTTCTGTTTGTGGGTTGATGTATTGTCCGTAGGCATGTCCCATTTTTTGCGCTATAATCTCACGTAAAACCAGAACTCCTGCCATAGGAGCGTATTGATGTTTATGGTCACGCGTATATTTTACTACCAAATCAAGCAAAGCAGATGG
>Ga0105047_10007335_pt1 | contig 18595 bp, 14 predicted proteins | sample MAT04_FD_78384 | JGI IMG/M metagenome (GOLD analysis project Ga0105047, IMG submission 78384) | Freshwater microbial communities from Lake Fryxell liftoff mats and glacier meltwater in Antarctica - MAT-04 (megahit assembly) | ecosystem: Environmental > Aquatic > Freshwater > Ice > Liftoff... | reverse complement strand
GTCCATCAACGACTCTACAGTTTTTTCGGGGCCTCGTCTTCGATCACACGCACAGACAGTTCCTTCAACTGCTTCTCCGAAACAGTCACCGGCGCGTTGGTCATCATGTCGACGCCCTTCTGGTTCTTGGGGAAGGCGACCACGTCGCGCATCGCCTCGGTTTCAGAAAGCAGCCAGACCATGCGGTCCCAGCCCATCGCGATTCCCCCGTGCGGCGGCGCGCCGTACTGGAAGGCTTCGAGCAGGAAGCCAAACTTTTCTTTCGCCTCCTCATCCGAGATGCCGAGCACGTTGAAGACGCGCTTCTGAATCTCCGGATCGTGAATACGCACCGAGCCGCCCGCGATCTCGTAGCCGTTCAGCACCAGGTCGTAGCGCCAGCATTTGACGCGTTCGGGATCGGTCTCGAGATATTGCATGTCCTCGTCGCGCGGATGCGTGAAGGCGTGATGCGCCGCGCCCCAGCGCTTCTCTTCTTCGTCGTATTCAAAGAGCGGTGGATCGACGACCCAGAAGCAGTTCCATTTTCCGTCCGAACCGAATTCTGGAATCAGCTTGAATTTTTTGGCCAGCAGCACACGCAGGTTCGCCATTACGGTATGAACCAGCGTCGGCTTGCCGAACTGGAAGAAGAGCGTGTCGCCTTCCTTCGCGCCCATGGCTTCGTTGAAAGCCAGTCGCATCTCCGGCGAAATAATCTTACCGAGCGGCGAGCTCGCCCAGTTTCCGGTTCCATCCACTTTGGCCCAAGCCAGTCCCTTGGCGCCCATTCCTTTGACGTACTCTTCAAGTTTGTCGATCTGCGAACGCGGCAGGTCGTGCTCGCCCGGCAGGCGGATGCCTTTAACGATTCCGGCGCTGTCGACCACCGTCTTCATCATCTTCAATCCGCCGCCGTCGAACTTCTTGACGATGTCGGTCAGCATCACGTGTTCGAGCCCAAAGCGCGTGTCGGGCTTATCGTTTCCGAAGCGGCTCATGGCTTCGTCGAAAGGCATGCGCGGCAACGGCAGTTTGATGTCGATGCCTTTGGTCTCCTTAAGGAGCGCCGCAATGAGGCCTTCCATCACGCCAAAAATATCATCCTGATCGGCAAACGACATCTCCACGTCAACCTGTGTAAACTCGGGCTGCCGGTCGATGCGCAAATCTTCATCGCGGAAACAACGCACGATCTGAAAATAGCGATCGGTGCCCGCGACCATTAATAACTGTTTGAAAAGCTGCGGGCTTTCGGCAAGCGCATAGAACTTGCCTTTGTTCAATCGCGAAGGAACGAGAAAGTTGCGCGCGCCGCCGGGCGTGTACTTGACCATGAACGGCGTTTCCACTTCGGTGAATCCCTGCGCCGACATGTAGTTTCGCGTGGTCTGCGAAGCGACGTGGCGCAGCGTGAGCAACTTCTGCATCACGCCGCGGCGCAAATCCAGATAGCGGTACTGCAGGCGAATATCGTCGTTGGCGGTCAGGTCGTCGCGGATCTCGATCGGCGGCGTCTTGGCGCGGTTGAGAATTTTTAGATCGTCGGCCTCAATCTCAATGGCGCCGGTCGGAAGTTTGTCGTTGCGCGTGCCTTCGGGGCGCGTGCGCACTTTGCCGCTGACGCAGATTACCCATTCGCCGCGCAACTTGCCGGCCTCCTCATGCAGCGCCTTGGAATGCTGCGGATCGAAGACCACCTGCGTCACGCCGTATTTGTCGCGCACGTCGACGAAGATCACGCCGCCCATGTCGCGATTGGTCTGTACCCATCCCGAAAGTTTGACCGTTTTTTCAACATCGCTCTCGCGAAGCTGACCACAGGTATGCGTGCGAAATTTCGTCGACAAAGACACGGCGTGAATACTCCTTTTGCTCAAAAAATGAAACGGCCCGGATGCTGCACAAGATTGATCGCTACACCTGATCACTCTTGAGCAGCCGGCCAGGCCAGACCGATTAAATATCGCCTGACCGCGCCGCATTGTAAACTGAAATACGAGTCCCGCCTCTGCGGCTCGACTTTTGCAACCGAGTTATCAGCACGCGCTTGAACCGCGTCCTGGCGCAGAGATAATGAGCCTTCAATGCTGAACCCGCTTCGCAAACTTCATCCTCTGACTCATGTCGCGCTCGCGGCATTCGCTCTTTTTTTCATCTGGATGAATCTCGAATACAGCCGCACCTTATATACTGAAAAACAAACCCACGGCTGGAGCGGCGGCATGCGCTTCGGATGTCCATGCGCTCTGCTCGATAGTGGTACTCACTATTTTAAGATTGATCCGCAAGGCAAGGAAATCTTATTGGCGCGGCACTACACCCGCCCGATTTACTTAGGGCTTTTTGTCGATCTCTTCTGCCTTGTCGCCGGATGCATCCTGATCGGAATTTTCAGCCAGAAAATAGTCGCGCGCATCAACGTCAAGAGCGATCGCGACGTCCGCGCGGGGACTCTGCTCACGATTCACGGATTCACCTACGCGCTCGCGCTGGCAATTGCGCTCGGTGCGGTCTGGCTCAATATGCGCATCAGCACCGACATCGTCGAAGCGCCGACAGGGATCAACTACCATCAGCAGATGGGCTTCCCGCTGGTGGTCTTTACGGCCAGCGATCCCAAGCTCGACGGTCATCGTCATTTAAGCAGCAGCGATGTCCTCGCCAGACTTCGAGAACACCCCGAATGGTGGTACCGGCGCAATCATTGGCACTTCAACCACATCGCGATCAACATTCTCTGTGGAGTGCTTCTGGTGGGACTTGCGGCATTCTGTTCCGAACAATTTTTCCTGCGCCGCGCCGAAACCGATCTCACGCAACAGCCGATGCAACCCGCGCCGTAGCCCCCTCATCCGTCAAGGCGCGGGCGGCGTTCCGTTATCGGTCGGGGGCTGCGGTGGCGGCGGCGGGGGCGCGAGCAAAATCAAGCTCAGTGCGTGAAGTGATGCGCGCCAGACGGTGCCGCGTTTGGCGTCTTCTCCGGCGACCGGCCAGCTTCCGTTCTTCGACTGATGGCCGAGCAAAACCTTGCGCACCGCGTCGTTCCAGGCTTTTCCTTCATTCGCGTTTTCAGTGAACAAATAGACCGACGACAGCGTGCCCTGCCAGAGCGACAGTGAGCGGAAACTTCCGCCGTCCGCGCCCCACTCCATGCGCCCTTTCAAGCCCGAATATGAGGTGGTCGCGGCGTCATAATCCTGAAGCATAAACGCGATCGCCGGCCGAAGTTCGGTCAGCGTCGCCAGCAACAACGTACGCGCAGTGATGCCGCAGAGCGTCGCGTCCCAGTCGGGCTCGCCCTTTTGCGGAGGCATCGAACCGAGCGCCTGCAAGATTCCGTTCTTCTTTTCGGGGTCGGCGCTCAGCCGCTGCTGTCCAGCGCGAAGATTGTTTTCAATCTCGGTATTCAGCTTGGAAACGTCCGTGGCGGCGCCGTCGCTGAATTTAATGTCTTCCATAAGTGCCGACTTGAAGACGAAGGTTGCCAGACCGGAGATGTCGGCGCGGCATTGCGGAGCCTTCGCGAAAGCACCGTAACCGCCCGCGGTCGATTGCATTTTCACGACGGCATAGCGGACCAGCGCCACAGATTGCTCGCGCAATTTAGGCCGCGTGGACATGGTCGCAGCCTGCATGAAGGCCATTGCGGAGATGAATTGCGCGACGACGGGCTCGCCGGTGGGGGACTCCTGCACGATCCGTCCGTCCGGCTTGATATGGGTCGAAAGCCACTCGATGCCGCGCTTGGCACGCTTGATCGCCGCCATATTCTGAACTTTGCCCTGCGAGGTACAGAGCATCACGTACGTCGCCAGCGCGGTGCATGTGATGTCTCCGTTGACGCCGCTGAACTCCGGCGCCGCCCCAGATCGCGCCGCGCTCCAGTGCCCGTCTTCTTCCTGCATCGCACCGAGAAAAAGAGCCGCGCGGTCAAAGGCCTGCAACTCCGGGCTGCGTCCTTCCGGAGGAACGTAGCTCTCAGCCGTGGGCGTTTCCGCGCAAACGCGCAAGCTCAAAACAAGAACAAAGACAATCAGCCTTTTCATGAAATGTTCCTGACATCGCCTGATTTGCCGATGTTCCTTTTGCATTTTGAATTCTGCATTTTGCATTTCGTCTCAGACAAGGTGCCAACCCGGCCCACACGAGGGAAGAATCCGGTTGGAGTCGTCGGGGCCCCACGTGCCAGCAAAATAATTAGGAAAGCGCGGCGCGTGCTGTTTGCTCCAGCCTTCCAGAATCAAATTGATGAACTCCCACTGCGCCATCACTTCGTCGTCGCGCGTGAAGAGAGTCGCGTCGCCGGCGATCGCATCCACAAGCAGACGTTCGTAGGCCTCAGGCATCTGACGTTTGAAACTGTCAGCGTAATCAAAATCCAGCGTCACATTTTTCAATTTCATTCCACTGCCCGGAACCTTCGCCGCGATCTCCAGGCTGGCGCCCTCGTGCGGCTGAATATGCAGCGTCAGCACATTTCCGCAGCAGAGAAGCTCCGGGTTGGCGGTCGCATGGCCGCGCGTGAGCATCACGGTTTTCCCGATCGGCGAATTCTCAAAAAGTTGCAGCGGGGGAACGCGGAAATGAATCGCGATCTCGGTCTCGCGGCGGGGCAGCCGCTTTCCAGTGCGCACCAGAAACGGCACGCCCGCCCAGCGCCACGTATCGACAAAGCAGCGGATCGCGACGTACGTCTCGGTGGTCGAACTGAGATCGACGCCGGCTTCAGCGCGATACGCCGGCATCTTTCCGTCGCCGCTGGGTCCGTACTGGCCGCGTACAGTATTCTCGCTGACCTGCTCTGGCGTCATCTTGCGCAGGTTACGCAGGATTTTCACCTTCTCATTTCGCACATCGTCGGCGCCCATGGTGCCGGGCGCTTCCATCGCCACCAGGCAGAGCAGTTGGAGCACATGATTCTGAATCATGTCGCGCAGCGCGCCCGCCTTCTCGTAATACCCGGCGCGCGTGCCCACGCCCTCCTCTTCCGCGACCGTGATTTGAACATGATCGATGTACTTGCGATTCCAGACCGGTTCGAAGATGCAGTTACCAAAGCGCAGCGCCAGGATGTTCTGAACCGTCTCTTTGCCGAGATAATGGTCGATGCGGAAAATCTGCCGCTCGCTGGCATGCACGGCGACATCGGTCAGGATGCGTTGCGCGGAATCGAAATCGTGCCCGATGGGTTTTTCGAGGACCACGCGCGTCCACGGTTGCGCATTGGGATTGAGAACGTTGCGCGGCGTGCGCACCAGCAGCCCGCTGCAGGCCAGGCGATTGACAACCGGAACGAAATATTCCGATCCGACCGCCAGATAATGCAGCCTGTTTCCCGACGTGCCGCACGAGCCGTCGATCTCGGCGAGTTTCTTCTTCAAGCCCTCGAAACCCGCTTCGTCGTCGAACGCGCCATTGACATAAAAAATCTTCTCGGCGAGTTTGTCCCAGTCGGCCTCGGGCTTCTGGCGGGAATACTTTTCCAGATCCGCCTTCAGCTCGGCGCGAAAGCTCGCCTCGTCCTTTTCCTTTCGCGCGTAAGCACAGACTGCGAATTTCTCCGGCAGCAGCCCCTCGTGAAAAAGATTGTAAAGCGCGGGGATCAGCTTGCGCCGGGTCAGGTCGCCCGTCGCGCCGAAGATCACCATGATGCAGGGGTCGAGTTTGCGTTCCATAAGTTTGCCAAGAGTAGTATTCAACGCATCCGAAAACAAGACAAACGTGGAAGCGAACGGATTGAAACGTGAAGGGGGTCCGCTGAGGTGCGACAATTATTTCGCCTGCCGGTCCAATTCCGCAAAGTACTCCGTCAAGCTCAGAGAAAATCCCGGCAGCACGGCGCCGCCATCAAGCGTCTCTGACTGGCTTAAGACGACCGGATTTTCCGGCGACGTGTACACTGCAACGGTCCGCGTATCCGCGTTCACAATCCAGACCAGCCGCACGCCCGCCTGAAAATATTCGCGCCGCTTGCGCTCCATCTCTGCGGGCGAGTTGCTCGGGCTGAGTATCTCTACAGCTAGATCGGGAACCAATTGCGGGACTGGGTCTGTCGGCATCCGTCCGCCCGGAACTCGCGCCCATGAAGCGAACGCAACGTCGGGTATTCGCACCAGTCCGCCGAAGAGGCGCATCATGCCAGACTCGCCGGTCAGGATTCCCAGATTCCCTTTTCGTACAAACGGTCCGAGGCATTCAATCAAAAAAACAGCCAGCGTAGATTCTCTGTAGCTCATCCCCTTCTCCACTAACACGCCGTCAACCAATTCAAATAAGCGTTTCTCGCGAGCCTGAATATCGATCACGTTCTGGACCGTGGCGGTGCCGGGCGCCGGCACGATGCGCACGCGCTCAGGCGGAATATCGCCCAAACGGTGCAGCAGGTCGGCGCACGTTTCGACCGCGGTCGCAGTCTGGTCAGGGGGTGGAGTTAAAGTCGTCGGCATAATTAAATTCTCAAATCCAAAAACATTCTCTCATTATTCAGCACAAAAAACAATCCGTTCTCCGCGCCATCGCTCCGTTCACTTTCTTCTCCGTGTTAAAGTCATTTAATAGAAAGAGGGCGGCAATCTCTGCCGCCCTCCACTTGTAGAATGATTTTTTGGACCCGTTTACTTCGCCTGCTTGCTCTTATCAAACTGAGCGTCAAACGCGATCGCGCTGGGCTTGAAGTCGATGTTCTTCACGAACTGGGCCGCTTCGCGCGCGCCGTGTTCACGGTCCATCTTGCCGTCTTCCCACTCGACGGAGAGCGGGCCCTGGTATCCGATGTCGTTGAGCGCGCGGATGATCTCCTCGAAGTCCACGCTGCCGCGGCCCAGGCTGCGGAAGTCCCAACTGCGGCGCGGGTCGCCGAAGTTGATGTGGCCGCCGAAGACGCCGGCTTCCGTCGGGGTCTTCGACATGTACGCGTCCTTCATGTGGACGTGATAGATGCGGTCGCCGAACTTACGGATGAACTTTACGTAATCGACGTTCTGATAGATGAGGTGGCTCGGATCGTAGTTGAAGCCGAACTCTTTGCGTCCGCCGATGGCCTCGATGGCGCGCTCGGTGCTGGCGATGTCGAAGGCGATCTCGGTCGGATGCACTTCCAGAGCGAACTTGATTCCGTTCTTCTGAAATTCATCCATGATCGGATTCCAGCGGTTGGCGAAATCGGTGTAGCCGTCGTCGATCTGCTTGGCCGAGACCGGCGGGAAACTGTAAAGCAGGTGCCAGATCGATGAGCCGGTGAAACCGTTGACCACGTCGACGCCGATGTTCTTGGCCGCGCGCGCGGTGATCTTCATCTCTTCGGCGGCGCGCTGGCGCACGCCTTCGGCCTTGCCGTCGCCCCAGATGCGGCCGCCGGTAGTGTCGATCGACTTGTGTCGTTCGTCGATATTGTCGCAGACCATCTGGCCGGCGAGATGGTTGGAGATGGCGAAAACTTTCAGGCCGTGCTTGGCCGGAATCTCTTTACGGCTCTTGGCGTAAGCCTTGTCTTCGGCGGCACGGAAGACGTCCACGTGGTCGCCCCAGCAGGCCAACTCAAGGCCTTCGTAGCCGAAGGCTTTGGCTTTTTCACACATCGTTTCGAGCGGCAAATCCGCCCACTGGCCCGTAAAAAGTGTTACCGGTCGTGCCATCGTTCTTCTCCTCCGCAAAAGTGGCGCGACGCCCGCGCCTAAAATTTCACCCATGCAACCCGAAGCTCTTTGAAAACCTTACGCCGCACGGGCCATTCGTCAAACGCCTTCAGAGCCGCGGCCAATGCGTCAAATACAGCTCGCGCACCAGGTCTCTTCCCAGCACCCAGTAATAAAAAGTGGAACCCAGCAGAGCATGCGAAACGGCGATCGGAAAAACATAGCGATCGCGATGGTACGAGTAGCTCCAGAATATGCCGCCGAGGATCGTGACGGCTGTCACCGTCATGTCCGGCAGATGCACAAGACCGTAGGCGATGCCGTTTAAAATGGATAAGAAAAGGGGCGACGCGAACGGCAGCAGCGCGCGCAGGCGTCCCAGCAGATAGAACTGGAAAAGTGTCTGCTGCAGCAGTGCCCAGGGCAGGTACAGACAGACCGCCGCGAAAAAATTCAGGTTGAGCACGCGCTGCGTCGTCGGCGCGACTGTGTCGGCGTCCTTGATAATCCACCAGGAATCCGGGGTCCCAAAAACATCCGCGAGAATGGCATAGATCAGCGACAGAATCACCGGAGGAATCGTCAGCAGCGACATATTGATCGCGCAGCGCCGGATGCGATCGAACTCCGGCGAGGCCGGTTCGCCCCAGATGCGCAGCCGCGTCTCTTCGGCATTGAAGCCGACGAGCGCAAAACCAATCAGCGCCATGGCAACATAGAGCATCGTACTGCGCAGGTGGTAGGCCTCGGTGAAATACAAAAAAGTGAATGTCGCGGTGGCGATGACACCCAGTTCGATGGCGATACGCGCACGCAGCGAGGGAGGCGGATGCGGCAGGCCATCGGGATAAACGCCGTCAGCCAATGTGTTGCCTCACGCAAATACCAGAACGAGCAGGATAGATTCCTGTCGCTCAACCTTTTACCGTAAAGTCATCGAAGGCGCAAAGGCCAGTCGTTGACCAAATACACGCCTCGAACTGTAACGCAAATTTGTAATTTGCGAGATTCAAGTGCCCATTGCCCATTTCTAAACTCGCAAATTACAAATTTGCGTTACTGCTCCGCCGTAAAACGCGCGTGATCCCGAAGCACCCTCAAAAATTGTTATCCACCTGTTATACGTCGTCGATAATCTTGCGACCGAAGAATGGTTTTTCAGGCGCCGGCATCTGCTCCCAATCGTCCGGAGCCGCCGTTTTAGCCACACGGAATTTCTCGACCAGCACGCTCAAGAAATCCACGAGGTGTTCGCGCAGGTCGGCAGCGTCTTCCAGATTGATCTCCATTAGCGCAGACAATGCAATCGCTTGCGGCGCGCGTCCGGCATTGGCCTCGGCTATTTGAAGCGCCTTAAATCCCCACTCCAGATACCGGTCGCCCATACGCCGCGTCAGCCAGTATTCGACATCGTATTTTCCATAGAGACGTTTATTAAAGCGCGCCGACTCGAGCGCCTCGTCGAGGATGCCGGTGACTTCTGCATCCGGAACGGGACGCCCGCAGATCGGGCAGAGCAGCCCGCTGCGATGCGGAAGCCATGCGCGGTTGCATTGCGAACAGGTGTAATCGATCTGCGACTTCAGAGTCATCTCGGCCTCGTTAATCCCTTCAAACAGATACGTCAAATCCACACTCAATACAACGCAATAGAACGGCATTCGGTCGGGTAGTACTCCTGCAACCCGTCTTGCCTGCCGCGACCACATACCGAAAGCAGCCCGCTCCTTATAGGACAATTCCTAAAGTGCTCCTCTATTAGGGACGATACGTTTCTTTACGGGTCAAATTCTACTCTCAGCAACGGCCGCTGCACTGGCCGGAGCACACCAATTGGCGGAGCGATTCGCAGCATGATTAAACGGCAGAGCCTGCTCAAATTTGTAATACCCATTATCGCCATAGGCGTTCTGATGCTGGCGTGTGGCCGCTCCAACGCGGCCGAAGACGCGACCAAGGTCGCCGCCGCCGCGACGCCGCGACCCAAGGCTCCGATCAAGCCCGCCGTCAAACGCGCCGCGCCCGCCCCGGCCGCGGGGACACAGCCCGCGAGCGCAGCGCCGTCAACTCCGGCAGCCGCAGCTCCCAGCACAGTCACTGAAGCTCGAAAAGAGATTCCCGAAGAACTGTCGTGGGGCAAAGTGAACGGTGAGAACGTCAACGTCCGCACCGGACCGAGCACCCAGAACGCCATCGTCACCACCTTCCGCGCCGGAGAAGTCGTTAAGGCGCGCGCCTCGCAGAATGGCTGGATCGAGATTGACTGGCCGCAGAGCGCGCCCGCGTGGATCGCCAAGGAGTCTGTACTGGTGAGCGCCGCAGACTCCCGCATCGTCGGCGGAAACAGCCGCGTTTACAGCGCCGGCACGCCGCAATCGACAGTGCTCGGCACGCTTGAAAAAGGTGCGGCCGTCAATGTCGTCGGCGAAGCGGGCAACTGGTACAAGATCAAAGCGCCGGCCTGCGCGAAGGCATACATCAGTGCCAAATACGTGATCACCGGCGTGCAGCAGCCTGCAAATGTCGCGGCGGCTCCGGCGCCCGCGGCCCCGGTTAAGGCCGCTCCAGTGGCGGCTCCGAAAGAGGTCGCCACCGCCAATATCAAGCCAGCCGCGCCGACCAAAGCTGCCCCCGCTGCGCCCTCTGCAACCGACGAGAGCGCCCGCGCGCTGCAGGTTCAGCGCATTGAAGACGAGATCGCCAAACGTGCCTCCGAAGCGTTGAAGACAGAAGAAGATCGCCTGCGCGTGAAGGAAGAAAGTGCGCGCGCGCAAAAACAGAAGGCCGACGAACAGGCGCGCCGCGATGCGGAATCCAAACGCGTCGCCGAAGAAGTTCGCAAAAAAGCAGAGAGCGAAGAGACTGCCCGGCGCGACGCCGAGTCCAAGCGCCTCGCCGAAGAGTCGCGCCGCAAAGCCGAAGCTGAAGAGAGTACTCGCAAACGCGCCGAAGCCGAAGAGACCGCTCGGCGCGACACCGAGGCCAAGCGACTGGCCGAAGAGACCGCTCGCCGCGATGCCGAAGCAAAACGCATCGCGATGGAAACACGCCGCAAGGTTGAAGAAGAAGCCACTCTGCGTGAAGCCGAGGCAAAACGTCTGGCGCTCGAATCCCGCCACAAGGCTGAAGCCGAAGAGGCCGCTCTGCGCGAAACCGAAACCAAGCGCATCGCGATGGAAACACGCCGCAAGGCAGAAGCTGAATTGGCTGCTCTGCGCGAAACTGAATCCAAGCGCATCGCTCTGGAAACACGCCGCAAAGCAGAAGCTGAAGAAACCACTCGCCGTGAGGCCGACGAAAAGCGCGTAGCACTTGAGGCACGCCGCAAGATCGAGGCCGAAGAGAGCGCTCGCCGCGAAGCCGAAACCAAGCGCATCGCTCTGGAAACACGCCGCAAGGCTGAGGCCGAGGAAACTGCACGCCAGGCAGCGGAAGCAAAGCGCTTGGCTGAAGCCCAGGAGACCGCGCGCCGCGATGCCGAGACGCGCAAGGTTGCAGAAGAGACGCGCCGCCGGGCCGCGGCCGAAGAGGTGGCTCGCCGCGAGAAGGAAGAATTCGCTCTGCGCGCCGCCGAAGTACGGCGCAAAGCTGAAGCAGAAGAGCAGGCGCGCGTCGCCGATTCCGAGCGTGCGCGCAAGCTGCTCGAAGGCGTCTCCGAACGCTACGCCGCTGAATTAAAGAAGGCCGAACAGGAGGCGCAGAACAAGCACGCCAGCGAAGCTGAGCATCTGGTTGACGAGATTGCACGCATCGCCTCCGAGGTCGAAAAACAGCCGCAGGCGCAGGCAATGAGCAGCGCACGCCCCTCGCCCTCCGCTAAAAAGGCAGTGCCGGTGATCGAAGAGGAGACGCCGCCTCCGGCCCGTCTGATCGCACCCGCAAAGGAAGCCAGCGACGGCCTCTTCCGCGACCCCACAAGCGCACCTCGCCCCGCGCCAGCACCTTCGTTTCCCGAACCCGGCCGCCGCAAGGTGAGCGACAACGACGGCCTCGACGACACGGATTCCGCAGCGCTGGCCATGTCGCGCTCCGAACCGTTCGAACTGGACGGACCGGCGGTCGTTGAGAAAACCGAAGAGAATGCGCCCTACTTTGAATATGTGCCGGAGACGAACAAGAGCACGCGTTCGAAATATATTCTCCCGAGCCGCGGCCCCGGCCGCCCCGCGCCGCGCGCCGAAGTCATCACCCTCTCCGAAGGCCGCACCCGCATGCACAATTCGTCGCCCTCCATTGAGGGAATGCTGCCAAGGCCCAGCGGGGTTGCGCCGGCCGCCTATCGCCTCGACGATTTCCAATCGCAGATCTGCGGCACCGAATGCTCCGGAACCCTTGTCACCGCCGATGGCTTGCTTGAGCGCCGACAGATCGCGCCGATGAGCGGATGCAAGCATGCGCTGGTCAGCGGCGGCGTGACGCTCCATTTTCTCAAGCCGCGCGGCCTGCTCGATCTTGAAATGTTCATCGGCCGCCAGGTAAATGTCACCGGCATTCCCATCAACGCGCCCACGCTGGGCATGTCGATTCTGGAAGTCGGCAGCATCAGCGCTTTGGATTAATGAGTCCAGTGTGGATAAAGAAGATTTGAAACGAATCGTTTCAAGTCTTCTTTCCCTTCATCAACAACACTGGACTCAATAATGTCGAGCCGCTCGATATCGCAATCCCGGGTTGCACTTGATTCAGCGCTATAAAATCTGACACTTCAAACATGGCACTGCACGTACTCGGACAGAAATGTCCCATCTGTAAAAAGCGCGGCTTGGTGATCGGCGCCGATGACGGCGTTTATTTCCGGCCGCAGGGCTGGATCGTCAAGCGCTTGAGCGCGAGAGAACTGGCCTGCCCGCATTGCGGCGCCGTGATGACCGCGTTGTTGCCGGAATCTGTAAAAAGCCTCCGCGCGGAACTGCGCGCCGAACGCGAGACCGAGAGCGTCACGTATCACGCCCGTAACCGCGCCAAGAAGAAATCTCCGCCCGCATGATGCCGCCGTTCGTCCTCGACCCCGTCCCAGCTTCGCGCCTGACCCAACTGCCGCACCGCGCTTTCATCGGCATCGGTGCCAACCTCGGTTCGCGGCAGCGCAACATGGAAAAAGCGCTGCGTTATCTGCACACGCTTCCGCAGATTGCCGTACTGCGCGTCTCACAATTTCTCGAGACCGAGCCCGTCGGCGGGCCGCCAGGTCAGGGAAAATATTTCAACGGCGCCGCGGAACTGAGCACAGCCCTTTCACCGCATTTGCTGTTGCAGCAGATGCTCGACGTTGAACACCAATTCGGCCGCGACCGATCCAGCGGAGCGCGCAATGCGCCGCGCACGCTCGATCTCGATCTGCTTCTGTACGACGATAAAATCCTGCACGAGCCCGGACTTGAGCTACCGCATCAGCGCATGCATGAGCGCGCCTTTGTGCTGCTGCCGCTGGCGGAGATCGCCGGCGAGACACTCCATCCCGTCTTGAAAAAAACGATCGCGCAGCTTGCACGCGAGTTGCCGGCGTCTACTTTCGCAGACGCTCAAGATCCGTGAAGTAATTCGGATACGTCTTCGAAACGCACGACGGCGCGTTGATCGTCACGCCGGGCCGCCCCAGTCCCACCAGCGCCATGCTCATCGCCATGCGGTGATCGTCGTACGTATCAATCGCCGCATCCTTCGGCGCGCCGGGAGTGATCTCCAGATAATCGTCGCCTTCGTCAATTTCCGCGCCCAATTTTCCGAGCTCCGTCGCCAGTGCCTTCAGCCGGTCGGTCTCTTTAATTCGCAGATTGCCGATGTTGACAATGCTGGACGTGCCCTGCGCAAACATGCAGACCGCCGCCAAGCTCAACACCACGTCCGGCATATCGTTCAAGTCGGCATCGACGGCCTGCAGCGGAATCTTCGGATCGCGCGAGACTTCGATGCCGCGGTTGCCTGCCAGGAATCCTTTTCGAACATTGCAGCCCATGCGCCGCAGCACATCGGCGAAGTGCGAATCACCCTGTGCCGAATCGGCGCTGACATTCGTCACGCAGCAGCGCCCGCCAAGAATCGCCGCAGCAGCGAGGAAATAACTGGCGGCAGTCGCATCTCCCTCCACTTCGTAGCGTCCGGGCCGGTACTTCGCGCCGTGAATCGGTCGATAGACGCGCTCGCCATGCGTCGAGGTGGTCACGCCAAAATCGGACATCGCCTTCAGCGTCAATTCCACAAACGGCCGCGAGACAAACGTGCCGCTCACTTCGATCTGCGTCAGAAGTTTCGCATACGGAGCCACTAGAAGGAGCGCGCTGAGGTACTGGCTTGAGCGCGAGCCGTCGATCGATGTCGGGCCGCCTACCAGTCCGTTGGCTTCGACAATCACCGGCGGGCATAGGTTGCCTTGTTCGCTGTACGCGTTGACGTTGATCAGGCGCAATCCCTGCAAAAGGTCTTCGATGGGCCGCTCGCGCATGCGCTGCGTGCCGTCGAGCCGGAAGCGCCCGTGGCCCAGCGTTACGAATGCCGAGAGAAAACGCATCACTGTTCCAGCCGCGCCGACGAAAATCTCCGCGCCCTTCGCCGGTATGCGACCGCCCTCGCCCATGATCCGGCAGGTCTGCGCATCCCAATCCGGATCGACTTGAAAGCCCAGCGCGCGCAGTCCTTCGCACATGTAGTACGTGTCGTCGGAACGCAGCACGCCGCTCAGGCGCACCTGTCCTTCGGCCAGCGCGGCCATGATCAGGTACCGATTGGTGATGCTCTTCGATCCCGGAACAGCGATCTCCAGATCGATCGGATGGCCGATGGGTTCAATGCGCAACTGTGCCGGCAGTGCCGGGCCTGTGGGACTTGGAACTGGATTAGTCATGTCGCGAATGTTACGAAAACTTTTTATCAGGTGAAGTTCAGTTTTAAAAAGTGCGGCGTGCGGGTCTGTTCTCCCTCTCCCCTTTGAGGGAGGGGGTCGACACGAGTGTAGCGAGTGCGGGGGGGAGAGGGGTAAAGACGCACAAAATTGCAGGAGAGCTTCCCCTACCCCTACCCCCTCCCTCAAGGGGAGGGGAAACAACGGCACGACAAAAAACTGCAAAGCGAACCGGCACAGCATCCGCATCGCATCGCTCACGTTTTCCCATAAGACTGCAATTTCAACAGCAGCGTGCTGCGCGCCAGGCCCAGCACTTTGGCCGCCTCCGTCTTATTTCCGCTTGCCTGCTGTAGCGTGTGGAGGATATGACGGCGCTCGACCTCGGCCAGCGACTGCGCCGACAGATCGATCTTGCTTGTGCCGGTCGAAGGCAGATTCAATTCGTCGGCGCTGATCTCGCTGCCGGCCGAAAAGATCACCGCCTGCTCCATAATCGCACGAAGCTCGCGCACATTTCCCGGCCATTGATACGTCAGCAAGCGCTGCTCCGCCGCGGGGGTCAGCGACCGCGCGCCCGAACTGAACAGGCGAACGAAATGACGCGCCAGCAGCGCCACATCTTCGAGCCGTTCGCGCAGCGCCGGCACGTTCAGCGTCACTGTCGCCAATCGGTAGAACAAATCTTCGCGGAACTGCTTGTTCTTGCACGCCTCGCGCAAATCTTTGTTCGTCGCCGAAACCACGCGCACATCCACCGGCACATCCTTGTCGCTGCCCACTGGACGAATCACGCGCTCCTGGATCGCGCGCAGCAGCTTCGTTTGAAGCGCATACTCCAGGTCGCCGATCTCATCGAGAAAAAGCGTCCCGCCGTCGGCCTCGGCAAAGGCGCCTTTGCGCTCGCTGTCGGCTCCGGTGAATGCGCCTTTTTTATGCCCGAACATTTCGGACTCGAAAAGATTCTCCGGAATGGCGGCACAGTTTCGCGCCACAAACGGCTTGCTGGCATGAGCCGACTGGCGGTGCAGCATGCGCGCGATGCACTCCTTGCCGCTGCCGCTCTCGCCCAGGATCATCACCGCTGCCTCGCTGGCCGCAGCCTTCTTGACGCGCTCCAGCAGCAGCACCATCGCGGGCGCTTCGGCAATCATCTCCACGCTCGATTGCGCGGCGCGCTTCAGCTCGGTCACTTCCGCCTCCAAGCGGCGCCGCATCTCCAGATTGTCATCGAGCAGACTATAGATCTGCCCCAGCCAGATCAGCAGTTCGGCGTCCTGCGCGGAAAACTCGGAGGTGCGATCCTGATTATCCACATAAAGGAGCGCCGACAGTTTGCCGCTGGTGTTCATCACCGGCGTGCAGGCCACCGCGCGAATGTGATTGCGAATGATGGAATCCTGTCGCCCGATCGACGTCCCCGAACGCGCCGTGTTTCCGATGATGACCGCCTGCCGCTCGTCGATAATCTGCTTGAGCACCGTCGTCGAAATCAGAGACTTGATATCCGAATCGGCTTCGATGCCGCGCGCCGCAATCAACTCCAGATGCTCCGAGCTCTCTACTTTTGCAAGCAGCGCGCGCGTGGCCTGCAAGCGCCGCTGAGCCAGTTCGAGCACCGCCATCGCCAGCGATTGCCGGTCGCTGGCGCTCGTCAACAGCGCTGACAGTTGAGCGAATAAACGCATCGACGTCGTCTGCGGCATCAATGCAGACGGCACGGAGGGCGGCGAAATCGCATCGACACCGGCTGGCGCATCGGTGAGTTTCACCTGCGGCAAGAACGCCGAGGATTCCCCCAGCCCGCCCGCAAGAACCCGATTGGTGTCGATCAGATTCATGCCGTCGTGCGAGGTCATCAGCGTGAAGAGCGTATGCCCGATGCTGAACGTCAAACCGCTGCAGAGCTCCACCGTTTCAACCGGAGCGCCGTTGATCTCGATCGGGCGCTGGCCGCGCGTGCGGCGCAGCACAAATTTTCCGCCCTGATTTGTGATCTCCGCATGCTGCCCCGAGACGCGCCTGTCCGAGACGAAGATCTCGCATTCTTCGTCGCGTCCAATACGCCACAGCGTCCCCCCGCTGAGGGGGACTGTGCGATGATTGCCGTCACATTGAATCCGCAGTTCGAACATTCAGTCTCTTTGAAGTCGTTTATGGTCCGCGGGCGTCACGCGCCCGCCCCCGTGTTGCCTTTGTCCGTGCCCTGCCGTTCTCCCCCTCCCCTCTCAGGGGAGGAGACCGGAGGGAGAGGTTACTTTACAATTTCACAACCTCCGCTCCGGCACACGGCGTCAGCAGCATCGAGCCGCCCTTCGCGTACGGCGCCAGCGCCCGCGCGTATCCCTTAAACGCCTCCGTCTTGAGCAACGCGACGACCGCTCCGCCAAATCCGCCGCCGGTCATCCGGGCGCCCGGACAGGCTTCGTCGTGTTCGTTTCGTAACATCAGTTGACCCACCACCTGGTCCAACTCTTTACAGCTCACTTCGTAATCCACGGCCAGGCTATAGTGGCTGTTGCGTAGCAACCTGCCCAGCTCAGCCACGTCGCCGCGCTCCAGCGCCGCGGCAAACTGGACCACGCGCAAGTTCTCGCTGATCACGTGGCGCACGCGTTTGTTCTCGTTGGCGGTCAGCTTCTCAGCGCCCTTGATCATATCTTCGATCGAGACGCTGCGCAGATTGCTTTTTTTCATCAGCTTCGCCGCGTGCTCGCATTCCGCGCGGCGCTTGTTGTACTCGCTGGATGCCAGCTTGTGGCGCACGCCGGTGTCGAAGATTGCAAAACTGTATTCGGGAATGGACACCGGCACATGCCGGACTTTGATCGAATCGCAATCCAGAAGCAGCGCATGTCCCGCCTTCGCCCGCGCCACAACGGTCTGATCCATGATGCCGCACATGACCCCGCCAAAGGTGTGCTCGGCTTCCTGGCAGGCAAAAGCCAGTTCTTGACGGTCCATCGTTTTCCCCGCCAGAGCCAGCAGCGCCAACCCAACCGCCGTCTCCAGTGAAGCGCTACTCGAAAGGCCCGCTCCGCGCGGCAGGTCGCCGCTGATGTATAGGTCGCCGCCCTTCAGCTTGATGCCGCGCTTCACCAACGCCGCAGCCGTGCCGCGCACATAATTGGCCCAATGCAGTTTCGGGTCGCTCAACCGCTTGATCTTTTTCAAATCAAATTCATCGCTGCTTTCGAGCAACTCCGTGAAGACGTTTATCCGCGGCGCATGCGACGGCCGGAAAAGCACCACCGTGTGCCGGTCGACCGCCATTGGAAGCACGAGCCCCGCGTTGTAATCGGTATGCTCTCCGATCAGATTACTCCGCCCCGGAGCAATCGCCGCGCGCACCGCCGCGCTGGAAGGCCCGAAGCGTCCCTCGAATGCCGTCAGCAGCCGTTTTCGATCCGTTTTCAGATTCACGCCGTTCAGTACTCCGCTCGCCTTGGAACTCGACTTACCTTAAGCCCTGATCTTGCCATCGAACGCAAAAAAGATAAATACGTAAAACCCAGTAACGCAAATTTGTAATTTGCGAGTTCCCCGTCGAAGGGGAAATTGGCCCGTTAATTTGAACGACGGGTGACGAGCGGGAAATTGCCACGTGCGTCGCGTGCCGTTCCTCCTCACTCATCACTCGCGTGTCCAGTTAAGCCTAAAGCCCTTCCTTTAAGGCGCCGATAATCTTTTAGACGGGGCCTTTGACTGGGGGACGTAACATGGATTTAAGTAAACGACCTTACCTTAACGCGTTCGCGGCGTTGCTTGCTTTATGCATGCTGGCGGGATGCGACAACGATCGCGAACCTGACGCTGCCAACGCGGCGTCTCCGGCGATCATTCCCGCAGGGAATAAGAATGTTGAGCCTGCGCCGCGCCCGGACGTTCTCAACCAGGCCAGCGAAGAGGTTCGCGAGGGAAAGTTCACCGAGGCGCAGCAGCGCCTGGAAGAATTCCTGAGTCAGGAGCCCAAGAAAAGTCCCTTCCGCGCCGAAGCGCTTTATATTCTCGGCCAGAGCCAATCCGGGGCAAATGACTTCGAAACGGCCAAGAAAAATTACGATCTCTCCATCGATCTGGCCGAAGACCGCTCTTTGAAAGCGCTCGCCATGCTCGGCCGCGCCGACTGCAACATGCAGTT
>Ga0105047_10007334_pt1 | contig 18596 bp, 12 predicted proteins | sample MAT04_FD_78384 | JGI IMG/M metagenome (GOLD analysis project Ga0105047, IMG submission 78384) | Freshwater microbial communities from Lake Fryxell liftoff mats and glacier meltwater in Antarctica - MAT-04 (megahit assembly) | ecosystem: Environmental > Aquatic > Freshwater > Ice > Liftoff... | reverse complement strand
TTTAGTGAAGGAACAATAGTTGATAATCGAAACTTGAATATTTAAATAAAAAAATTATGGCATTAGAATTAACCGATCAAAACTTCGATGAATTAGTTTTGAAATCAGACAAACCTGTATTAGTAGATTTTTGGGCAGAGTGGTGTGGACCATGCAGAATGGTTGGACCATTTGTCGATGAAATCGCGAAGGAATACGAAGGAAAAGCAATCGTAGGAAAAGTAAACGTAGATAACAATCCCGGTATTTCCATGCAGTTTGGAATTAGAAACATCCCTGCTCTTTTATATTTTAAAGGTGGAGAAGTAGTAGACAAACAAGTTGGGGCTGCTCCTAAATCTGTTTTGTCAGGTAAGTTAGATGCACAAATGTAGGAATTGATTTTGGTCGATTCTCAATGAATAAATGACCGATCATGATAAAGCGATGCAACTGTATCAGAGTTGTTGCGTTAAAGCATGATCGGTTTTCCTTATTTTAACTATGGCATTAACTCCTAAAGAATATACACAGTTCACGCATCTCGAGCTCATCGCTCGTCAAGTGGTGGAAGGTTTTATTACCGGACTTCATAAAAGTCCGTTTCATGGATTTTCTGTGGAGTTTGCTGAGCATAGAATTTATAATACTGGTGAATCCACTCGTCACATTGATTGGAAATTATATGGTAAAACGGATAAGCTTTTCACCAAACGTTACGACGAAGAAACTAATTTGCGTTGTCAGCTCATCGTCGATAATTCTGCATCGATGCATTTTCCGGAATTCGATAAGAAAAATCCGAACGTATTAAATAAAATTACTTTTTCTGCCCATTGTGCGGCCTCCATCATGCAATTATTAAAGATGCAAAGGGATGCCAGTGGCTTGAGCATTTTTTCCGATCAGGTAGAGCTAAATACACCTGCAAAAAGTAGTACTGTTCATCACAAATTGCTTTTGCATAAGTTGGAAGAAGCAATTGCGTCGAACGGAAGTTCTTCTACACAATTGGCATCCGCCTTACATCAAATTGCAGAAACTATTCATAAACGATCTTTAGTGATTATATTTAGTGATATGTTTGAGAATACAGGTGATTCAAAAGAATTGTTTAGTGCATTACAACATCTTCGTTATAATAAACATGAAGTGATCCTTTTTCATGTGGTGGATAAACGTTTAGAACTCGATTTTTCATTCGAGAACAGACCTTATCAGTTCATAGATGTTGAGAGTGGGCAAGAAGTTAAAGTGCATGCCTCGCAGGTGCGTGAAGCGTATTTAAAAAACATCAACAGTTTTAAAAATGAATTGAGTTTGAAATGTGCACAGTATCGCATTGATTTTGTTGAGGCTGATGTAAACAAAGGATATAAGCAAGTACTCATGCCTTACTTGATGAAAAGAGCCAAAATGCAGTAGTTCTATTTGCTATTATTTTTTTCTATGCAGGAATTTGTAAAACGCTAAGGAATTTATTTTACTTTTGATTTTTACGAAATGTTAGCCCTCCTTAATTTATATAAACTTTCTTTTTCCAATTTACAAAGAAATATATGGGTGCTTGCGCTCGCCATGTTTGTAAATAGGAGCGGCTCTATGGTTCTTTTATTTACTTCCTTATACATGACCAATGAATTGCATTTTTCAATAGGAGATGCAGGAGTGGTGATGAGTTTATATGGCATTGGAAGTGTGATGGGCAGTTATGCCGGAGGATGGCTCACGGATCGCTATAGCTATTTTTATATCATGATAACATCTTTAGTTACAAGCGGACTAATTCTTTTGGCGATGCTCTTTTCTACTTCAATCTGGAGTATTGCAGCCGTGATATTTTTTTATGCTTTTACAGCTGACATTTTTCGTCCTGCTAACTCAAAAGCAATTGCCATTTACAGCGATATTAAAAACAGAACCCGATCGGTTTCATTGGTGCGTTTAGCTGTGAATCTGGGATTTACTGTAGGACCTGCCGTCGGTGGATTTGTGGCATTGTACTTAGGTTATAAATGGTTGTTTATTATCGATTCGCTCACCACCATCGGAGCTGCGCTCTTGCTTTATTTTTATTTGCCCCGTAAGAATTCTATTTCAGTTGCTGAGAATCCGGAAATATTAAAAGATAAAAAAACTTCGGCCTATCGTGACTTGATGTATTTGGTATTCGTCTTTTTTGTCGCCATGTATGGAACCTGCTTCTTTCAAATCTTTGCAAGTATCCCTCAATACTTCAGTAAAGTTTGTCATTACAATGAAGCTACCATCGGATTGCTCTTAGCACTCAATGGATTTTTAGTGGTGTTAATTGAAATGCCACTGATGCTAAAGCTAGAACACAAGAAATTGATTTTTCCTTTTATTCGGCTCGGTGCGTTGATGCTACCTGTATCATTTCTTATTTTGATATTTGGTCAAAGTATGATGATATGGTCAATCCTTTATACTGTAATTATTACCTTCTCAGAAATTTTAGCAATGCCATTTATGATGAATTTTGCTTTGTCGAGGCCTAGGGTAGAAAGACAAGGTCAATACTCAGCTTTGTATTCTATTTCTTTCGGACTATCGAATATCGCTGCTCCATTAATCGGATTGGGTCTTGCCAATAAATTTGGATTTAATATGATGTTTTATGCATTAATCATCATGAGTATTTTGACATTTATAGGCTTTTCAGTTTTAGGAAAATCAGAGTTAAAGCAAGTTTGAATTTTTTTAAGATAACAGCACTTAGATAGATCGTGTTTTTTCTTGGCTTAATTCTATTTTGTATTCTACTAAATGATTTTAATTTCAATTATAACCATTGGATATCAGTTGAATGGAGCGTAGATTGTGCTATGATTAACTATATATTAGCAAACTATGAAGTTTTGATTAAATTTATAGCTTGAATAATATACCAAAACAAACGAAAACAATTCTCTTGAAAAAACTCCTTACCTTCTGTGCAGTTACACTCTTTGCCCTCATACATCATGATGCAAAAAGTCAATTAGTCATCAATGAGTATTCTGCTTCCAACTTAAATCAGTTTGTCGATAATCATTCTGATTATGAAGATTGGATTGAAATTTATAATACATCTGCTTCGGTTGTTTCTTTGGCAGGTTATCATTTAAGTGATGATAAAACAAACATTTTAAAATACACTTTCCCACCCTCAGCGGTTATTGGAACCAATGGTTTCGTTCGAATTTGGTGTAGTGGAAGAAACTTGACAGTTTCGAATAATTATCATTCAAATTTTAAGTTGACACAAACTAAGAATAACAAAGAGAACATAGTTTTATCTGATGCTGCCGGAAATATTTTAGATAGTCTTACACTATCTAAAACTCATCTTGGACATTCTCGTGGTAGGACTACGAACGGAGCAGCCACTTGGAGTATTTTCACAACTCCCACTCCAAATTCAACCAACAATACATCCACGCCATATACCAGGTATGCAAACAAACCTGATTTTTCTGCACCTGCCGGATTTTATACTTCAGCAATTACTCTTTTGGTAACGCATACTGAACCGGGAGGAACTGTACGCTATACAACTGATGGTTCCTTGCCTTTAACAGCAAGTACAATTTATACGGGAGGCATTACGATTTCAGCAACAAGTACCTTGAAAGCTATTACTTGGAGTCCTGACCCAACGGTTTTGCCTAGTTATGTAGAGTTTCAAACTTATTTCATGAATGTGAGTCACACCTTACCCATTATTTCTATTGCAGCAACAATGTTAACCACGTTAGCAAATGGTACCGGAACTTTAGAGCCAATTGGAAGTTTTGAGTATTTTGATACTAGCGGTGCAAGAAAGGCTAATACCTACGGTGGCTTTAATCGTCATGGACAAGATTCGTGGGTGTTGAGTCAACGAAGTTTGGATTTCGTTTCGAGGGATGAAATGGGATATAATCATAGTATTGAAGAAAAATTATTTCATTATTCTACACGTGATAATTATCAACGCATTATTCTACGTGCAGCAGGCGATGACAATTATCCTGCAGATCACCGTTCTGCAAATATTGGAAGCGCGCATGTTCGTGATGCTTATGTGCACATGTTGGCATTAAAGGGCGGAATGAATTTAGATGTTCGGAATTCAGAAAAGGTAATTGTTTATTTGAATGGTGCGTATTGGGGCGTGTATGATATTCGTGATAATCCGGATGATCATGACTACACTGATTATACGTATGGACAAGATAAATACAATTTGCAATACATTAAAACTTGGGGGAACACCTGGGCTCAATATGGTGGTGCTACAGCACTCAGCGATTGGAATACGCTCTACAATTACATCATGACGAATAGCATGGCCAATGCTTCGAACTACAATTATGTGATCAGTCAATATGACGCTACGAGCCTAGTCGATTATGTTTTCACGAATGGAGTTACAGTATGTTCCGATTGGTTAAATTACAACACAGGTTGGTGGAGAGGAATGGATACCACCGGTACACATAGACGTTGGGGTTATATCCTTTGGGACAATGATGCTACTTTCGGGCATTACATCAATTACACAGGTATTCCTGATAGAAGTCCTACAGCAGATCCTTGTGATGTGGAAGGTTTAAGTGGAAACTCTGATCCCAAAGGCCATATTCAGGTGTTAAATCGCTTGAGACAAAATCCTAATTTTAACCAGTGGTACATTTCAAGGATGGTTGATTTGTGGAATACAGTATTTAGTTGTGATAACATGTTAAGTCAGCTCGACAGCGTGGTCGCTAAATTAGATCCGGAAATGGACATGCACAGCACTAGATGGAGCGGAACCAAAGCGGAATGGCTTTTAAATGTAGATACACTTCGAACTTTTATTAATGATCGTTGTAATTTTATGTCGACAGGATTTATTAATTGTTATAATTTGACCGGGCCATACGATGTTACATTAAATGCAGATCCTGTTGGAGCAGGCACTATTAAATTCAATACTTTGTTGCATACCGATTTACCTTGGACCGGAAAGTACTTTGGTGGTATGGATAATATCTTAGAAGCTACAGCAAATACACCTTATCAATTTACCAATTGGACATCGAACTCCGGACAAATATTCAATCCGAATGACAGTACAGCTATAGCACGAGTCAACTTTACAGCCAGTGACAGCATCGTCGCTCATTTCTCTTTCGCTACTCCTGTATTTGAAATTTCTAATGATGTTCCGGTTGCTAATGTATATCCTACCATCGTTACGGATGTAACCACATTAGATTTTAGCTTACCATCATCGATGAATGTAAGCATTGAATTGTTTAACATCAACGGACAAAAGATTGCTACATTAGCGAACAAAGCGCAGATGCAAGCCGGATTTCATACCATGAATTTATCGATGATTGCGAATGGAATGGATGAAGGAATTTATCTCTTGCGTTTCGTAGCCGGCAATACACAGAAAACCTTTAAGATCATCTTCACAGGAAATTAAAATAAACGCATTATAACTTTCTCCAGTCGGAAACGATTGGAGAAAGTTTTTTTGCAGGAATGCTTCCCGCTTGCAACAGAAAACTACCTTCTAATGCTCCCTTGCCCGAAACTGAAATTTCTACTTTGTAAATACCTGGACTTAGAAATAAATTATTTTTAGCATTTAAGATTCTTATCGATGAGTTTTCCGGGTTATTCATTTCATTTGAATCATCATTTTCTCCAAGTAAATTCCAGATAGGTTCAGTTTTTAAATCGACCAACATTTGTTGCTCATAATTACTCTCCGACTTGCTGATACGAATGAATGAATTGAATCCTTCATTTTTATTCTTACAATTATTAAAAAAATCTTCAGTAGCGATGTGACCTTTGTTCGGACTCGTTAATTCAGGTACAGGTGAAAGCACTTGAATTCCCAATTCTGTCAAACTATCATCAACAAAAAAATAAATGACATAAGTCGCTTTAGATTTATTCATTTGAACGAATTCATTTCCTACATTGATGCACTCAAAATAGCTTAAAGTAGATTCATAGGGTATTCGATTAATTCGATCACCAATTTTTTCCAAATGAGTTTCTGATCCGAAAGGGGCGAGGCGTTGAGCGAGAACTGATGTATGACTAATACAAAAGATGAAAAGTGAAAGTGCGAATTTTAATAGTTTCAACATTTTTTTTGATTTAATCTTCCTAAAACAATTGATTAAGTGCATTTTTCAATATCAACAAAATTATTTCTTTGACGGTATTGAAATCAATGGTAAATTGCGGTAAATATAATTAATCTCCAAGGAAATTTTCAGAACAAAGTCTTAAAATCATCTTATGAAAAATAAATTCATTTATTACATCATAGGCATAGCATCCTTATGTCTTAATCCATGCAAAATTCTTGCTGCAGATCTTGTGGTTGCCGCCGGAGGTGCCGGAGGTGCCTATTCATCTATTAATACTGCACTGGCTGCTGCCAACCCGAATGACAGGATCATCGTTTATCCTCAACCTGGTGGAGCATCCTTTTCAGAGACGGCTATTACTATCACCAAGAGTGTTCAAATATTATCTGCCAATGAAGGAGCGTATTATTCAGTAGATGCTCCGTCGATAAATATTTCTCCGTCAACTCCCGGAATAGTAGTTACAATTATTGGCATGAAATTTTTTACCGGTAGTATAGCATCAACCATTAACTCCCCAACCGGTTCTCGTTCGGTTATCAATTTTCTTAATGATTCCATTGCTCAAGGAAGCATTAGTATCAACCATGATAATTATGATGTAACTACTGCAAGTTGCCATATTCAATCGGGAATCACAATTCGCTATGGCAAGATCATCGGAAATATAATTCTTTCTCAGGTAGCTATAAATACGGATGGCTCAGTAAACAATCCTAATGATACGATTCAAATTATTGGAAATAAAATTACTTATTATTCAGCAGTAGCGACATCGCCAGCTATCAGTTGGTCATCTACTGCGCATTTTTTCAGCATCCAGAACAATTTTATGACGTTGACTTACCCAACAAATATAAATGGTGTTGGGATAGGTGTTACCACTTCCAAATTCTCTTTAGCAGGAACAAATAATATAACAAATAATACTGTTACTAAAGCTTATTATACTATTTATTATGGTATGAGCTGTACAACTAGTGCCACTTCTAAGACAGATATAAACAACAATTTAGTGTTGGGCCCAATTTATTTTGGTGATTATTATGTGACAGGAGGCGTTTTTAGTGTTCATTATAATTTTGCATCAGCAAATGCTTTTGTCGGTTTTACGAATGATGGTACCAATATCAATGCAACAAATACGACTTTGGATGTAAACGGATTGAATACAAACCCCGCTTCTAATACCATTAATGGTGGTAACCCGGATTCGGCTTTTGCAGATATTAATTTAACCCGGAACGATGTGGGTTGTTATGGTGGTTCATTTACCTTGGATAATTTTTTTCCGATAACTTCCAACGACTGGGCTCGAGTGATTCTAGTTACAGCTCCTCGACGAGTATTAGTAAATGGAACCATTTCTGTAAAGGCAATTGGTTTTGATAAGTAATACATGTAATCATTAGGTGTTTGTAAACAACTTATGAAACTACTGCTACAAATTGCAGCCTCACTCCTTTTTGTGAGTATTCATCTACAGGCACAAATAGGCCGTGGAAAGCTTGATGCTGCAGAATATTATTTTGATGTAGATCCAGGTCAAGGGGCCGCAACTCCATTAAGTTTAGATGGAAATTTAAATAATGCACTTCGTATAGCTATAAATAGTGCGAGTGCATCACTATCACCAGGCTTGCATACCATAAATGTTCGCTTGAAAGATTCGCTCAATAATTGGGGAAATACGTTCAGGCTAAGTTTGCTAGTTGAAAATCCGATTTCTTCACGAGCTACTAGTATTGCTTTAGCTCGAGTTTATTGGGATGTGAATGTTGCCGGAGCGAATTACATGATTATTGTAAATGGAAACGCCGGTAATGTTTTGAATACATTTATAAATTCTTCACCCTTAAATTCTTTTTCCTCTACGGGATTGCATAAGTTGAATGTTCAAGTAATGGGAGTTGATGGTAATTATAGTCTTCCTTTTACTACGATGGTCAATGTAGAAGATGAATTGATAAACCCACGTATAATTTCAGCCGCTTTAGGACGAGTTTATTGGGATGCTAACGTTGGCGCTGCATCAGGAATGATTATATTAAATGGAAATGCCGGAAATGCAATAAATACTTTTGTTAACTCTGCTTCTCCTGGTACATTTTCGTTGAGTGGTCTACATAAATTAAATGTGCAATTGCTCGATCCTAATTTGCCAAATAATTACGGTCCTGTTTTTACAACGATCGTACAATTTGAGAATGATTTAATCAATCAGGCTAGCATCAAAGTTATTCAGGGAAGATTGTGGTTGGATAATGACACTCCACCTGCCATCGGCAATATGCTTGCTTTAAATGGAAATTTTGATGAAGTTATAGAGTCTGTTTTTCATTCTTTGCCCACGCCCTCTATAGGATTGCACATTCTGAATGTTCAGTTGCGTGATTCTGCCAATGGTTGGGGTCCAATTTTTAAGACAACTGTAAGTGTAGAACAACCTATAATATACAGAAATATAAATGTAGCTTCAGCTGAATATTTTTGGGATGGAAATGCAACTCAATCAATGAGCATGCTTGCATTCGATGGAAATTTTCAAGATGCAATTGAAACCGCTTTCGCTTCCACTGTCATAAGTCTCAGTCCGGGTTTGCATACTTTGCATGTGCGGGTGAAAGAAGTGGCTAACAATTTCAGTAATGATTTTAAAACAGTAATCAATGTTGAAAATTTATTAGCTGCAAGAAATATAAGAGTAAGTCAGGGCGAAGTAAGTATTGATGCAAATCCATCTGCTATGGTGGTTGGATTAAATGGAAATTTTAATGCAGCTTTAGAAAACGTGCAATCCTTGTTGTTGTCGAATGGAATTACGCCTGGTTTGCATACCTTAAATGTTAGATTAAAAGGAGATGATAATAACTGGGGTAAAACTTTTACTACGGCCTTGGTGGTAACACCATGTTCATCAACTCCGGTTCCAACAGTAAGTGCTTCCGGAGCACTTAGTTTTTGTTCAGGTGATAGTATTGTATTGTCCGCAAATGCAGGTTTTAACAGTTATACTTGGGTGAATGCGAATGTAGTTGTAGGAAATTCGCAAACGCTCACTGTTAAAAATTCAGGAAGTTATACCTTGGTGGTAACTGATACAGCCAATTGTCCCAACTCACCTGCCCCAATTGTAGTGAATGTGCATCAGCCTCAAGTAAACATTATTGCTCCCGTAAGTTTTTGTCAGGGAAGTGTTGATAGTTTAGTCGCCGGCAGCGGGTTTAATTCTTATTTATGGTCGAACGGTGCCACCGGTTCCTCTATTTTTATTACGGCGGCAGGAAATTATTCAGTTACTGTGATGGATGCATTTGGTTGCACTGTTTCAAATGCTGTATCTGTAAATCAAATAGCGCAGCCGGCAGCTCCGCTTATTTCACTGAGTGGCGCTCCTTCATTTTGCCCTGGAGGGAGTGTGACATTAACTTCATCAATATCTTCAGGTATCGTGTGGAATAATGGCTTGACTTCCCCTTCGTTTACAACTGATACCAGTGGTTATTATAGAGTGGTTGTCACTAGTGCAAATGGATGCACAAATTTTGCCGAGATAAATACATTGCGTTTTCCATTGCCTCAGGCAAATATTTCTTTGATGGGTCCATCTTCTTTTTGTCTGAATACACCAAGCACATTAATGGCAAATCAAGGCACTGCTTATCTTTGGTCGGAGGGCTCTGTCGGCTCTTCTATTCAACCAACGCAAAGCGGAAATTATACAGTTCAAGTGACCGATTCTAATTCATGTATCGCCTATTCCACTCCTTTAAATGTCGTTGTTTATCCTGTGCCTCCGGTTCCGGTGATTAGCGCAAGTGGTCCACTTTCTTTTTGTAATGGTAATAGTGTGACATTAAGTTCAAGTGCTCCCTTTCAAAATTTATGGTCAAATGGAGACACGCTTTCTTTAGTTATAGTTTATAGCAGCAGCGTCATTTCCGATACTGTTTTCAATCAGTTTGGCTGCAAGTCGTATTCAGCAGCATTGTCAATTGATGTTCATCCCGTAGCAAGCATCAGCGCGAGTAGCCCCTTAGAGTTTTGTTATGGTGACTCTGTTCAATTGAACGCGCATCCGACAAGCGGAGTTTCGTATTTGTGGCAAAATGGAGCAACTACAAGTAGTATAAAATTATTTGGTACTACTAGTGCTTCTGTAATTACTACTGAAATAATAGGAGGCTGTAGTGATACTGCTTATGCATCCATCCTTGTGAATCCATTACCTACAGGTAATTTGTCACTGGTAGGACCATCTTTGGTTTGTGCAGGAACTTCGGTTACATTTAATGCTAACGGTAGCACAAATACGAAGTTTCAATGGTTCTTAAATGGCAGTCCAATTACCTATTGGATTTATTCCGGATCATGCAATTGTTATATATCATACAATGTATATGGTAGTTCTTATCAAACAACAACAGCCGGCTTTTATTCCGTCTTAATTATAGATACTATAACCGGATGTACGCAATTCTCTAATCAAGTTCAATTAGAGTTGCAGTCAGCACCGCAACCTGTAATTTCTGCCAGCGGCGGATCAACAATTTGTATAGGAACAAATGCTATTCTGAGTACTGCATTGGCCTCTACTTATCTATGGTCAACAGGAGCAACTACCCAGAGCATTCAGGCTGCTATACAAGGAAATTACACTGTAACAATTACCGATAATTTAGGTTGTAGCAATACTTCACTGTCTACTCAGGTTTCGTTTTACCCTGTTGCTAGCATTGTTGCTTCCGGACCACTTAGTATTTGCCAAGGTGAAAGCGTTGACTTAACAGCTCAGCCCGCGGGGACCTACTTATGGTCAAATAATCAAACAGGTCAAACTTTAAATAACATTGATACTTCCGGAGTTTATTCTGTTACCGTTACGGATGTAAATGGATGTACTTCTATTTCACCTTCTGTACTAGTAATTGTAAATGCTTTGCCTTCCGGTTCCATCAACAGCAATGAACCATTGGATTTTTGTTTGGGCGAGAGTATAATTATTAACACTTCCGGTTCGGCGAACACCAAATTCCAATGGTATTTTAATGGAAGTCCAATAACTACTACAAGCTATTCTTTATTGTGTAATTGTTATTCTACCTATAACGTTTATGGATATACGTATTTGGCCACTGATCAAGGACAATATAGTGCTAAAGTTATAGATACACTTACAGGATGCTCATCATTCACCAATCCAATAAATACAGTGGTTTATGCCATCCCCGCAGTAAGCATTACTCAAAGTGGATTTTTAGATTGTTTTGGCGACACTGATGCCAGCCTTGTTGTTGTGGCCTCAGGAACGACAGGTCCATACAATTATTTATGGAGTACTGGATCAACAAGTATTTCAATTAATAATTTAGCAGTCGGGACTTATATTTCTACTGTTTCTGATGTGCATGGTTGCATGAATCAGGATACCATCACTATTACTCAACCAACTTCTGTTTCTCCTCAACTTTCGTCACCAACAACAGTGAAAGGATATCATATTTCCTGTTATGGTGGAAGTGATGGAAGTATTTCTGTTTTGTCAGGAGGTACACCAACGTATGCGTATAGTTGGAGCAATGGCATGACCACTGCTTCAATTAGTAATCTGAATGCAGGTACTTATTCTGTCATTGTTATAGATGGAAATAATTGTACAGGACAATCAAGTATTTTATTGACGGAGACACCAGCATTGGTTCTTTCATTTAATCCGAGTATTTATGTTGGAGGAAATAACATACGATGTTTTAATGGGAATGATGGTACATTGAATGTTTCTGCAATAGGAGGGAATGGTTTGGCCGGATATCAATGGTCCAATAGTTCAAACACTGTAACAATTACAGATCTTACTTCAGGCCTTTACTCAGTCACAGTTACAGATTCTGCTGCATGTATTCAATCAGGATCGTATTTTATGACTGAACCCACACCAATGGTTTCTTCGGTAACGTCTCCCTTGCAAAATGGGTATTCAATCAGTTGTTTTGGAGTCATGGATGGAAGTTTAAATGTTAACGTTTCAGGAGGAACGCCGGCATATAGTTATTTATGGAATGACGCATCTGTTCTTCCAAATAGAAACAGTCTGGACAGTGGAATGTATTTCGTTGCGATTACAGATACCAATGCTTGTGTGATTAACGACTCAATATATATCACATCTCCCTCAGAAATTAGCGGAATTACTACAGCTTCTACATTAAATTGTTTTGATGACACCAATGGCACTGCTTCAATCAACGTGAATGGTGGTGATCCGGGATATAGTTATCAGTGGAGCAATGGGCAGAATGTAATAATGGCGACTAATCTTTCAGCAGGATATTATCAAGTTACAGTAAGCGACTCAAGAGCTTGTTCTAAAGTTTTTCAAGCACAGGTTCAATCACCGCCGGAATTAATTGGATATGCCTTCGGAACATACATTGATTGCGGAACTCAAATTGGACTCTTGTCTATCACTGCATCAGGAGGAACGGAGCCCTATTCTTTTTTATGGAGCAATGGATCAACCGCTTCTTTTCAAAGTAATTTGCCCGTTGGAAATTATAGTGTAACGGTTACTGATGCCCACGGCTGTACAGATCAGGCAAATGCTATTATATTAAATCCGCCGGATTTGATGGTGCTGGTAGCAAATGATTCTGTTTTGTGCGAAAATTCATCGGATGGTGATTTATCTGTAGTCGTAAGCGGAGGAGTTCAGCCTTATATGTATTTGTGGAGTAATGGTGCAACTACTGCTTCGTTGAATAATCTTTTGATAGGTACTTATACTGTAATTGTAACAGATGCCAATGGCTGTACAGCAGTAGGAACGCCCTCTGTAATTCCAATCCATGTGATCCAAAATCAATTTGTAATTAATGCTGGTTGTGGTGCTGCTCCCGGAATTATACAGGTGAACAGCACAGGTGGCATGTCTCCATATTCTTATTTATGGGATACTGGAGCAAGCACTTCCACTATAAACGTATTGAACATTGGTTATTATTCAGTCACTGTGACAGATGCTAATTTCTGTGTGCGTGAGGACTCCATAGAATACCAACAATTACAAATTATTGCTAGTGGTCCAACGGTGTTTTGTCAGGGCGATTCAGTGACTCTTTCTGTCAATGCTAATGGAAATTATTTGTGGACGAACGGCGCCACCACTGCAACAATTCAAGTGCATGAATCGGGTGTCTTTGGAGTCTCAGTAAATGGGTGTGCAGCTTCTAACCCGCAAACAACGCTTGCTACTTATTGTTATCAGACCATTCAATTGAAAGCTTTCATAGAAGGATTTTATTTAGGCAACGGGCAGATGATCGCTGTTTTAGATCCTTTAAACATGCCCTTAGTATGCGATTCTGTTACTCTTGATCTAGTGGATTCATTAACCTACCAAATCATAGGAAGTCAAAAGGATATCATCAGTACCACAGGAAATGGACAGTTTTACTATCCAAGTATTTTACCGGGTCGTCGCTATTATTTAGTACTTCGACATCGGAATTCAATTGAAACATGGAGTAAGGAGTCGTTTATGTTTTTAACTCCCGCAACCATTTTTGATTTCAGTACTCCTTGATTATTTACAATATTGTACTGTATTACAGGATTTTGAGTGCACATTGAATTATTTATTTGGATGCAATATTATTTGATCTATCTTTGCAGCCCCGAAAGGGGTTTATACTGTTGTGAAACGGTTCGGTAGTTCAGCTGGTTAGAATACATGCCTGTCACGCATGGGGTCGCGGGTTCGAGTCCCGTCCGGACCGCCTTTGCTCGCCAAAGCATCATGTCAATGATGCGACGGCGAGCTTTTTTTTAGATTCAATTTTAATATGATTTTCACCGCGAGCTTCTGTGTTCGAGTCCCCCGTTCGCCAGCAATGAAAAAGGAGCAGCGATGTTCTTTCCACCTTTTTTTAAACAAATCAATGCTTTTAAGCAAGATACTTATCCTTTAAGTTAAACTATTTTTTAATTTTAGCGTAACGCTAATTTAACATGTTCCTAACAATATTTCAGCTCAGTATCCAAAGAATTAAACAGAACTATCGAGTCTATTTATTAGGACTGGGAATTCCTTCTTTTATTCTGTATTTAACCTATACTATCGGTAAATTAAAAGGTATCGAACTAGGCGATTTAACACGTGATCCCAATACGATTTTAAAAGGTCATGTGTACACTGGCATGATCTCCAACGCAGGAATATTTTTTTGGAGCGCATCAGCAACGATTTGTCTCTTTACGGCTGTGTTTTTAAGAATCATGAAGGCGGATTTGCAAAAAGTGATGTTAATGGCATTTGCCGGACTGCTCTCATTCATTTTAGGTTTTGATGATGTGTTTCAAATGCATGAAAAGATGTTTAGCGATATTCGATATGTCCCGGAAGAACTGTTTTTTTTGGCTTATTTTCTTTGTGTGGTATTTATAGTCATTGTTTGCTTTAAGACCTTTTTGCAAACTGATTTTGTTTTATGGACATTGGCTTTATTGATGTTTATGATGTCGCTAGTCATCGATCATGAATTGATCACCGTCAACTCTGACCATGCTTTTTGGGAAGATAGTTTTAAGTTTGCGGGAATTGTGCTATGGATGTTCTATTATTTGAGAACGTCAATGCATTTTATTTTGGATGAATCCAAAAAAGTAGGAGAGTATGGTAAATAAGGAAAATTATATTGATAAGCACGAAGGGATTCCATTGAATTGGTTTGAGGTCAATAAGAATTCCAGTTTCGTTAATCATCTAAAAAGAATTTTAAGTGCTAAAGGAATTCAAATTATTTTTAGTTTTTTCTGGTCAACATTTATATCGAATTTCAAGCGTATTTCTTTCCTGGTGATTGGAGTTTTTACGTTTCTTTTTTCTGTGCTGTTAATTGCCAAGAAAGCAGGAGTAGAACCGTCTGATTTGTCTCGTGATTATAGCGGTGTTTATCATTTGGAACCCTATGTTGGCATGTTGAGCTCCTTAGGCATTTTTATTTGGTGCGCCTCGGTAACTTTGTGTTGGTTTGCCTGGTATTTTTTAAGAACTCAAAACAAAGAATCAGGAAGAAAAAATTTCTTTTTGGTAAGTGGGTTAATTACTACAATTATTGCGGTCGACGATTTATTTCAGTTTCATGAGATCATTGTACCGGATTATTTCGGAATTCCTGAAATAAGCTTCTATATTGTCTATACATTAACGCTAATTGTTTTCAATGTAAAATACATCAATATTTTAATGAATCGATATTTCAGCATTTTGATTTTAGCCTATTCCTTTTTAGCAATTTCTATCCTCTTTGACGTGTTTTTTGAAGATATGGTCCCCTATGGAACCTATATTGAGGATGGGCTTAAATTTGTCGGGATATCACTTTGGTCGTTTTATTTCTTTAAAACAGTGGATATGGAATTGAGAGTTGGGCCTGTCGTTCAGCTTTGAGCAGAATTATTCGAGAGCGTTCATTCGAAGCTTTTTGAGTGGCTAATTGTTACATTTTTGGAATTCATGTTTAGTTCATAAGAATATGTTTGTTTTGCACTGTTGTTTTTAGACGATAAATAACATTCATTACTGCTTCATCTAAAAACATGAACTTTGTTTTCCTGTAATCGTTAAAAGATTAGTCCTAAACTATGAAAAATTTATTATCACTCTGTACAGTTTTATTGTTCTTCGGAACAATAACTATGGCGCAAGACGCTAAAACAGCCGGATCTGTATCCAATGCAGACATCACTTTCGAAAAAGAATTACATGATTATGGTACCATCGATTATGCTGCCGACGGTAATTATGCTTTTAAATTCACCAATACCGGAAAAGAGCCATTGGTTATTACAAATGCAACAGGTTCATGTGGCTGCACAGTGCCAAAATGGCCAAAAGAACCCATCTTAAAAGGTCAATCAGCATACATTAATGTTTCTTACGATACAAAGCGTCCCGGCCCTTTTACGAAGACAGTAACAGTAGCATCAAATGCTAAAAGCACTTCTAAAGTTTTAACGATTAAAGGTGTTGTTCGAAGTCAGGAACAAACCGATGATCAAATGCCGGTACGAAAAGACAATGGCATGTCCCCTTTGGAAAATCATTCAAAATAAATCTATAAAAAATAATAAACATGAAAAAATCACTTATTCTCGCCGCTTGTGGATTGATCTTCTCTGCCACAATGGTTAATGCTCAAACTGAGAAAGCTGTAGCGAAGCCAGCTGCTGTTATGGCACCAACTGCAGTTCCTGCAGAAAACAAAAATGCCGCTGAAATGACTTTGACAGAAGAGGAATTCAATTTCGGAACTATTAAGCAAGGCGAATCAGTAACACATGAATTTTCTTTCACTAATGAAGGTAAGGAAGATTTAATCATCACCAATGCTCAAGGATCTTGCGGTTGTACTGTTCCTCTATACCCAAAAGAGCCAATTAAAAAAGGTGCTAGCGGTGTAATTAAAGTTACTTTTAACTCAGCAGGTAAAATGGGAATGCAGGATAAAACTGTAACCATCACTTCTAACGCTAAGAATAGCCCTAGAATCCTTCATTTAAAAGGAACAGTTGAAGCACCTGCAGTTCAGCCTGCAAATGCAGCACCTGGTAAGTAATTAACCAAATAAATATGATATTTTTGTAATCCCGGTCCTAAAGACCGGGATTAATATTTTAAAGCTATGCCGCTAATCTCAGACAAGGGCCTTCAAATGCCCCCAAGCCCCATACGTAAGTTAGTTCCATTTGCTGATATTGCCCGAAGCAAGGGGGTTCATATTTATCATTTAAACATCGGGCAACCTGACATTCCTACTCCAGAGACGATGTTAAATACCATCAGGAATATTAACTTGAAGGTAATTGAATATAGTCACTCTGCCGGAATTGAATCCTACAGAAAAAAACTGGTAGGGTATTATGCTAAATTCAATATCAATTTGAATTGGGAAGAAATCATGATCACCACCGGTGGTTCCGAGGCCATTGAAATAGGAATGATGTCGTGTCTTAATCCCGGTGATGAAATCATCGTACCTGAACCTTATTATGCCAACTACAATGGATTCAGTACGCAGGCCAATGTCAATATAAAGGCAATTCCATCCAGTATTAAAACCGGATTTGCTCTACCTCCAATATCCGAGTTTGAAAATGCGATAACTCCAAAAACCAAAGCTATTTTAATTTGTAACCCAAGTAATCCTACCGGCTACCTTTACACACGAGAAGAACTGGAAACGCTTAGAAAAATAGTTCTAAAGCACGATTTGTATTTGTTTTCAGATGAAGTGTACCGTGAGTTTTGCTACGATGGTCGCGAGTATATTTCTTCCATGCATTTGGAAGGATTGGATCAACACGTAGTAATGATGGATAGCGTCTCAAAAAGATACAGTGCTTGTGGTGTTCGTGTAGGGGCTCTTATTTCTAAGAATAAGGAAGTGTTGAAAGCTGCATTACGTTTTGCGCAGGCTCGATTAAGCCCTCCAACATTAGGGCAAATTGCGGCTGAGGCTGCTATTGATACTCCTGATTCTTATTTTGAAGAGGTGCATAAAGAATATGTAGCGCGTCGTGATTTTGTAGTTGATTCTTTAAATAAAATTAGTGGAGTATTTTGCCCAAAACCTAGTGGCGCCTTTTATTGTATGGCTGAATTACCAATTGATGATGCAGATTATTTCTGCCAATGGCTTCTTGAGTCTTTTTCTTTCAAAAATCAAACAGTCATGTTGGCTCCGGCTAGTGGTTTTTACTCAGAACCAAGCTTGGGGAAAAAACAAGTTCGTATTGCTTATGTGCTCAATTTAGAGTCATTGAAAAATGCCATGGAGTGTTTGGAACAAGCACTGAAAGTATATCCGGGACGTACTGTTTAAACACCTCTGAAATAACTCCTCGTCTATTTTCTGATGTCTCATTGAAAAATCAAATGATTGTGAAAGTCACTCTAAGGAAGATGGCTAGTTTTTTATTTTGCCTTCCACCACTCGATTCAATCACATTTGAGCGTATAAGTGTTTGTTAAGGTGGTGTTTAAGTGATGGTATTTTCAATACTAAAATGTTGATATCATTAAATGCTTCTAATCAAAAAGAGAGTGCTCATCAGATAGATTTGTGTGTTTAGCAACGATCCATTGAAGATGCAAGCCTTAGATATCGAGATAATAAATCAGTTAGTACTTATTCTGCTCGGAAGTTCCACATTAGTTCAAGTGTATTATATACTGAGCGGAATGTCCGGACCTTCTTTTTTTAAGAAAAAGAATACCACAACACCATCGTTTTCATCTCCCGTATCCATAGTGATATGTGCCAGAAATGAATTGAAGAATTTGAGAATTTTCCTTCCTTCCATCTTGGACCAGAACTATCCGGAATATCAAGTGGTGGTGGTAAACGATTGTTCTTGGGATGAATCTTCAAAGTATTTAGAAGAAATGGAAGATGCCTACCCACAACTTAA
>Ga0105047_10007332_pt1 | contig 18598 bp, 14 predicted proteins | sample MAT04_FD_78384 | JGI IMG/M metagenome (GOLD analysis project Ga0105047, IMG submission 78384) | Freshwater microbial communities from Lake Fryxell liftoff mats and glacier meltwater in Antarctica - MAT-04 (megahit assembly) | ecosystem: Environmental > Aquatic > Freshwater > Ice > Liftoff... | reverse complement strand
CGCGGTCCTCTTTGGGCTCGGTGCCAGCGGCGCCGTGACGGGGGCTCGCAGCGCGTGGCCGGACTACCTTCGCGGGACGCTCGAGCGCGTCCCGGAGCTCGAGCAGCTCGCATCGCGCGAGGTGCATGAGGCCCTGGTGTTCACCCTCGGTGCCTTGCTCTTGCTCCACGTTGGGGGCGTCATCGTCCACGAGGTCCGCGTTGGCGGTGCATTGCGCAGGATGGTCCCGTGGCTCGGTTCGTCGCGCGCGGCGCCGGGGAAAGAAGCGACGTGACCATTTCGCTCTCGGCTCTCGCCCGACGCGCGCTCGGCCTCGTGCGCCGGAGTCTCTGGATCGTCATCGTGCTCGTGGCGGCGTTGCTCCTCGCGTGGTTTCGGCTGTGGGCCCCTGTTCGCGTCCAGGTCTCGCGCGTCGACCGTGGACTCGTCGTGCAGGAGGCCTTTGGGCGCGGCACGATCGAGAGCCAGCGTGAAGCCGCGGTCGGCTTCGACCTCGTCGGTCGACTGAGCGAAGTGCTCGTCGATGAGGGAGCGCGGGTCACCCTGGGCCAAGAGCTTGCGCGGCTCGAGACCAACCAAGCGCAGGCCGACTTCCGGTCAGCACAAACAGGAATCGCTGCCGCTCGCGCTCAGCTCACGCGCCTTGCCGCGGAGGAAGAGCGCGCCCGCGCGATGCTGGCTACGGCCGAACGCGAGTCCACTCGCACGCAGGCGCTCGTTGCCTCCGCCGTCGTGCCGGGTCAGCAGGGAGACGAGGCCAACGATCGCCTCCGCCTCGCACGCGCGGATCTCGATCGGGTTCTCGCCCAGCGCTCGGAGGCCACCAGGGGAATCGACGTGGCCGCGGGCGGCGCCGAACAGCGCCGCGCGACGATGGTGCGGGCCACGCTCCTCGCTCCTTTCGACGGCCTCGTGACGCGACGCTTGCGCGAGCCAGGGGACACGGTCTCCGTTGGCTCCACGGTGCTGAGGCTCGTCGACACGAGACAGGTTTACGTGAGCGCCGCGATTGACGAGACGGTGCTCCCCCTGCTGGCCACCGAGCAGCGCAGCACCATCCTCTTTCCCGGCGCGAGCGCGCCGGTCGCGGGCAGAGTCACCAGGATTTCGTGGGAGGCCGATCGTCAGACCCACGAGATCATCGTCGAGGTCACCCCAGAGGCGGTCGATCGACGCGTCGCCATCGGACAGCGAGCCGACGTACGGATCGAGCTTGCTCGTCGAGAGAGAGCGCTACGGCTTCCGCTGCGCATGATCCACCACGATGAGACCGGGGCGTTTGTCTATGTCGACCGCCAAGGCTCCATCGCCCTCGTCCGACCACGGTTCGGCTTGACGGGCCAAGAGACGGTCGAGGTGCTCGAAGGCGTGTCGGAAGGGGACACCGTGCTCGCGGCTCCAAGCATCGGCGGCTCGCTCACCGTCGGTCGACGATGGCGGTCAGAATGAACCTCGCCGTTCGTGACGTTCGTCGACATCTCGCTCGCTTCGTCGGGACTGCCGCGGGCGTGGGACTGCTCCTCAGCGTGGTCATCGCGATGCAGGGCATCTACGCAGGCATGGTGGACGACGCGACCATCCTCACTCGCGCGATGCGAGCAGACGTCTGGATCGTGCAGCGAGACACGCGTGGCCCGTTTGCCGAGAGCTCGCGCCTCGATCCCAGCGTCGAAGCCCGCGCCGCCGCAGTGCCCGGCGTACGCAGCGCTCGACCGTACACGTATCAGCTCATTCAGCGGGAGCACCGAGGTGCGGTCATGCGCATCGCGCTGGTGGGTCTTGGTTGGCCGGACGACTCCGGGCGATCTCTACCGCTCGTCCGGGGGCGTCAGCTCGCACAGCCGCACGGCGAGATGATCGCGGACGCCTCGATGGGGCTCGGTATCGGCGAGACATTCGTTCTTGCCGGCGAGCCATATCGCGTCGTTGGCCTCACCCGAAACGCGCTCACGTCGGGCGGGGACTCGGTCGCCTTCTTGACCGCCGCTGACACCCAGCTCGTGGCCTTCGACCAACCCTCGGAGGCGACGGTCCTCGAGCGTCAACGCGTCCTCGAGCGGCTGCGCAGGACGGAGATCGGCCGCAGCCAGCCGTCGCTCGAGGACCTGCCCACGGATCCACGCTGGCGCGCACCGGCGCTCGCGTCGCCGCCGGTCGCCGCAGTGCTGCTGGAGGTCGACCCTCATCGTCTGGCCGAGGTGCGCGAGACGCTGCGGCGCTGGGGCGACGTGACCGCGTACACACAAGAGGAAGAGGAGGCGCTCCTCCTCGGTGGCGTCGTGCAGCGCGCGCGCATGCAGATCGGGCTCTTCACGATCATTCTCACGCTCACGGCCGCCGTCATCGTGATGATGGTGATGTACAACCTCACGCTCGAAAAGACGCACGACCTGGCGGTGTTGAAGCTGATGGGCGCTCCGCGCTCACGGCTTCTTGGCATGATTCTGCAGCAGGCGTGGCTGCTCGGCTTGATTGGATATGCCGTCGCATTCGCGATTTCAGAGCTCGCGTTCCCGCTGTTTCCGCGCCGCGTCCTTATCACGCCTGCGATCTCGCTGCTGGCGCCAGTCGCCACCATGCTAGTCGTGACGCTCGCGAGCCTGCTCGGTCTGAGCCAGGTCATGCGCATCGACCCTGCGCGCGCACTGGAGGGCTGAGCATGACGGACGCAGTTCGAGCGCTGAACCTGACCAAGATCTACGGCACCGGAGCCGCCGCGGTGACTGCGCTCGACAACGTCAGCCTCACGATTGCGCGCGGGACGGTCGCCGCGTTGCTCGGGCCGAGTGGCTCGGGAAAGTCCACGCTCATCAAGGCGCTTGGCTTCGTCTCGCCGGCGGATACGGGCGAGGTGTTCTTCGAAGGACGCTCCGTCGTCAAAGACGGAGTGCCCCTCGAAGATCTCTCGCGGCTGCGACGACGCCACCTCGGCTTCGTGTTCCAGAAGGCCAACCTGACCTCCTTCCTCAGCGCGCGAGAGAACGTGGAGATCGCCTGCGAGTTCGGCGGAAAGGCAGATGGTCGTCGCCGGGCGCGCGAGCTCCTCCGCTACCTCGATGTCGGCAACCGCGAGGATTCGTACCCGGAGATGCTGAGCGGCGGTGAACAACAGCGGGTCGCCATCGCTCGCGCGTTGGCGAACGAGCCGTCTTTGATCCTCGCCGATGAGCCCACCGCGGCCCTCGACAGCGTGCGCAGCCGGACGGTCATGGAGCTCTTTCGAACCGTGGCGCACGAGCGGGGCGCAGCGGTGCTGGTCGTCACGCACGACCACCGCGCCCTCGACGTGTTCGACGTGCTCTACGAGATGGAAGACGGGCGCATTCGGCCTGCGCAGCAAGGGCTTCGCGAAGTCACGTGAGAACGCGCGTTCCGCAACATCGACTCGATTCGCAACGTCGACCGAGCTACTGCGTCGCCTGAGTTTCGTGTCGCGCGCTCAGCGCGGAACGAGCTCGCGCGTTCGGAGAAAGCGCGCGAGAAATTGCGCGATGCGCCGCTGTTGCGCGGCGTCGAGAAATGGGTCGCCGTCGCCGCGCTCATAGCTCATCAAATTGCCGCGCACACTGCTGTGACCGTTGCCGAAGAAGTGTCCGAGCTCGTGCGCGAGCGTGCTCGGGCCGCTGTCGGCGCTGACGATCACGAAGTGGGCGCCTGGCCTCCGCGCAGGTCGCCAGTGCACCCCCTGGCGAAAGCCCTCCGCGTCGACGTCGCGCAGCGAGGCGACGACGAACACGTTGGCGACGCGCGGCTCCATCGCCGCACCGAGCGCGTGCCGGTCGGCGCGGGTGACGAGGTCGGCGTGGCGCGCATCGAGCGCTCGCGTCGCTGCGACGACGAACTCGACGCCGCAGACCGCGTAGATCCGATTCGCCGTCTCGACGCGCTCGGTCAGCCAGCGCTCCGCGACGACGGGCGCGCCGTCGCGTTGCACCACAGCGATCGACACCGGGATACGCACCAGCGCCGCGGCGGGGCGAGGCTGCGCGTGAGCGAGGCCCAGCGTCAGCGGGAGCAGCCCCGCGAACCCGATCGTGAGCGCCGCGAGCCCGCCCGTCAGCGCCGCGAGCGCTGCGCGCGCCGCGCAGAGCGTCGATGTTGCTCGCGTCATTTGCGCAGACCGTAGCGCGAGCCGCGCGAGTCTACATCGACGCGCGAAGCAGCGAGAGCAGGTCGTCGACATCGCACGGGCGCGGGCTGCCCGCGTGCACCGGATCGGCGGCGGCGATCGCGGCGATGCGCGGCAGCGCGTCTTCCGCCACACCGAGCTCGGCCAAGCCCGCGGCGAGCGCGACGTGTTTGCGCAGCGAGCGCACCGCGCCCGAGGCCTCGAACGCCAGCGTCTCGACGTCGTCACCGCGCGCTCCGAGGATCCGACCGACGCGTGCGATCTTGAGCGCGACCGCGCCGCGATTGAAGTCGAGCACCGCGGGCAGGCACAGCGCGACAGCGAGGCCATGGTGCAGATCGAGCTCGCTGGCGAGCGCATGCGCGAGCGCGAACGTCGCGCCGACACCTTTCTGCGCCGCGACGCCGCCCATCATAGACGCCTCCATCATCGCGCTGCGCGCGCCGAGATCGCGCGGATCGCGCACTGCCCGCTCGAGGTTGCGCGCGACGATCTCGATGCCTTCGAGCGCGATCGCATCGGCCATCGGGTGCAGCGCGGGCGCGCAGAACGCCTCGATGCAGTGGCCGAGCGCGACAAAGCCAGTCGCCGCGGTCTTGTCGGGCGGCAGTCCGAGGGCGAGTCGCGGATCGAGGACCGCGACGTCGGGCAGGAGCGCCGTCGCCGAGACGACGATGCGACGCCGCAGCTGATCGCGCTCGATCGTCACCATCGCGACGCGGCTCACCTCAGAGCCGGTGCCCGAGGTCGTGGGTACGGCGAGCAATGGCGGCAGCTGCCCAGTGATGCGCGCGCCGCCCTCGGCGTCGAGATCCGCGATGGCGACATCTTGCGTCACGCGCACGCGCAGCAGCTTGGCGACGTCGATCGCCGCGCCTCCGCCGACTGCGACGACGATGTCCGCGTGCGAGCCGCGATAGGCCTCACTCGCGCGGTCGACCTGCCCGGAGGTCGGGTTGGTCGTCACCGCGTCGAACACCGAATAGGCGACGCCCGCCATGTCGAGCGCGCGACCGACCAGCGACGCGAGGCCAGCCTCGACGACGCCTGCGTCGGTGACGATCAGCGCGTGGTGTCCGCCGAGGCGGATCGCCTCGCGGCCGATCTCTTCGACCGCGCCCTCACCGAACAGCACGCGGGTCGGAAACGTCCATACGACAGTCATTCGGTCATCACCTGGCGCGCCATGAGCGACATGACGGCATCGCGTGGGCTGAGTCTTCCATCGACCACCGCCGCCGTCGTCGCGGCGATCGGCGCGTCCACCTTGGCGTGCTCCGCGAACGCAGCCACCCGCCGCGCGATGCTCACACCTTCGATGTAGGCGCCCGCCGCGTGACCGGCTTCGGCCAGCGTTTTGCCTTGCGCGAGCGCGCGGCCCAGCTTGATCTCGGGGCGCTCGTCACCCGCGACGGCTGCGACCAGATCGCCGAAGCCGGAGAGCCCGGCGAAGGTCCGCTCGCGCGCGCCGAGCCTCGCGCCGACGCGCTGCGCCTCCGCAATGCCACGCGTGCACAGCACCGCGAGGGCGCTCGGCCCCGCGCCGATGCCGAGCGCGAAGCCCGCCGCGAGCGCGATCATGCCGACCAGCGCCGACGCGACCTCGACGCCGGCGACGTCGTCGGTCGTGTAGATGCGCAGCGTCTGCCCGGCGATCGCCGTGCGTACCGCCGCGCCGACCTCGGGGAACAAGCTGCCGACGACCGCGCCGCTCGGTGTACCGGCGAGCAGCGCCTCGGCCACGAGCGGACCCGCGAGCGCGCCGAGCCGCACGACCGGCGTCTCTTCGCGCAGCACGCGCGTGATCGTGCGCAGCTCGTCGCCGATGAGCCCACGCGAGACGTGCACGACGAGGTGCGAGCCGTCGAGATGAGCGCCGAGCGCGCGTGCCACCTCGCGCACGTGCGGCGACGGCACGGCGACGAAGATGAGCTCGGTGCCGGCCAGCGCGCTCAGCTCGCCGCTCGTGCGAAAGCTGCTCTCGGTGACGCTCGACTCGTCAGTGCGCACGCCGCTCGTCGTAGAAGTAGCCGTCTGCGCCGAGCGACTCCACAGCACGACGTCGTTGCCGGCGCGTGCGGCCGCCGTCGCGATGCCGCGACCAAAGCTGCCACCGCCGACGACGCCGACACGCAGCGTCATGAGCGATGCCCCATGTGCGCGATCTCGCGCGCGGCCGCGGCGAGGTTCTCCGGCGCGATGCGCGTCGCGAAAGGCACGAGCCGATTTCCGTAGTAGTGCAGCAGCGCGGGGTCTTCGCAGACGACCTCGGCACCGACGTACGTCGCCACTGGCGTCGTGTGATAGCCGGTCCAGAACTGCAGCGCACGCTCGACGATCAGCTCCGGTGGATCGCGCTGCAGCGCCGGACTGCCATGTACGAAGCCAGAGCGCTCGAGCGCGAGGATCGCGTCGCGCGCTTCGCCGACCTCGGCGTGCAGACGATCGACCGGCATCGCGATGTCGCCCTTGTGGCGCATCCGGCCGAACAGATCCGTGCCGGGCGTCGCCGCGACGATCGCGCGGAACAAAACGTGCGCGACGAGCTGCGTGCTCATGATCACCGTCTCGCGCAAGAAGCGATCGGCGATCGCCTCGCCGAGCATCGTCGTGTAGGCAGCGTCGCGCGCGGCGTCGACGCTTGCCTGCCCGCTGTGTCGCACGTAAGAGCCCGCCTCGATCTTGCGGCCATCGGGCGCGAGCGAGTGGCCGTCTGCGTCGACCGCGTTGCAGAACGGATCCATCGGCTCGCCGAAGCGGATGACACACGCCGACGAGAGATGCGAGAGCTTGCGGAAGAAGTCGACCCAACGATCGATCGACGAGAACTCGTCGTCCTCGATGATGTAGCGGGCCTTGCCCTGCTCCTTCAGGTGGTCCTCGATCAGCGTCTCTGCCTCGAGCACCAGCGCGTAGTTGATCGTCGTCGGCACGAACCACAGCGGCCGCTCGATGCTGCGCGTCTGGTTGCGCGCGAACGCCTCGATCGCCGTGCCCGCGAGCCCGAGCTTGAGGTGTTGCTCGATCAGACCCGAGCGCGAGCGCGTGCCGCCCGGGAAGAACAGCGAGTGATAGCCGCGCTCGAGCAGCACGGTCGAGTACGTCTTCAGCGCGTCTTTGTAGAGCGCCGCCTTGATGCGGCGGTCGAGCCGGTAGGCGCCGAGGTTGTGCATGAAGAACGAGATGATCGGATTCGTGAACAGGTTCTTTCCCGCGCCGTAGCTCACCGGCGGCAGGCGCTCGCGCATCAGCGCGTAGCCAAGCACGATCGAGTCGAGGTTCGACGAGTGCGTCGGTACGAAGACCAGCGTGCCCTTCGTCGCGAGGTTCTGGAGCTTGTCGATCGCGCCCTCGGTGATCAGCAGATCGTCGAGCGCCTTCGGGTGTTCTTCGCGGAGCGCGGTGTGCAGCTTCGACGGGCTCATCACGCCCGTGAGCAGCTTCGGCACGGCCTTCGTCGCGAACGAATAGACGCGCGCATCGAAGTTGCCGGCGATGTCGCGCACCATGTGCTCGGTGATCGAGCGCAGCGTCTCTTTCTTCTCGGCGTCGGACATGCGCCCGACGCGCCGCAGCACGCCGCGCCAGAAGCCGAGCGACTCACGCGACTCTTGATCGCGCTGCCGCTCGAGCCGCTCCGCCTCGTGATAGGCGACGTCGTTGAGCACGAGCTCCATGCGCCCGCTCTGCGCTTTGCTCTCGACGATTCGCCGCACGACCTCGCGCACGATGTCGTCGCGCTCTGAGTTGAACCAGAAGATCGGCGGATCGGTTGGCTGCGGCACGTACGGGCGCAGCCGCGGCAGGCGCATCGGTCGCTCGGGCAGGAACCGCGTCGGCAGCAGCTTCATCGGCGGGCGCTCATCGCGTCGGAGGATACAACGTTGTGCCGACGTCCCCCGGAAAGTCCTGCGCCGAGGATCATGCGGCGAGGGTAAGCCACTGGCGCCCTGAACCGAAGTCCCGCCACGTTGTCTGCGCGGCGCGACCGTTGCGCAGACTCCGCGCGATCGCGGCGACGTTCCTTGCTACGGTGGTCGCATGCGCCGCACTCAGCTCGCTCTCGCATTCGCTTCGCTCGGCTTCGTCGCGATGACGCTCTCGTTCGGCGCGCCCGCGCTCGCACAGGTGACGCAGCCGAACGGCACGGTGATGCCAGTCGACTCGAGGAACGGCGAGACGCAGCTCTACACGCTGTTCAGCGACGCGGGCGAGGCGCTCGACTATCGCGCAGATGGCGCTTCTTCGCCGGCGGTGTTCTCGCCGCTCTGTGCGTTCCGCGCGACGTTCGTGCTGAAGCAGAGCGGCTCGCGCTTCGGGGTCGGTTGGTACAACGCCGATCCCGCCGCAACCACGCCGCCCGCGCTCGGCGAGATTCACGTCATCGTGCCGGCCGGGACGCCAGTCGGCGCGGTCATCACCGCCGCTGACATTCGTACCGACGCCGCGTACGCAGGCGGGCAGATCGGCTTCGCGCTGGTCGGCGGCCAGACGCACTACACCGAGGCGCGGTTCAATCCGCAGTGCACCTCCTGCGCGACGCCTGGCCCGTGGATCATGGCGGTGATCTACCCTTCGACGACGACACCGAACGCGTTCTACATCGCGTTCGAGGACGGCTCCGTCGGCAGCTCGCCGGGCAGCTTCAACAACGACGGTGACTACAACGACTACGTCTTTCTGTTCGAGGGCATCACCTGCACCGGCGGCGGCGAGCCGTGCGACACGGGGATGCCCGGCATCTGCGCTGCGGGCCTGTCGCAGTGCACGCGCTCCGGCACCACGTGTGCGCCATCGGTCGTTGGCCGTGCCGAGACCTGCAACGGGCTCGACGAAGACTGCGACGGAATGGTCGACGACGGCGATCTCTGTGCGTCGGGCTTCGTCTGCGATCGCGGGACCTGCGTGGGGCGATGCGGCTCTGGCGAGTTCACCTGCGACTTCGGGCTGAGCTGCAGCGCCGAGGGCTTCTGCGTCGAGGAGGCGTGCGTGACGGTCGACTGTCCCGCAGGCGAGGTGTGCCGCGGCGGCGACTGCATGGCGCCATGCGACGGCGTCATCTGCCCGTTCGGCGATGCGTGTCGCGCCGGACGCTGCGTCGATCCGTGCGCGGGCGTCGCATGCGACGATGGGCAGTTCTGCGATGCGGGCGTCTGCGTCGAGAGCTGCGCGTGCGCGGCATGCGCGACCGGCCTCACTTGCGTGCCGGCTGCCGGCCTCTGCGCCGAGCCCTCGTGCGTCGACGTCGCCTGCGCGCTCGGCACGCACTGCGTCGCGGGTGCGTGCGTCGACGACTGCGCGGGTGCGATGTGCCCGGCGGGTCAGCTCTGCGTCAGCGGGCTCTGCCAAGACGCGCCGCCGCCACCCGACGGCGGCGTGCGTGACGCCGGCCCGCGCGCCGATGCGGGCAACACCGACGGCGGCCCCGGCGCCGGCGCGATGGACGGCGGACGACGCGGCGCTCCCGCGATCGACGACGGTGGCTGCGGCTGCGCGGTGCCCGGCGCCGGCACGCGCAGCGCGCCGATCGTCGCGGCGTGCGCGCTCGCGCTGCTGCTGCTGCGCCGCCGTCGTCGCTGATAGCGCCGCTCGACACCCGCCGCTGCACAAGCGCGGCGCGACTTCAGCGCGGTGCGAGCGCAGCCGTGTGCACGACCGACTCTGTGCCTGCGGCGCTCGCGGTCGCGCTGCCGGCCGGGCCGAGCGTCTCCGTCGTCCCGTCGGGGCGCACGCTCACAGCCCAGCGCTCGGTGACGTACGGACCACCCGGCACGCCAGCGCTCCAGTCGAGGTTGAGCCACACCGGACAGCCCTCCGACGTGCGGAAGCTGATGTTGCGCACGCGCTGCCGGCCGAGATAGCGGTCCCAGCTACGCTCGTAGTGGCGCTTCATCTTCGCCGCGACCTCGGTCGCAGGCTGCGGAATACATACCTCCGCATAGGCGTGGCCGCCCTCCGGACCGTCCATCATCACCAAGCGCGCCTCGCCGCCGATCGACGTCACCAGCGCCACCAGCACCAGCGCGAAGTCGTCGCAGTCGCCGGCGAATTCGTTGGTGATGGTCTCGCTGGCGAGCGCGAAGTACTCGCTGCCGCGCGGATCGTTCACGTACTTCCAGCGGCCGCGCACGTACGTCCACAGCTGCGCGACCTGGTCGATGTTGAATGCGCCTTCAGACGCCGCGGCGACCCGCACGGCGAGGTTGCGCGTGATCGGTGAGCTCGCGTCGATCGCGCGCGCGATCGACTCCGCGGTGCGCGCGCGGATCGCCGCTTCTTCAGGGCTGCGCGGCGGTGGGCGGCCGTCCCCTGCATCGGGAACTTCGGGCATCACCATCGCGCCCGCGGCGATGATCGTCTCGCGCGCGTTGCGCGGCTGCATCCACGCCCACCACGCCATGGCGGCCACGGCCGTCGCCGCGACGAGCAGCGCACCGACACCGATCCATCCGTACGCGCGTCGCTCGGCCGGCTTGTCGAGCGTCAGCTCTTCGCCGCACGCACCGCAGCGGATCTGCGCGCCGCTCGCGCCGCGCGGCAAGATCCCACCGCTGCCACACGCGCCGCAGGTGAAGTGCCGATCCGGCCGCGGCACCGCGATCATCGTGTCGCCACGCGCTCCGCCGCGCAGGAATGTGCGCAGCTGCGGATCGCTCCACGCGAGCTGCACGTCGCCGAGACGCACGTCGTCGCCGGGCCGCACGACCGCGCGCGCGACGCGCCGACCACCGACGAAGAGCCCGTTGGCGCTGTTGAGATCTTCGACGACGATGCGCCCGCCCGACCACGACAGCCGCGCGTGGTGGTTCGAGACCGTCGGATCCTCGAGGCGCAGATCGCAGCCGTCCGCCCGGCCGATCACGACGATGAGGCTCACGGATGAGCGAGGGCCGGGCGGCGCCTGGTTCATAGAGCTGTCGAGTATACGGCGCGCGGGGCGCGCGTTCGATGCGCTATCGTCGGGCCATGGGCGTCACCACGTACTTCTTCGAGACCGACGAACACGCCGCGCTCCGCCAGCAGGTGCGCCGCTTCGCCGAGCGCGAGATCGCGCCGAGCAGCGCGCAGTGGGAGCACGACGAAGCGTTCCCGCGGGCGCTGTATCGCATCGCGGGCGAGGCCGGCATGTTGGGCGTCGGCTATCCGGAAGATGTCGGCGGCGGTGGCGGCGACTTCACCCACGCGCTCGTCGCGAGCGAGCAGATGTTGCTCTCCGGCAGGAGCGTCGGCACCGTCGTCGGCCTCGGCTCGCACGGCATCGCGGTGCCGCCGATTCTGAAGTTCGGCAGCGCCGAGCAGAAGCGCCGCTTCGTCGCGCCGGTGCTCCGCGGCGAGCAAGTGAGCGCGCTCGCGATCACTGAGCCAGGCGGCGGCTCCGACGTCGCCTCGCTGCGCACCAAGGCGGTGCGCGATGGCGACCACTACGTCGTGAGCGGACAGAAGACGTTCATCACCTCGGGCACGCGCGCCGACTGGATCACCTGCGCCGTGCGCACCGGGGGCCCGGCGCACGGCGGCATCTCGCTGCTGATCATCGAGCGCGACACGCCCGGCTATCACGTCTCGAAGAAGCTGCAGAAGACCGGCTGGTGCGCGAGCGACACCGCCGAGCTCACCTTCGAAGGCTGTCGTGTGCCGGTCGCCAACCTCGTGGGCGCGGAGAACGCCGGCTTCATGGCGATCATGGCCAACTTCGTCGCTGAACGGCTCTTCCTCGCGGGGCAGTGCGTCGCCATCGCCGAGCTCGCGTATCGCGAGACCGTCGCCTACGCGCGCGAGCGCAACGCGTTCGGCAAGAGCCTCACTGCGTTCCAAGTCACGCGCCACAAGCTCGCCGACATGGCGACGCGCATCGCCGCCGCGCGCGCGCTCACCGGCGAGTGCGCAGCACGCTACGTCCGCGGCGACGACAGCCCGAGCCAAGCCGCGATGGCCAAGAACACCGCCACCGATATGTGCTCCGCGGTCGTCGATCAGGCGGTGCAGCTGCACGGCGGCTACGGCTACATGCGCGAGTATCTGGTCGAGCGTTTGTATCGCGACGCGCGGCTCTATCCGATCGGCGGCGGGACGCGCGAGATCATGAACGAGATCATCTCGAAGGTAGAAGGCTACTGAGGGCCCGCCGCGAACCAGCGAGGCCATCCGACGCCGACAGATCCCCGCCCGCGGCTCGAGCGCCGCGCGCTCTCACTCTTCGGCTGCGGTCTCACCCTCGGCCGGCAGGGCCTCGCCGCCACCTGCGCCGACATCGCCTTCGGTCGCGTCGACCGGCGCATCGTCTTCGCCGCCGGTCGTGGTCGTGGTGGTCTCGTCGGTGGCCGTCGTGCTCTCGGCGACGTCGTCGCCGCAGCCAGTTGCACCGAGTGCGAACAGCGAGAACACGACGCCTGCGATCAGGATCTTCTTCATGGGGGATCTCCTCACGGTCTGCTTTGCGAGTGCTTGATGCGACGCGAGTCGCGCCAGGCGACGCGCGCATCCCAGCGTGCGCCGACGGCGCTGTCAACGGTCATCGAACGACGTCGAGCACCAGGGCGCTCGGCGCGACGCGCTTCGCCGCGACGACGAACGCGCCCTCGATGCGAGCAATCGCGGCGGCCGCTGCCGCGCGGCTGCGCACGTGCACGGTGGCGAGCACCTCGCCCTTGCCGACCGCGTCGCCGATCTTCTTGCCGAGCACGATGCCGACGACGGGGTCCACCGCTTGATCCGCGCGCGTGCGGCCGGCGCCGAGCGCGACGCCCGCGAGGCCGAGCTCGAGCGCGTCGATCTGCGTGACGTATCCCTTGCTCGACGCGCGCACTTCCACGGTGTGCGGCGCGCGCGGCAGTCGATCGGGCTCGCGCACGACGCGCGCATCGCCGCCCTGCGCCGCGACGATCTTCTCGAATACGCGCACGCCGCTGCCAGACTTGATCGCGGCTTCGAGCTTCTTGCGCGCCTCGCTTTCGCTCTTCGCGACGCGACCGAGGCGCAACATCTCGGCGCCGAGCACCAGCGTGCACTCGACGAGATCCGCGGGCCCGCGGCCGTGCAGCACCTCGATCGCCTCGTACGTCTCGAGCGCGTTGCCGATGGCGAAGCCGAGCGGCTCGTCCATCGTCGTCAAGAACGCGGTGATCTTCTTCTTCGACAGCGTGCCCACGCGCACCAGCGACTCGGCGAGCGCGCGCGCATCGGCGAGCGTCTTCATGAACGCGCCGCGGCCGACCTTCACGTCGAGCACCAGCGCGTCGATGCCCTCGGCGAGCTTCTTCGAGAGGATGCTCGCGGTGATCAGCGGGATCGACTCGACCGTCGCGGTCACGTCGCGCAGCGCGTAGAGGCGCTTGTCTGCCGGCGCGATGTCGGCGGTCTGGCCGATCAGCGCGCAGCCGACGTCGCGGATCTGCCGCACGAATTGTTCGACCGGCATCGACACGGAGAAGCCCGGGATCGCCTCGAGCTTGTCGAGAGTCCCACCGGTGTGGCCGAGGCCGCGGCCGCTCACCATCGGCACCGGCACGCCACACGCGACGACCAGCGGCGCGAGGCACAGCGAGACCTTGTCACCGACGCCGCCGGTCGAGTGCTTGTCGACCTTCGTGCCCTTCACCGACGAGAGATCGACGACGCGACCGCTGTCGCGCATCTCGAGCGTCAGCGCCGTCGTCTCCTCTGGCGTCATGCCGCGGAGAAAGATCGCCATCGCCAGCGCGCTCATCTGATAGTCGGCGACGTCGCCGGCGACGAAGCCGCGCACCAGCTGCGCGATCTCCGCGCCGCTCAGCACGCCACCATCACGCTTGCGCGCGATGAGCTCTGGCGTCGTCCTCGCGCTGCGCTTCGTCGTCGGCATCAGCGCTTGCCCTTCTTCTTCGGCGTCGACTTGCCGCCCGACTTCTTGCGGTCGTCGCCCTGCCACGACGCGCCCTTGCCGGCCGGCTTGCCGCTCGGCTTGCTCGTCGACTTGCTGCCTGGCCGCGCGCCGCGCGCTGTCGCGCCGCCCGTCGTCGGGTGTCCCTTCGAGCCGGTGCGTCCGACGCTCTTGCCGAGCATCGGTCGCTCGCGCCGTGAGGTCGGGCGCACCACGCGCGTATCGTCGCGCCGCTCGCCATCGCTCGCGTCCTCGTCGTCGCCGTCGGCGAGCGCGTACTCCGGCGCCGAGAGGATCTCGCGCTTCTGCACGTTGACGCTGGTGAGCTTCACGCGGATGCGATCGCCCATCGCGTAGCGCTTGCCGCTCGACGTGCCGACCAGCGCGATGCCGAGCTCGTCGAGCTCGTACGCGTCGCCGTGTCCGCGCGAGCCCATCCGCGCGCCTGCGCCACCCGGCGGCGAGATCGCCTCGAGCGGCACCAGCGACTCGACGAACGGCGCGTCGAACGCGACGTAAAAGCCCCAGTTGTTGACGCTCGTGATGGTCGCGTCGAATACCTCGCCGATGCGATCACGCACGAGGATCGCGCGATAGACGTTCACCGCCTCGCGCTCCGCTTCCATCGCGCGGCGCTCGAGCCGGCTCGAGTCCGACGCCCAGGTGCCGAGCTTCGGCAGCCACTTCTTGGGGTCGACCTTGCGGCCGCGGATCACCTCGCGAATCACCCGATGGACGGCGAGATCCGGATATCGGCGGATCGGTGAGGTGAAGTGCAGATAGTCGGGCGCCGCGAGGCCGAAGTGACCGATGTTGGTCGTGTCGTAGACGGCTTGCTGCATCGCGCGCAGCAGCAGATAGGAGAGCGCCTGCGCTTGCGGCGTGCCTTCGATCGCCGCGAGGAACGTCTGCAGCTTGCGCGGATGTTCGCCGGCGTCGGGGTCGAGCTCGTGACCGAGCGACGCCGCGACCGCGCTGAAGATGCCGATCTTCTTCGCGTCGGGCGCGCCGTGCACGCGGTAGATCGTCGGGATGCCGCGCTTCGCCATGTCGGCCGCGACGACCTCGTTGGCGAGCAACATCATGTCTTCGATCAGCGCGTACGCGGTGCGCACGCCGGGATCGGTGCGCGAGCGATAGACGTCGAGCGGCTCACCGGTCGCGTGATCGAGCTTCACCCGCGGCTCGGGGAGGTCGAAGTCGAGCGAGCCGCGGCGCTTGCGCTTGGTGCGCAGCGCCTTGCTCGCGTCGAGCAGCACCATCAGCTGCTCGCGTCGATCTTCGGCGGCCTGCAGCTTCTCCACTTGATCGGTGAGGCGCAGCGCACGCGCGACGGCGCCGTAGTGGAGCTTGCCGCCCGACCGCATCACGCCCTCGATGTAGCGGAAGTCGCGCACGACTCCGTCCTTCGAGACCTCGACCTCGACGGCGAGCGTCAGGCGATCGACGTTCGGCAGCAGCGACGCGAGCGTCGAGCTGAGCTGGTGCGGCAACATCGGGATCGCCCGATCCGGCAGGTAGATCGAGCAGCCGCGCGCCGCCGCCTCGCGATCGATCGCGGTGCCCTCGCGCACGTAGTGCGAGACGTCGGCGATGGCGACGAGGATCCGGAAGCCGCCGTCCGGGAGCCGCTCGGCGCAGACGGCGTCGTCGTGATCGCGCGCGTCCTCGGGATCGATGGTGACGAGATCGAAGTGGCGCAGATCTTCGCGGCCGATCTTGTCGGCCTCGGGCACCTCTGCGGGCAGCGCGTCGGCCTCGACGGTGACGTCCTCGGGGAACGCCTCGACGATGCCTTCACGGATCTTGATCGCGGCGATCTCGACGCTGGCCACGCCGGGCCGGCCGAGGCCCTGCACCACGCGCACGATCATCGGCTCGTAGCCCTCGGGGAAGCGCACGACATCGGCGACGACGATCAGCCCCTCTTCCGCGTTCGGCGGCAGCTCGCCCTCGACGACGAACGGACCGCGCAGCCGCGCATCCGTCGGCTCGATCACCAGCGCGCGACCGCGCCGCTCGAGCACGCCGACGACGCGCTTGAGCCCGCGCGACTCGATGCCGATGACCTCTCCTTCTTGTCCCTTCGCGCTCGGTCGCGTGCGCACACGGACGCGATCCCCATGCAGCGCGCCGCCGAGTGAGCTCGGCGGAATGAAGACGTCCGCGGCCTCGCCCTCGGTCGACACGAAGCCGAAGCCCTTGGTCGTCATCGTCAGCGTACCGACGGTCTCGTCGTGATCGAACGCCGCGCCGCCGGCACGCAGCGTCGTGCGCGCGTTGCCGCGGCCCGCGCTGCTCGCCCCGCGCGTGTTGCCGACGCTCGCGCCGCGTGTGCCGATGGCCTCGCGCGTGTCGCTCGCCCGCGGACTCTCGGCCGGTGGCGGAGCCTTCGGCGCCCTCGCCGCTGCGCGCTTGTCGCCGAGGCGGAAGCGGTGACCCGGGAGCTCTTTGACGAGCCCGTCTTCGGCGAGCGCCTCGAGCGCCGCCTCGATCTCGGCGCGCAGGTCCTTCGCGTCGAGCTTCTGCGCGATCTCACCGACGTGAATCGCTTTTGATCCGTGCTCTCGCATCGCGGCGAGAACCATGTCCTTCGAAATCTCTCTATCCATGTCAATCCTTCATCCGCCGCTGCCCATCTGCCTCTGGCGTGGGTCGTTCGGCGTTGCGCGCGCGCAAGTTTGCGTCGCGCGTCTGCTGAGTCATCTGAGTGCGTGGAGCGCGAAGTCATCCGCGCCCAGGTAGATCGTCCCGTCTGCGCCAAAGGCGGCAGTCGAGTCGACGTCTTGTCCAATCGTGTGGCGCCACAGGAGGCGCCCATCCGCGGCGACGGCATAGAGGCCGTCGTCTTGCGAGCCGACGTAGATGCGCCCGGCGCTGTCGATGCGCGCAGACGCACGAATGCGTCCGCGGGTCTCGAGCCGCCACTTCTCACGCCCATCTGCGCCGATCGCGTAGAGCTTTTGATCGTAGCTGCCGACGATCACGGTTCCGTCGCTGCCGATCGCGGGCGTCGCGAGCACGGTCGCGCCGGTCGCGAAGCGCCAGCGCTCTTGTCCCGCTGCGGTCACAGCGATCACCGCGCCGGAATCGTTGCCGACGACGATGGTGCCGTCGTCGGCGATCGCCGCGCCGCCCTCGATCGCGGCGTTGGTCTGCAGCTCCCAAGCGAGCGAGCCATCGCGGCGCACCGCGACGAGCCGACCATCCGGCGTGCCGACGAGAACGAGGCCGGCTGGGTGAATCGCCGGCGTGCTGGTGATCGGCCCCGCGAGCGGCAGATGCCAGCGCACGTTGCCCGCGGCGTCGAGCGCGTAGAGCCCGTCGTTCGCCGACGCGTAGATCGTTCCGTCAGCGTCGATCGTGATGCCGGCCTCGACGCGTGAGCCGAGCGCGCGACGCCAGCTCACTTGTCCGCGCGGCGTCAGCGCGAGCACCGCGCCGTCGTCGCAGCCGACGATCACGGTGCCATCGGCGGCGAGCGCCGCGCTGCCGTGAAAGCGGTCGGCGCCCGCGTAGCGCCAGCGCAGCGTGCCGTCCGGCGCGATCGCCGAGAACGTGCGATCGAGCGAGCCGATGTAGACAGTGCCGTCCGCGCCGACGACCGCCGACGCAGAGATGCGCCCACCGGTGCGCGCGGCCCAGCGCTGGGTTGGCGCCGCTGCGGGGCCCGCCTGCGTGCTGCGTCCGTTGTGCAGCGGGCCGCCCATGAACTGCGCGCGCTCGACGAACGTCGCCGGCACGCGTGTGGCGCCGCCGGCATCGCTGCGCCCAGCGTCGATGCGCGTCGCCGTGACGCCAGCGTCGGAGCGCGAACCCGCGTCCGGCGTGTCGGCGGCGAGCGGCGTCGCATCGGCGCGCGCCATCGCGCCGCGCACTTCGTCGGCAAAGCGACAGCGGCCTTCGTGACAGATCCGATCGAGTCGGCACTCGGTGTCGGACATGCACGGCGCGGTCGGATGCGGCTGCGCGCCACCGCAAGCGGTGAGCATGAAAAGCGCAGCGAGCGCGAGTGTGGAGGCGCCACCCTTGGCGCGCGGGATCCTCATCAGCGGCCGGACACTAGCAGGTCGCGCGCGGAAGGGCCCACCGGACTGTCCATCATCTCGCGAGATCACGCCGTCGCTTTGCGAACTTGCCCCTTGGCGGGCTTTCACCCCCTCCCTGCCTCCCCCGCTGGGGGAGGAGTTTTCGCTGTGCGAAGTTGCCCCTGGCAGGGGCGGGCTTTCACCCCCTCCCTGCCTCCCCCTCGAAGGGGGAGGAGTTTTTTCGTGAGTAAGTCCTCTCGGGGGAGGATGGTCGAGCGTCCTTGTGTAGCTGGCTGCACATCGCAAGGGGCGGTGAGCGAGGGTCTGCGGGCTGTCTGAGTCGGGTAGGAGCTGGGGTTTTCGGACGCCGCCGGCGGCGCGGGTGATCACGATCGGCGGCCAGCTCCCGCCTCGCAGGAACCTTCGGAAAGCCCCCTTTCCAAGGGGGTTGGGGGTGCTTCGCATCGCCGCGCTTCGAGTGCACGCGACTCGCATTGCCGCCAGCGGAAAGCCCCCCTCGAACGAGGGGCTGGGGGAGGTTCCCCGCGCGGGAGCGCAACGATTGAGGCTCAAAAAGAAGTG
>Ga0105047_10007331_pt1 | contig 18600 bp, 18 predicted proteins | sample MAT04_FD_78384 | JGI IMG/M metagenome (GOLD analysis project Ga0105047, IMG submission 78384) | Freshwater microbial communities from Lake Fryxell liftoff mats and glacier meltwater in Antarctica - MAT-04 (megahit assembly) | ecosystem: Environmental > Aquatic > Freshwater > Ice > Liftoff... | reverse complement strand
GGGCTGGCGCGCCACAAAAAACGGAGCAGGAAAGACATAAGAATCAAGCACTTAGACGACCCACCCCGCACCAGTGCTCGCTTCCAGCGTTGCGGATTTGGCAGCAAAAACAAATGGACCCCACGATGAACACCATGCACGCCAACGCCAGCCGTGCCGGCCCACCGATCTCAATCAGCCACGCGCAAAGTGCGCCGCGTAGCTGTAGAGCTTCTTCGGAATGCAGCCGCCGTTGACACAGGTGCCGCCCAGTCCGGCCGTGCCGCCATGCGTGCGGTGCGTACGCCGCCGCTACCGCCACCGACTACAAACAGGTCACAATGTAATTCCACCATATCCTACTTTCATAGTCTTTTCGTCCGCTTGGACGGTACCGAGCCTGGGTCTGGTCAAGTACCCGACAACGGCAGGCTGACCCCACGTAGGCAGAGCTCACCAACCCGTCGCGGGGCGCGGGCGACGGCCGCCCCGATGAAGCCGCGGCCCAAACGGGGGGTCAGCGCGGCATGCGCAATGCCGTCATCCCGCCATCTATATTGACGATCGAGCCGACGGTCGAGCGCGCACCTGGCCGGGCGAGGAAGGCGACTGCCTCGCCAACCTCGTCGGGTGAAACCATGCGACCGGTAGGCTGGCGTGCCTCGAACTGGGCACGCTTGGCGGCCGGGTCCGGCGCTTCAGCTGCTAGCTTGGCCATAAAGGGCGTATCCACCGTACCCGGGCTGACGCAGTTGACCCGGATTCCCTCGGTCACGAGATCGGCCGCCATCGCCATCGTCATAGACTGGACCGCCCCCTTCGTAGCCGAGTACAGCGCCCGTTGCGGCAGGCCATTGACGGCGGTGCAGGACGACATGTTGACGATCGATGCGGCGTCGGATTGACGCAGCCACGGCAGCGCAGCGCGCGTCGAACGCATCTGGCCAACGACATTGACGTCGTAGACCCTGTGCCAGTCGGCCTCGTCGCCATCCTCGATGGTTCCAACGAAGCTAACGCCGGCATTGTTGACAAGGATGTCGATGCGACCATGGTTTTCACCGAAGCCGCCGATGGCCCGGTCCAGCGAGGCCTGGTCTCGCACATCGGCGATCAGCGCCGTGGCGCCGACCGGAACGCCATCCGCCGTCAAATCAACCGAGGCCACAATGCAGCCGTGGCGTTGCAAGACCCGGACCACAGCCTGACCGATGCCAGCAGCGCCGCCGGTGACGACCGCTACGCATCCGCTCAGCGAATCAGCAGGGAGTGATGGGGAAGATTCTGTATTCATCGTGTACTCCGTATGTTGCGGTTAAGTGAGATTTTCGGGAACTTCCAGGATGGAACGCGCAATGGAAAATTGGTTGATTAGGCGATGGTGCCGGTGGCATCCCGTGCCAGGGCGCGGGCCTTGATCTCGATGAAATCGGCAGGTGGTTCGTGGTGCGTGAGTCGATCTCCGGCGCGCGGCAATTGGCTCGGCAGTTCGTGGCAGACCAGGGCTTCGATCTGCGCAGCGGCGCTGATCAGCCCGGCGAAATCCATCCCGGTATCGTAGCCCATGCACTGCAGCATGTGAACGACATCTTCGGTTGCGACGTTGCCGGTGGCGCCGGGCGCATAAGGACAACCACCGATGCCACCCAGTGATACATCAAGACGTCGGATGCCAGCCTCCACAGCCGCGACACAATTGATCAACCCCATGCTGCGGGTATTGTGAAAGTGAGCGGTGAACGCTAGCTTCGGATGGCGCGCCAGAATAGTTTCACACAGGGATTGAACCTGGTTCGGATACGCCATGCCCGTGGTGTCACAGAGCGTTGCACCGGCAACACCGAGCGCGGCGAATCTGTCTATCCAGGCCATGACGACCGCCTGTTCGACCTCCCCTTCCATCGGGCAACCAAAGGCGCAGGACAGTGATACGTTGACCGGGACTGATGCGCGCTGCGCCCTGTCTATCACCTCGGCCAATTGTTTGAACGACTGTTCGCGGGTCATCCGCAGATTGCTGACATTGTGGGTTTCGCTGGCCGACATGACGATGTTGAATTCGTCGGTGCCGCAGCCCAGCGCGCGCTCGGCGCCGCGACGATTCGGTACCAGAGCGGTATAGACGATGCCAGCCCTGCGGACGATGCGGCCCATCACTTCCTCGGCGTCGCGCAGCGCCGGGATGGCGCTTGGCGACGTGAACGATGTGACTTCGATCTTGGCGTAACCAAGCGCACTGAGTTGGTCGATCAGCGCGACCTTGTCGTCGGTGGAAATGAAATGGGGCTCCATCTGAAAGCCGTCGCGCGGCGCGACTTCGTTCATATACAACCGGGTATTGCTTCCTGCCTTCATCTCGTCATGTCCTGTCTTGTTCTGCGTTCAGGGACGACGTGCCGGCCAGCCGCCGCACGTCAGGTCTTCGTCGTGCTGGCCAACGCGAGGTGCGCCATGGAGGATGCGGCCCGGCGTCCCACTCAATTTCGGTACGATGCCTGGGACCTTGAGGCTGCCACCATCGGATGTCGGCGAGTCAACGATCATGTCGCGCGCCTGGTATTGCGGATCGGCGGCGATATCGGCCACCGAGTAGATGCGACCGACGGGTACGCGGGCGGCGTCAAGCGTGGCTAGCACCGCCTCACGTCCGCGAACCATGGTCCATGCCTCGATGGCTGCATCTATTTCCTCGACCCGTTTGACGCGCCCGTCATTGTGGGCGAGATCGGGATCCGATTCGAGATCCTCGCGACCGATGGCCCGCATCAGGCGGCGAAAAATGCTGTCGCCATTGCCGGCCACGAGGATGTAGTCTCCGTCAGCGCACCGGTAGGCATTGGTCGGTGCGATGCCCGGCAGCGCGCTGCCAGCGCGCTCACGTACCGCGCCGAACGCATCGTATTCGGGGACCAGACTTTCCATCACATTGAACACCGCCTCGTACAGCGCAACGTCGATGAACTGTCCCTCGCCGCCATTGGCGGTGCGGTGGTGAAGCGCCGTCAGCACGCCGATGACGCCATGCAGGGCCGCGAGAGAATCGCCCAGGGACACGCCGACCCGGACAGGCACACGCCCCGGTTCACCGGTCAGGTGGCGCAACCCACCCATGGCCTCGCCCAGCACACCGAAGCCGGGCTTGTCGCGGTAAGGGCCGGTCTGGCCATAGCCGGAGATGCGCAGCATGATGAGACCGGGGTTGATCTCATGGAGTCGCTCCCAGCCCAGGCCCCAGCCCTCCAGTGTGCCGGGTTTGAAGTTCTCGATCAGGATGTCCGCTTCTTTCGCCAGTGCGAGCGCGGCCTGTTGTCCTGGCGCGCTACGCAGATCGAGGCAGACCGACCGCTTGTTGCGCGACTGGGCCTCCCACCAGACCGACGTGCCATTGCGCAACATGCGCCAGTTGCGCAAAGGGTCACCATCACCGGATGGCTCGACCTTGATGACATCCGCGCCGAAGTCAGCCAGGGTTTTGGCCGCAAACGGACCCGCGATCAACTGCCCCAGTTCAAGCACCTTGATTCCTGCCAACGCCTGCATATCCCACTCCTGTTGTCCGACACCCGTTACAGCGACGCAGTCTATGCACTCGAGGGCGGCAGGGGAATTGCGAACTCAGGATGTATCCTTCGCGTTATGCGAAGACAACAACACCCCACAGCCGCTGAAACCCCTTCGCGTTTGAACTTCATCAATCCCGCGCGAATGAGTTTCGTGACATTGCGACTCTTCTGTGCCGTCGCGCAAAGCGGCAGCATCACCAAGGGGGCTGCCACTTGCCACCTGGCCCTGTCAGCCGCGAGCAGGCGCCTTTCTGATTTTGACGCGGCGGCCGGAACGCCCCTTTTCGAACGCAGTGCACAAGGAGTCTGGCTGACGCCTGCCGGGCGCATTGCGCTGCAGCACGCGACCCGGTTGCTGCACAGCTTCGAACATCTGAGCGCCGAACTGGCCGACTACTCCGAGGGCTATCGGGGTCATGTGCGTTTGTGGGCGAACATGTCGTCCCTGACCGAGTTCCTGCCTTCCGCGTTATCCACATTCCTGGGCGCCCATCCCGAGATTCGGGTCGACATCGAGGAGCACCTGAGCGGCGACATTGTCCGCGGCCTGGTCTCAGAGCTGGCCGATGTCGGCGTGTTCGCGGCTGGCACGTCAACCGAAGGCCTGAGCCTGACGCCGTTCCGGACGGATGAGCTGGTGCTGGTCTGCGCCCTGACGCATCCACTGGCCGCACTGAAACAACTGTCATTCGCCAGTTGTCTGGATTACGACTTCGTCGGATTGAACCAGGGTAGTTCTCTGCTCGAACTGATCATGGGCGCGGCTGCAGAAGCGGACCGGCCGCTTCGACTCCGGGTTCAAGTACGCAGTTTCGATGCGATGAGCCAGATGATCGCGGCCAATCTTGGCGTCGGCGTAATGCCGATCGGTGCGTGCCAGGTGTTGCTCAAGCCCCGCGGCCTGCGCGCAATCCGGTTGTCCGACGCCTGGGCGCACCGCCAATTGCTGCTCGGATATGCGGCCGAAAAACCGCTGTCTCCGGCTGCGCGGGCATTGGTCGATAGCCTGCTGACCCCGGTCGACTGACCGTGGTCGATCGGGGTCAGCATTCGCCGTTCGCGAAGGTCCAGTCGCGAATCGGCAACGACGGGCAATCGGCACCCGAGCCTAGAATTCGACCTTCTCCGCCGGGTAAGTTCTGGCCGATTCAACAACGCTAAGCATACTGGACCGAATAACCATGACCTATTCTCTGAACGCTGAATTTCACGTGACTCCGGGCGAAATTCAAACCGTCGCAAGTGGATTCAATCGGCCGGAATGTGTGCTGGTGCTCTCCAATGGCGACGTGATCGCATCGCACGGCGGCGGTGGTTATTCGGTGCTCAGCCCGGACGGCCGACTGCGTCATGTCATTGGCAAGGGAGAACCCGGCCGGGCCTATGTACCGAATGGCATTGCGCTGGCCCCGGATGGACGCGTGCTGTTTGCCGATCTGGGTGCAACGCAGGGTGGCATCTTCGCGATCGAGCCTGATGGCGAGATCGTGCCGCTGATCACTGAAATCGACGGCGTTGCGTTGCCACCCTGCAACTTCGTCATGGTCGATGCCGATGGAGCGATCTGGTTTACGGTCAGCACCCGGCTGCAGCCACGCAGCCGTGCCTGGATGTCCAGCGTGTCGGATGGTTTTATCGCCGTGTCCGATGGCCGCGGCGTACGAATCGTGGCGGACGGCTTGGCCTATACCAATGAGATTGCGTTCTCGCCAGACGGTCAGTGGGTCTACACCAATGAGACCTATGGCCAGCGCGTCAGCCGGTTCCGGCTATTACCGGGTGCGCAACTCGGCCCCCGTGAAGTTGTCGCACAGCTGTCGGGCGCCGACCTGCCTGATGGCATCTGCTTTGATACCGAAGGCGGGGCCTGGGTCAGTTGCATCGCCAGCAACCGGGTGCTGGTGATCCGGCCGGACCACAAGGTTCAGGCGGTACTCGCCGACACCGATCCGGCCCACGCCACTCGTGTCGCAGACGGTATCCGCTCAGGGACTCTGGCCCATGCCGACATGCAGACCGCCGGACACTCGAGTCTTGCCAATATCTCCAGCCTTGCATTCGGCGGCCCCGATGGCCGGACCGCCTACCTGGGCTGCCTGCTCGACGATCGGCTGCGGGCCTTTCGCAGTCCGGTGCAAGGCGCTCCGCTGCCACACTGGGAGCGGCGCCTTCGGCTGGTCAGTTGACGTCGAACGCCTGGTTGAGAATGCCGACCAGCCCGTCATAGGTCACATTGCGCGGGTTGGGCAGGATCTGCCGGGAATTGGACATACCGTCGGTGGCCAGCGCGTCGATGGCTTCGCGCGGGATCGACAAGGACTGCAGGCTCGGAATTCCAACGTCTTGCGCCAGGCTGGCCACAGCCTCTATTCCACGCAGCGCGCCGTCGCGGACCGACAGGTGCTCAACCCGCTCCCCCATCGCGACAGCGATGTCGCGGTAGCGATTCAGATCGCTGACCATGTTGAAACGCATGACGTGCGTCAACAGTACGGCATTGGCCACACCATGCGGAACATTGAACTGGCCACCAAGCGGCATCGCCAGACCGTGGACCATGCCGGTCGCAGCGCTGCCGAAGGCGAGACCGGCGTACAGACTGGCTGTCAGCATTGCCTCGCGCGCCTCGATGTTCGCGCCGAAGTGAACGGCGGTGCGCAAGTTGGCCCCAATCAACCGGATGGCCTCGAGCGCAAAGTGGTCCGTCAGTGGCTGCCGGAAGCGCGAGACATAGGCTTCTATGGCATGGGTCAGGGCGTCCATCCCGGTTGACGCCGTGATCGCGCTCGGCAGGTTCACCGTCAGTTCCGGATCCAGAATCGCGGCATCGGCAAACAGGAACCGGCTGACAATGCCCTTCTTGGTATGTGCCTGCTTCAGGCTCAGAACCGCGATGTTGGTGACTTCGCTTCCGGTGCCGGCCGTGGTCGGAATCAGGATCTTCGGAAGCCCCGGGTTGTGCAGCTTCTCGATGCCGAGGAACTGTTGGACGTCGCCTTCATTGCGCGCCAGCACGGCGGCACATTTGGCGGTGTCGATGGCACTGCCCCCGCCCAGCCCAATGATCATGTCGAAACGGCCGCGGCGCACGAAATCGGCGCAAGTGCCGATGGTCTCGATACTCGGATCGGGTTCAACCTCGCTATACACCTCGGTATCAAAGCCTTGCAACTGGGCCAGGACCTTTAGCGGAATATCGGTCTTTGTCAGACCGGGGTCGGTGACGATGAGAACACGCTTGGCCTTGAGCTTGGAGACCTCGTCCGGCAGTTGGCGCAAGGAGTTTCTACCCTGGATGATGCGGTTGATGCAGGTAAACGTATTGATGTCAGCCATATAGATATTACTAAAAACGTGAAATTCGGAAAGTAGTTCAGAGCCAGGAGCGGGTCGACGCGATGATGCGCTCGGCCGATATTCCGTAACGGTCGTGAAGTGTCGGCAAGGCGCCAGCATCGAGGAAGGCATCCGGCAAGGCAATCTGCCGGAAGGTCGGATGCACGCCAGAGCGCATGAGTTCAGCGGCCACCGCCTCGCCGAGGCCGCCGATGATGCTGTGGTTCTCCGCCACGATCACCAGCCGACCCGCACGGCCCGCTTCGCGCAGAATAGTCTCGGTGTCGAGCGGCTTCAGTGTCGGCACATGCAGGACAGCGGCATCGATCTGGTCGCGTTGCAACTCCTGGGCCGCTTCAAGTGCGTGCATCGTCATGAGACCGGTGGAGATGAACAGCACATCGCGACCATCGCGCAACAGCTGCGCTTTGCCGATTTCGAATCGATAACCGTATTCGTCAAGGACAACCGGCACCTGGCCACGCAACAGGCGCATGTAGACCGGACCGGGGTGGGCAGCAATCGCCGGCACCGCCTGTTCGATCTCCGTGGCGTCGCAGGGGTCGATCACCATCATGCCGGGGATCGCCCGCATCATCGCGATATCGTCTGTAGCCTGGTGGCTGGGACCATAACCGGTCGTCAGACCTGGAAGCGCGCAAACGATCTTGACGTTCAGACTCTCTTCCGCGATGACCTGGTGCACGAAGTCATAAGCGCGGCGTGTTGCGAACACTGCGTAGGTGGTCGCGAACGGAATAAAGCCTTCCTTGGCCATACCGCCAGCGGCCCCCATCAGCAACTGCTCGGCCATACCCATCTGGAAAAAGCGTTCCGGAAAGACCTCGGCGAACAGGTGCAAATCGGTGTACTTGGCCAGATCCGCAGTCATGCCGACGATCTGTGGCTGGCGCTCACCCAGTTCGGTCAGCGCGCGGCCGAACGGCGCCGAGCGGACACGTTGACCGGCAGCAGCAATCGACGCGCTCATGGCCGACGTCGTCAGGCGCGCGGGCTTGGTCGGTGTGTTCATCGTGTCGCCTCCCGATGGCTGTCATCGAGCATCGCGATAGCGCGTTGCCATTCGGATGCGTCAACTCGAATGAAGTGATTCTTTTCGCGTTGCTCGAGAAACGGTATGCCTTTGCCCATCAATGTGTCCATCAAGATTACGCGCGGCTGCGCCAGCGCGTGCTGCCTCGCCTGATCGAAGGCATCGCGCAATGCGACGATATCGTTGCCGTCCACCCGCTGGGTGTACCAGCCGAACGACTCCCACTTGGCCACCAGCGGTTCGGCGTTGAGCACCTGTGAGGGCGGGCCATCGGCCTGCTGTTTGTTGAGATCGACGAGGCAGATCAGATTGGCCAGTTGGTGGTGGGCTGCCGCCATCGCGGCTTCCCAGGTCGCGCCCTCATCGAGTTCGCCGTCCGACATCGAGTTGTAGATGCAGGCCGGATTGCCCTTCAGTCGTAGTCCCAGCGCCATGCCGACGGCGATCGTCAGGCCCTGGCCAAGCGAACCACCGGACATTTCCATGCCCGGCGTATAGGTCGCCATGCCCGACATCGGCAGGCGGCTGTCGTCGCAGCCATAACTCTCGAGCTCGTCCTCAGCGAGCGTACCGGCCTCGATCAGGGCCGCATAGTGCGCGATGGCATAGTGACCATGCGACAGCAGGAATCGGTCGCGCTCTTCCCAGTGCGGATCATCCCTGCGCAGCTTCAACGCGTGTCCGTACGCCACCGCCAGCGCATCTGCGATGCCCAGCGCCTGGCCGATGTAGCCTTGCCCCTGCACTTCGGCCATCCGCAATGCATAACGGCGGATCCGGTAGGCACTTGCTCTCAGACTATCCGCGTCCGCGACGGGATTCATGGGGGCGTCACTCATGCCTTGCGATCCGCTTCGTAAGTGTGGATGCGGTCGACCTTGGGCTGTGATCGGCCGCCGTCAAAACTGCTACGCAGCCACGCGTCGACGATCGCCTTGGCGAGCTCCGGCCCGACCACGCGCGAACCGATCGTGATGATCTGTGCGTCATTGCTTCGGCTCGCGCGTTCGGCCGAATAGGTGTCATGACACTGGGCCGCGCGGATGCCCTTGACCTTGTTGGCCGAGATCGCCATTCCGATGCCGGTTCCACACAACAGCAACGCCCGCTCGAACGTTTTATCGGCCACTTTCTCGGCAACCGCAAACGCAACGTCGGGATAAAGCACTGGAGCGGAATCATGGGTGCCAAAATCGGTCACGTCGTGGCCGGCGTCTGCTATGTGTTTCTTCAGTAGCTGTTTCAGGTCGCAGGCTGCTTCGTCACAGCCAATGGCAAGTTTCATGAGGTTCTCCCGAAAGGTTCAGGCGCGCGCGGCGCCATCCAGATGGCGCTGCAACGAGTGCGCCAACGATTGCAAAATCAGGCAGCAGGAGGTGGCGCCGGCATCAAGGACACCGATTGAACGCGGCCCGAGCCGGGCGGAGCGCCCGATACGGGCTTGCAGGTCGCGCGTCGAGTCACGCCCTTGGGCGGCTGCGTCCGCCATGCACTGCAGACACTCGCGAAAATCCGACCCGCTCAACCGTCCCGTATGAAAGGCCGAGCGCGCCGGCTCCAGCGTGTCGATTAACGTCTTGTCGCCCACCTGCGCATTGCCGAGCATCTGGACGTTGGACAGTGCCTTGTCCAGCGCTTCGCCGAAGAGACTTGCGTCCACTTCAGCATGGGGCGCCAGCGTAGCAGACAGGCCGTCAAAAAAACGTCCGTAAAGCGGACCCATCGAGCCGCCGATGTCGTCCATCAACGCCTGCGACAGCTGCTCGAGCGCCAACGGCAACTGCTGCGCGCGTGCGCCGAGCCCATCGAGACGGGCGCCACAACCCAGAAAGCCCTTGGCCATATTGATGCCGTGGTCACCGTCCCCGATCTGTCCGTCAATCTCGCTCAGGTATTCCCGGTTCGCGACGATGCAAACGATCAGGTCACGGACGACGTCACCCGCTGCCGCAAGAGTTACCGCTGCACCGGTTATCTGTCTCGGTGTGGGCGAATCTTGTGGCGTAGTCTGCCCGGCCGAGGCCTGGTTCGACGCACTCGCAGCCTTTGAGCGTTGGGTTGTGGCGCTGCCAGTAACGGCAGGGCCAGCGGGTTTCGCAGCCATGCCTGACTTGCCGGGCGCCATCGAATCGCTGACGCCGTGCTGGGTCAGACCGACCGACTCGCACGGGTGGGTAAGGCAGGTCTCGAGTTCGTCGTCGAGCTTCATGACCGTCAGAGTCACACCCATCATCTCGAGCGACGAGAACAGATTGCCGACCCGGTTGAACGCAATCGTGATGCCCTGCTCTTGAAGACGGCGAGCCAGTTCGCCATAGAGGATGTATTGCTCCATCAGCGGCGTGGCGCCGAGGCCGGAGACCAGCACCGCCACCCGGTCGCCTGACTGGTAAGGCAGGTCAGGCAGAATCGCCGCGAGCATCAGTTCGGACATCTCGGCAGCGCTGACCGTCGGTCGGACGTCGACACCGGGTTCGCCGTGGTGGCCGATGCCGACCTCCATGTGTCCGTATTCGATTGCGAAGTTGGCCTTGCCCACGGCCGGGATCACGCAGGCGGACAGGCCGACGCCGATGCTGCGGGTGTTGTCGATCGCTCGCTGCGCCAACGCGATCACAGTCTCGAGGTCGGCCCCCCGCTGCGCTGCCGCGGCCCCGACCTTCCACATCAGGATCTCGCCAGCGACACCACGGCGCTTCCCCTCATCGCCCTTGGGCGCCGATGCAACGTCGTCGTTTGCCACCACCGTCCGGACCAAGATGCCGTCCTGCTGCGCCATCTGCATGGCCATCGCGACATTCATGTTGTCGCCTGCGTAGTTCCCGTAAAGACAGGCCACTCCGGCGCCGCCGTCCGCGCCGCGGATGGCATCATGAAAACTGCGGGCAGTCGGCGACGAGAATATCTCTCCGACAGCCACCGCATCGACCAAGCCATTGCCGACATAACCGAGAAACGCCGGCTCGTGACCCGAGCCGCCGCCCGTGACGATGCCGACTTTGCCGTGCTCAGGCGCGCCCACGCGCTGGATCACGCGCGGATTGTCCGGCGACACCCGGACCCTTTCGCCATGGGCCAGGAGCCAACCCTTGAGCATGTCCTCGACGACCTGATCAGCTTGATTGATTACGCGATTCATCACTCGACCTCGTGCTTAGTGCGCGGATGGAGCCGCCTGCGTCAGGTTCTGCTGCACGAACTTCAGTGCAGCGCCGAGCACGGTCTCGACGTCCCCCATCGGAACCCGATGGGGCGCGCGGCCAGGTTGTGCATCCGGGCCTCGATGCAGGCGCATGGGAATTTCGATCGACAGATTGAGCGCGGTACCCGCGACCGCCCGCAGAATGCGGCCGCACTCGACCATGCCGTCGCCCAGCGGCGTGAAGTAGTAGCCGCTGCTGTCCCGCCGTACATCCTTGATGTGCGTGTGCACACAGGCAGGCATTGCCGCCAGGGCATCGTCCAGCGGCGATACCTCCGGGCGGTGGGAAATCGTGTTGCCGGCGTCGTAGTTGAGCCCGACCGACGGGTGTCCGATTCGATCGAGCAAACCGGGCCCGTCGCTGGCGACGTTCAACAGGTTGTCAGATCCGTCGCCCGGATTCTCGAGCCCGATCTTCAGACCGAGCGATTCTGCGTGGCGCGCCAGGACCGCAATATTGGCGAAGAATCGCTTTTCGAATCGTCGCGACGCCGCATTCGTGTTGATGACCTCGGCTCCCAAGGCGCGGGCAAAGTCCATCCGCCCGCGGAAGATATCGACGGCGTTATCCCGCCCGAGATCGATGTGGGCCGACATCGCATGGCAGGCGACACCGCTGTCGGCCAACCAACCTCGCCACTTTCGGATCTGTTCAGCGCTGAAGGCGGTTTCGTCAAAAGGCTCGGTGTAGCCGACGATGAAGGCCGGCTCAACATGGCTAGCGCCGTAGCGTGCGATGCTTGCCAGCATTGCAGGTACCGGATGGCCGTCATACGGCGCCCCAGAAACGGAAATGATGCGGGCGGCGCTCATGCGGAGGTCTTCTTCCTGTAGAACTCGGTCACGGCGGAGTCGTCGGCATTGCCCAGGCCGGCGCCGCTGGCGCCGAGAAAACTCTGCAATGCTGCAGCACTGACGCTGGCTGGAAAGCGCAGTTCACGCGCCAGGTCCATCACCAGCCCGAGATCCTTGACGAAGATGTCGACGGCGCTGCGCGGTGGCGCATAGTCGCGCTTGACCATTGCCGGCCCCCGGTCTCGCAGCATCCAGGACGAGGCCGCACTGTTGCTGACCAGATCGAGAACCTGCGCGCCGTCGAGCCCGGCTCGCTCGGCCATTGCGAGCGCTTCGCCTGCGGCGGCCAGATGAACCCCGCACAACAATTGGTTGATGGTCTTGAACATGGCCCCCTGGCCAGCTTCACGGCCGACGCGCAGGATTCGGCTGCCCATCGCCGCAAACACCGGCGCGCAGGTGTCGAGCGCAGCATCGGAGCCGGCAGCCATGATGCTGAGTGTGCCGGCCTGTGCACCTGCAACGCCGCCGCTGACGGGCGCGTCCACATAGACCAGCTCCTGTTGCTCGCAAAGACCGGCGAGCCGCCGTGCGTCGGTGGCTGACATCGTCACGCAGCAGATGACCAGATGCCCTGGCGCGGCGGTGGTAGCCAGTCCGTCCACGCCAAACAGGACGGATTCGGCCTGCTGCGCGTTCACCACAAACAGCACGGTGGCGACCGCCTGTTTGCAGACATCGGCCGGTTTTGCGGCGACATGGCCGCCGTTGCCGGCGAAGCTCTGAAGGCTCGATTCACGCAGGTCGAATCCCTGAACGCGGTGCCCGGCCTGCAACAGCCGTGCCGACGCCGCCTGGCCCATGGCGCCCAATCCGATGAAACCCAAAGTCAAGTTGGTCATTTCGCAAGTAATAGTTTGGTTGTGAGGTCAATGATGGAGCGTCAGCGCCGGAACGTAGGTGAACAGCAACAGCACCAGAATGGCTACGGCATAGAACGGAATCAGTTCCTTCACCGTTTCGCCAATTTTGACTTTGGCCAGCGTGGCGCCAATGAATAGCGTGGTCCCCACCGGAGGGGTATACAGGCCGATGGCCAGATTGATCACCATGACGATGCCCAATTGAACCGGGTCGATACCGAAGCTGTGGGCCAGCGGCATCAGCAATGGCGTCAGCAGCAGAATCGCGGCCGGCAGATCAAGGAACATACCCGTCAGCAGCAGCACGGCATTGATCACCATCAGCATCGCGGCCTTGGAATGGACGTACTGTGCAGCCCATTCAACAATTTGCTGCGGTACACCGTCGAATGTCAGGATCCAGCCAACGACCGATGACGCCATGATCAGCATCATCACGACGCCTGTCGCGACGCCGGCCGTGATCATGGATTGGTAGATGCGCTTGATCGACAGATCGCGATAAATCAGCCCGGCTGCCAGCAACGCGTAGACAACGGCCAGCGTGCTGACTTCGGTCGGCGTTGCAACGCCGAAGCGCAGACCGACCAAAATGAACACCGGCATCAATAGTGCGGGCGCTGAGTAGAGTGCACGTCGGCCCATTTCCCGCCACTTGACGGGTCGCTTCTCGAAGGGGAATCCACGCAAACGGGCGCTGACGTTGCAGACCATCAGGAATCCCCCCGCCAGCACGAAGCCTGGCAGGATGCCGGCCACAAACAAAGCGCCAATCGAGGTATTCGACACCAGCGCGTAAAGGATCAACGGAATCGACGGCGGAACCAGAATATCGATGGTGGATGCCGCTGCAATGGTGGCACCGCAAAAGGCAGGCGGATAACCCACCTTCTTCTGCCAGGGCACGAGTACCGATCCTAGCGCGGTCGCGTCCGCAACCGCTGAACCAGAAACACCACCGAACAAGGTCGAACCCAGCACGCTGACCTGGGCATGGCCGCCCCGAAAACGTCCCACCAGGTCAGTAGCGAAGGCGATCAGCGATTGGCCCAGTTTGCCGGCCATCATCACATCGCCGGCCATCACAAAAAACGGGATTGCGATCATCGGGAACGACTGCGTGGGCGCATACATCTGCTGCACCACCACCAGCATCGGCACATCGCCGGAGAAATAAAGCGCGAGTGAAGCACCCAGCGTCAGCGCGTAGCCCACTGGAAAGGACATCACCAGCAGCACACCGAACACAACCACCATCACGGCGCTCATGTTGGGGAACCTTCGCTCGATGTGAGATCGACAATGATCGGTTCTGCGCATATGACATAGCGAATCATCGCGCTCACTGCCGTCAATGCCAGCAGGAAGTAGGCGATCGTCAATGCGGCATATCCGACACTGCCAGGTACGTGCAGGATCGTGCTGACCTCGTCATGGGCGATCAGCATGTTGTCGACCGCGAACCAGCCGAGAAAAGTGAACACCACAGCGGACAGGCCGTAGATGAGCCCGGCAAGGAATCGACGTCCACCCGGCGGCAACATGTGCATCGTCAGGCTCATCGCGATGTGGTTGCCGCGAACGGCAGCGAGCACGATGGCCCCCATGACGAACCAGGGAAACAGCAGCGACGGCAATTCGGACGCAGCGTCAAGGCTACCCTCGAGCACGTATCGCATGAACACATTGGTCACCAGTACGGCCAGCAGGGAGAATCCGGAAATCGTGAGAACCGCCTTGCAGACGACCTCGACGGCGGATTCGATGGCGTGGGTGATCGATCTCAACGACGACATCAGCGACATGTGCAACTCCAATGGCACCCGATGCACGGGTGCCTGTACTCGTAACGAGCGAACAAGAAAGAAGGGGAAAAGGTGTGACGTGGCGAAATGGCCGTCGGCTCCGCCGGCCTTTTCACGGTACGGTTGCTTGCGTTGCTTTACTTGGCGGTCGACGCCCGCAATTTCTTGACAAAGTCTCCGAAGGGCAGCGCCTCCCATTTGTCCCAGACTTTCATGGTCGCGGCCTTGAACGGGGCAAGATCAGGCTCGTTGATCGAGAGGTTCGGCATCTTGCGGAATTCGCCATTCAGCTTCTCATCGGATTCCTGCATCAGCTTGCGCTCAAGCTTCGCCGCATCTGCCGCCACTTCCATCACCAGCTTCTGATCGGCTGCGGAGAGCTTCTTCCAGGTGATCGCACTCATCAGGAACGGCATCGATTCGTACTTGTGGCGGGTCAGGGACAAGAACTTCTGAACTTCATACAACTTGCTGGAATGGATGTTGGCAAGCGGATTCTCCTGACCGTCGACGACACCCTGCTGGATGGCGACATAGAGTTCCGAGAAGTTGATCTGCTGCGTACTGGTGCCCATTGCCTGGAACAGGTCGACAGTCGCCGGGTCGGCCGGTGTTCGCAGTTTCATCCCCTTCAGATCGTCGGGCGTATTGACAGCGCGTTTGTTGTTGGTGGTCTGCCGGATGCCGTTGTCCCACCATGCGAGCAGTACCAGATTCTTGGATGCGAACTTCTTGCCAAGTTCCTGACCAACCGGACCGTCCAGTACTTTCCATGCCTCCGGCAAAGACGAGAACAGGAATGGCAGCCCCAGCGCAGCCACTTCAGGCACAACGGCAGAAGCTGGGCCCTGAGAGTTGACGCTCATGTCGAGTGTGCCGGTGCGCATCGCGGTGATCATGTTCTGATCATCGCCAAGCTGGGCCGAACCTGCCACCTGAACGGTGAATCGACCATTGCTGCGCTTGCCCAGCTCCTCGGCGAAATAGTCGGACCCGATCGCCTTCGGGTTACCCGGCGCCGCGTTGTGCCCGAGTGTCAGTTTCATCGGCGTCTGCGCAAACGCAAACGAGCTGGCGCAAACCATGACGGCGGCCAGAGTCAGTTTTCGGGGTAGTCCAAGCAGTCTCATGTCGTCTCCATTTATTTAAGTTGCAGCGAACCGCGCTGCAGTCGGGTTTAAGGGTTGGCCCGATTCAAGCGCCCGGCATCGTCGGATGGTCCGAGCTCGATGACATCCGCGCCGAAGTCAGCCTGAGTCTTCGCCCCAAAAGGACCCTTGACCTATCGCTTGTTTTCAAGTCTCTCGTTTCCTGCCAACGCCTGCACTCACCACTCCTGTTGACCGGGACCATTTGCTGCGCCTCAGTCTAAGCATTGGGAAGCGACAGGGGAATTGCGAACTAAGGATGCACACTTCGCAAAATGCGAAGGGCTTACCATCACCCGAAGAGACTGCCCCTGTCAGTCGCGAGCAGGCAGCTCTTCGAGCTTAAATTCAATGAATCAACATGCCGCCATTGACGTCCAATGTGATGCCGGTGCAGTAACCAGACAAACTGCTGGCCAGAAAAGTGACGCAACCGGCTACGTCGTCGGGCGCGCCAATGTAACCAAGCGGAATGCCATCAAGAATCGCCTGGCGCTTGTCGTCCGGGATCAGACCCTTGTTGATATCGGTCGCAATAAGGCCGGGTGCAACGCAATTGACACGAATGCCAGCGCCGCCGTACTCGCGGGCCATCGCGCGCGCCAGACCCAGCACGCCGGCCTTGGCGGCCGAGTAGTGCGGGCCGCCCAGAATGCCCCCGCCGCGCTGTGCGGATACCGACGAGATGCAGACGATAGAACCGGACCTCTGCTTGAGCATGGTCGGAATCACCGACTGGGAGGCGACCAGGGTGCCGCGCAGGCTCACGTCAAGCACTGCATCGTAGTCGGCTGGCGAGATATCCAGCGTCTTGCGGGGCTGTGTTATTCCGGCATTGTTGACCAGCACGTCGACACGGCCTTTGCTGCGCAGCACCTCGGCGACCGCCGCATCACAGGACTCCTTGCTGGTCACATCGGCCACGAGACCCAGGTGCTGGGGGCCGAGTTTTGCCGCAGCTTCCGCTGGTTTGGCCGAAGCCAGATCGAGAATCACGATCGTGGCGCCTTGTTGCGCCAGCATCCTGGCCGAGGCAAATCCCAGCCCGTTGGGCCCAGCGCCGCCGGTGACAATCGCCACCTTATCCTTGAGTAACATGCGTTCTTTCCCTTTGAAGTTGACCCATTTTTCGCGATAAGCCCGGTTTGCGCAACTGATATAATTTCATGAAAAGCGTATTTTTTGGCACGTTGCTTCGCAGCACAGAATGAATTCGTGAAGCTTCCACCGTTGCCGGCCCTGATGGCTTTTGAATCAATTGCCCGTCGCAAGAGCTTTGCATTGGCTGCGATCGAATTGCATCTGACCCCGTCTGCCGTCAGCCACCAGGTGGCCCGGCTGGAGTCATTTCTCGGCGTCAAACTGCTTGAAAGATCATCGACCGGCGTCACACTGAGTGCAGCGGGTGAACGTTATCTGCCGCGGGTTGCGGGTGCGCTCGGCGTGATCAGTGCAGCGACCAACGACGTCCGCCAGGGCGTCCGAAATTCACTCTACGTTCATTCGAGCCCGAGCTTTGCCAGCCTCTGGCTGATGCCGCGTCTTGGGGATTTCGCCCGTGCGAACCCGAACGTGTCGCTCTTCGTTTCCGCGTCGCCGCAGCACTCCGATCTCGGGATCGGTCAGGTGGACATCGATATTCGTTACGGACTGCCGAAATGGCCGCAACTCGTCGTGACGCGAATCTTCACCGAGCAAGTCATGCCTCTGGCCAGTGACGAATTCATCGAGAGACATCAGATTCGCTCTCCGAGTGATTTGCTGCAGGTGCCATTGATCCAGTCCACCGTCAGCGTCGTCCAGTGGGCAGACTGGTTCGCGCTGCAGGCCCCGCTGAATGTGCCGGACCGCTTTGCGCTGCGTTTCGATCGGGCCCAGATGTCACTCGATGCAGCAGCGCAGGGACTGGGTGTGGCGCTGGAGAGCTCGACCATTGGTGACTCCCATATCGCGGCCGGACGCCTGCGTACGGTCTTCGATGCATCGTTGTCGGTACCGGTCGATGGGCATTTCGTGGTCTATCCTGAACGAAACGCCTATCGCCCTGAAGTCGTTCAGTTTCTCGACTGGCTGAAATCAGAAGTCTCCCGCGTCGTGGATGCGACAGGAAAGGTGCTCCCGCATCGCATGAAAATGTGATGCGATACCGCGCCGAGCCGTCCGACTGCGGCTATGCTCTGGCGGCAAGTGAATTTAGACCAAAGGAAAAATGTGTGGCGTGTGTTGGTGGTGGAAGACGACCCGGACCTGCGCGAATTTTTCGCGGCCAGCGTTACACGCTGCGCCGAACCGACACTTGCCGCCAGCCTGGGCACGGTCGCCGATGCGTTGGCCTGGTTGGCCCAACCCGACGGCAGCGGCCTGTAGGCAATACGCCAGGCGGTTAACCTGCACCCCGCTTGCGAACCCCTGGTGATCTCGATTTTTGGTGACGAGGACAACGTCTTGGCCAGCATCGAGGCTGGAGCACTGGGCTACATCCACAAGGACAGCACGTCGGACGACATCGCACATACCTTCCTGGACATGCGCGCGGGTGTGTTAGAGCAGTTTGGCGTACTGCCGGTAACTGAAGTTGACCCGCGCCATGCAGGTGCGTCGCAATGTGTCTCGCCCGGATACCTCAGCCTGGCCAGAGTTCGATCCAGGCGCGTTGACGGCAGCGCCTCTAGTAGGGGTCGATTTGTTTTCCGTGTCGAAAGTCCCGGTTTGGATTCGAGCACTGGCGTAGGGGTGACTTGAGAGTTGCTTGATTTCATTGGCTTTTCAGGTTGCGGTTGAACTTCGATTTCACG
>Ga0105047_10007330_pt1 | contig 18603 bp, 14 predicted proteins | sample MAT04_FD_78384 | JGI IMG/M metagenome (GOLD analysis project Ga0105047, IMG submission 78384) | Freshwater microbial communities from Lake Fryxell liftoff mats and glacier meltwater in Antarctica - MAT-04 (megahit assembly) | ecosystem: Environmental > Aquatic > Freshwater > Ice > Liftoff... | reverse complement strand
TTCACGCTGCGCGCGACTTGGTGTTTGGCGTATTTAAATATTGCTCTTTCTCGCGGATCAACGTTTGATCGGGTTCGCGTCCTCAGACACTCGAATTGAAGTGTCGCAACCACAATGAACCTCGTCACTCGGTCAGTCATCCCCTGGATGACCAATAGACTTTTTCTCGCTGCATCGTTTCGTGACGGTTGCCCGGCACGAAACGCCATTGAGCGGTTAGGACTTTCGATCATGAACACACTTCTTTCACTCTGGAAAAGTTCGGCCGCGCGCTGGGCAGGACTCCTGGTCTGCGTGGTCGCTGGTGTCGCGAGTCGGGACCGGTGGTGGCCGCGAGTAGACTCACTGGTCGACCAGTGGGTGGCCCGTCCAGCCGCGAAATCCGGCCATGAAGCGCACGGTCCCCCTGTGGAACACGGAGCCGCCGCACCGGCCGCGAATTCGTCGCTTGATCTCTCGAAGCAGGCGATGCTCAATCTCGGCTTGACCCAGGAGTTCCTGCGTCCGGTCGAGTTATCGACGTATCGAAAAACGATCTCGATCCCCGGCTCGATCGTCGAACGACCCGGCCAGTCGCTGATTCAAGTCTCCACGCCCATGACTGGAGTGATCACCGAAGTCGCCGCCTTCCGAGGGGCTGCGGTCGAACCGGGTCAGCTGCTCTTTCGGATTCGATTGACCCACGAAGACCTGGTCCAATCGCAAACCGACTTGGTCAAAGCCCTCGGAGAACTGGATGTGGAAAACCGCGAGATTGCCCGGCTGCAAGTCGTGACCGACTCGGGGGCCATCGCGGGCAAGTCGCTGCTCGAACGCAAGTATGCCAAGGAGAAGCTCGAAGCACTCCTGCAGGCACAACGCGAGACACTCCGTTTGCACGGACTCTCACCGCGCCAGGTCGAGCAGATCTCAAGGGACCGCCGACTCTTGAGTGAACTGAGCGTCACAGTCCCCGCTGCGGATCAGAAGCCGGGCGAACTCCAGCTGACTGATCGCTCGGGGCGACAACCCGTGGCGTTCATCGCCGAGGAGCCCGCGACGCAAGCCGGTCCCTCGATGCTCATCATCGAGTCTCTCGACGTGCAGCGTGGCCAGTCGGTCGAACAGGGCGGCAAGCTCTGTGTCTTGGCCGACTACAGCCGATTGTACATCGAAGGCCGCGCCTTCGAACAAGATATTGAAGCCGTCAATTCAGTCCTCAGCAAAGGCTGGAATGTGTCGGCTGTGCTGACGGGCGGAACAACGATCGGGGAGCTGCCGCTGTCCTTCGTGTCGAGCGAGATCGATCCCGAATCTCATACATTGCGGTTCTACGTCGACCTGCCCAACGCGGTGTTGCGCGATTCCGTGAATGCCGACAAGCAGCGATTCGTGACCTGGAAATATAAACCCGGTCAGCGGCTGCAACTGCGGATACCCGTCGAGGAATGGCCGAATCAAATCGTGCTACCGGTCGACGCAGTGGCGGCAGAGGGGGCGGAGTCGTTCGTGTTTCGGCGGAATGGAAGGACGTTTCAGCGTGTGTCGGTGCAGGTGTTGCATACGGACCAAACATCAGTCGTGATCGCGAACGATGGGTCAGTATCACCGGGCGAAGTGGTGGCACTGCGGAGCTCACATCAGATGCAAATGGCAATTAAGAACAAATCGGGTGGAGCCATCGATCCGCATGCGGGGCATAACCACGCCCACTGACGGAATGACGGTTGCGTGTCGAGAGAGTTCTTCCCCCGTCGTTGTTCCGAGATTGCCATGCTGAACGCCCTGATTCGATTCGCTCTGCAGCAACGCATGTTGACGCTCGCGGTCGCTCTGTTCCTGACGGGGTATGGAACTTGGGTGGCATTGCACATGCCGATTGATGTCTTTCCCGACCTCGACCGTCCACGTGTCGTCGTCATGACTGAGGCACCGGGACTCGCTCCAGAAGAAGTCGAGACGCAGATTACCTTCCCGTTGGAAACCGCCCTCAACGGAGCGAATGGGGTTCAAGCCGTGAGGAGTACCTCGGGGATCGGCCTTTCAGTAGTGAATGTCGAATTCGACTTCGGCACCGATATCTACGTCGACCGTCAAATCGTCGCCGAACGGCTGGCCGTCATCGCGGAACGCATGCCTCCCGGAGTGAATCCCCAGCTGGCCCCGATCTCATCAATCATGGGGCAGATTCTGGTTCTGGGGATGTGGAGCGAGGGAGCGAAAACTGACCCGATCGAGCTGCGAACCCAAGCGGACTGGGTCATTCGTCAACGCTTGTTGACCATCCCTGGCGTGGCGCAGGTCTTCACGATGGGAGGCGGCCGCAAACAATATCAAGTCTTGATCGATCCCGAACTGATCACCCGCGAGGGGATTACGATTGGCCAGATTCGCGAGGCATTACAGAGCAGCAACGAAAACGCGACGGGTGGTTACCTGGACCAGCAAGGGCCGAACGAACTTCTTGTACGGGCTCTCGGGCGCGTTCAGACAATCAGCGACCTGCAAAAGGTCGTCGTCGCCACGCGAGGAGGCCGGTCCATCGCCCTCCAACAGGTGGCTCGCATCGTTGAGGCCCCTCAAATCAAACGCGGTGACAGCGGAGCCTACCTGCGAAAGCCAGACGGCACGTTCTCCGGAGGACCGGCCGTCGTCTTCACCATCGCCAAACAACCAGGAGCCGATACACGCCTGATCACGCAGCGGATCCTCAAAGCGATCGCGGAACTCCAGCCGACTCTGCCGCGCGACATTCGCATCATCCCCATGTACTCCCAAAGCTCGTTCATTGATCGGGCCATCCACAATGTGTTCGAGGCCCTGCGCGATGGGGGTCTGCTGGTGGTCATCATTCTCTTCTTGTTCTTGATGAACTTTCGTACCACGTTCATCACGTTGACAGCCATTCCCCTGTCTCTGGTGATCACCGCGATTGTGTTCAAGCTCAGCGGGATGTCGATCAACACAATGACTCTGGGCGGTTTGGCGGTCGCAATTGGCGAACTCGTGGACGATGCCATCGTCGATGTCGAGAACATCCATCGACGACTCAAAGAGAATCGGAACAAGCCGGACCCACTCCCGACGTTGCTCGTCGTCTTTCGGGCCAGTACCGAAGTCCGCAACTCGATTGTGTTCAGCACGATGATTGTCTGCCTGGTCTTCGTACCGCTGTTCGCACTCGAGGGGATGGAGGGGCGACTTTTCACACCGCTGGGCATTGCGTATGTCGTGTCGATCCTCGCTTCGCTGCTCGTCTCGCTGACCGTGACGCCTGTGTTGTCCTACTGGCTGCTCAGTTCGGAGAGTCGTCATGTTCAGGAGATCGACGGCCCACTCTTGAGGCTGCTGAAATGGGGAGCGAGCAAGGTCATCTGGTTCAGCCTCTCATTCCCGCGATTGAATCTCACGGTCGTGGCGCTGGCCGTCGCGGTCGCGGGCGTGTGTGTCGTGCGACTGGATCGCGACTTTTTGCCACCATTCAATGAGGGAGCCATCCAGCTCAATGTCCTACTGCCCCCGGGGACTTCGCTGGCCACCTGCATCGAGATCAATCGAGTCGTCGAGAACCGACTTACCGAAAATCCCGATGTCATCACATTCGTACGTCGGACTGGACGGGCAGAACTCGATGAACACGCCGAACCGGTGAGCGCCAGCGAGTACATCCTGGAGCTCGATCCAAACTCTCCTCGTTCCCGCGATGAACAACAGACTGCGATTCGCGACGCCATGGCCGACATCCCCGGAGTCGTCACCGCTGTGGAACAGCCGATCTCGCACTTGATCTCGCACATGATCTCGGGGGTGAAGGCCCAAATTGGGATCAAGATTTACGGAGACGATCTCGACATCCTGCGGCAAAAAGCGGAGCAGGTGCAGGCCAGTATCCAAGGCGCTCCGGGCGTCAAAGACCTCATCGTCGAACAGCAAACGACTGTCCCCCAACTGCGGATTGAACTCGATCGTGACCGGCTGCTGCTGTATGGGTTGAGCGTCAAAGATGTGAATGAATTCATCGAGACCGCCATGAATGGCGTCACCGTTTCCGAGGTTCTCCAAGGGCAAAGGACCTTTGATCTCGTGGTACGACTAGAAGAGGGGGCCAGAGAGAACCTCGACACGCTGCGGCGATTGACGATCGATTTGCCCGATGGCGGCCAAGTGCCCCTCGAAGCTGTGGCCCGCATTTATAAGTCGGGAGGCCCCAATTCGATCAATCGCGAGAACGTTCGCCGGCGGATTGTCGTGCAGTGCAACGTGGCCGATCGCGGAGTGGTCGATGTCGTGCAAGAGATTCAAAAACGCTTGAAGCCCCTGCAAGCTTCATTACCCCCAGGATACTACATCGAGTTTGCGGGCCAGTTCGAGAGCCAGCAAAAGGCGTCTCGACTGCTCGGCATCCTGTTTCTGTTGTCGTTGGTCGGGGTCTTTCTGGTGTTGTTTACGATGTTCCGGTCGATCAACCTGTCGCTCCAGGTGATGACCGCTCTGCCGATGGCGTTTATCGGTTCAGTGGCGGCTCTCGTACTGACCCACCAGACGCTCTCCATTGCAGCCATGGTCGGGTTTATTTCACTGGCGGGGATCGCCTCGCGCAATGGAATTTTGCTGCTGAATCACTATCTGCACCTCGTCAAATACGAGGGGGAAAGCTGGACCAAAGAGATGATCGTCCGGGCGGGGTTGGAGCGTTTGGCTCCCGTCCTGATGACCGCGCTGACAGCCGGAATTGGACTGGTGCCGCTCGTTTTGGCCGCTCATCAACCCGGCAAGGAGATCCTCTACCCGGTGGCGACTGTCATTCTCGGGGGAGTGATCAGTTCCACGCTTCTCGATTTCTTTGTCCACCCCGCGCTCTTCTGGCTCATCGGATTGCGAGCTGCGGAACGTGTGGTACGAGAATCGCATTCAGAGGTCATTCTCGAAGACGAAGAACACCAGACGATCCCGCAGTCTGCGACAGTTTCCGAAGCTCATGCCGCCCACAACCGGCCCTAGGAACCCCTGGTGTCGACCTCCGCAGCCTCCTGAAAGGAGCACTCCCATGTTGCGTTCATCCCTCGCCACGTCCCTGAGTACCGCAGCTGTGCCTTTGTTCTCGCTCTCCCCACTCATCGCTCAAGAGGAGCACGATCAGAGCCACGATCACGAGGGACACGAGCCTCCCGAAGTCGTCGCCTATCCGCTGGCCGACTGGCTCGAAATGCACTTTGATGATGCCCAACAAGCGACCGAACACATGAAGACCGTGAAAGGCAGGGGCTGCGAAGTCGAGCAGATCCAGCATGCCGGACACATCGACATCGTCTACCGCTGCGCGGCCTGGAAAGAAAAGAAAGTCGCGACTCACAAGCTGGCCGATCAATGGCTCGGCTGGATGAAAGCGTCGGGATTCGACACGCTTCACGCCCATGTTTCGGAGACATTCCAACATGGCAACGAGACAATCCGGCTGCAGCTCATGGATTGGAAGACAGCTCATCGGACGGGACCAGATGTACAAACTGCCAAAGAGTTCGCCACATCCCTGCTGGATGTCGGATGCTCTGTGAAAAGCCACGCGCATGACGACCATGCGGATGTTTCCGATCGCTGCCCCGTGTGGGCCACGATCCATGTGGAAGACCACGCCGCCGCCGAACAGTGGCCAGGCTGGCTGAAAAGCCAGGGCTTTGAGACCAAGCATACCCACTCAGGTCGACAAGCATTTCGCGCTGCCCTTTAACGGGCCGACTCACTCCTCCCCATCGTCTCTCAGGACTCTCTCATGATACGAACACCTTCAATCGCCTTCCTCATTTCCGTGGCTCTGGGTCTCAGTGTGCCGGGTTGCCAACCCGCAGCTCCGACGGGCACAGCTCCTCCGGCGACAGTCGCGGTCGATGCCCACGATCATGAGGACCATGGTCACCCGTCTGAAGGACCGCATCACGGTGTTCTGGTGGAACTCGGGAGTGACGAGTATCACGCCGAGGTCGTTCACGACGACGCGTCAGGTTCCGTGACCGTCTATCTTCTCGATTCGTCGGCCAAGAACAGCGTCTCGACCGAGGCCACCGAGATCGCCATTAACATCAAGCACGGAGAGACTCCCGAACAGTTTAAGTTGCCTGCCATCAGCCAGCCGGGGGACACCGCCGGGAAGTCTTCGATGTTCTCTCTCACGAGCCAGGAGCTGGCTGAACACCTGCACGAACCAGCCTCCGCAGCTCGACTCAGCATCACGATCAACGAGACCCCCTACTCGGGAGCCATCCCTCACGAAGGCCATGCAGGGCACGATCACGGACACAGTCACAAGTAGTGCCTGTGGCAGAAGGCGCAAGGCTTCTGCCTGCCGAAGCGAAGGGTAAGTTCGGCGGAATTCTTACGTAACACCTAACCCTCCAAAACCCGCTTCACATTCTCGGTGTTTACCGGATCGATCGCCCCCTTCTCCGTGAAGATGGCCCGGATCAAGCGCGCGGGTGTGACATCAAAAGCGGGGTTATAGACCACGACGCCAGCTGGGGCGGTTTGTCGCCCGAAGCCGTGTGTGACCTCTTCGCTGGCCCGCTGTTCGATGGGAATTCCCGTCCCATCGGGCAGCGACAGATCAAACGTGCTGCTGGGGGCCGCGACGTAGAACGGGATGCCGTGTGCAGCTGCCAGTTGGGCGACGGAGTAGGTGCCAATCTTGTTGGCAGCGTCCCCGTTTGCTGCGATCCGGTCGGCACCGACGATGACAGCCTGCACCTTGCCTTCGTGCATGACCCAGCCCGCCATGTTGTCGCAGATCAACGTGACCGGCACCCCACGCTGCATTAACTCCCAACTCGTAAGTCGGGCTCCTTGCAGCAACGGGCGTGTCTCATCGGCGTAGACCTGCAAGCGTTTTCCTTGGGCATGAGCTGCGAAGATTACCGCCAGCGCGGTCCCGTCTCCGGCTGTGGCCAGCCCCCCGGCGTTACAGTGCGTGAGGACGCCGCAGGAGTCCGGCAGGTACCGGGCCCCGACGAGTCCGATGGCGGTACACATCGCGCGGTCTTCGGCCTCAATCCGCTGAGCCTCCGCCAGCAGGAGCTCCACACGCTGCTTGCCCGGTCGTCGAGCCAGCGGCTCTCCCACTCTCTCCATCCGGTCGAGGGCCCAAAACAAATTCACAGCTGTCGGGCGACTGCTCGCCAGTTCGTGGCAGACCGATTTCAACACCGCCAGAAACTGTTCCGGTGACGAGTCGATACTCGCTTGAACCCCGATCACCACGCCATACGCCGCCGAAACTCCGATCGCCGGGGCACCGCGCACACACAGCCTCTTGATCGCCGTCCACACCTCAGCCACGGTGCGGCATTTCAGCGTCACGAACTCGACGGGGAGCAAAGTCTGATCGATCAATTGGAGTGAACCCGTCAGGGCGTCACCCGTCCAAGTCAGAGATGCGGGAGGAGTCGGCATGGGAGTCTCAACAGAGCAGCAAAAACGGGGAATCCATCCCCTGTGTGTTACACGATCGCAGACCCGCATGAAAGGTCCGCGTGTCTGTCCGAAAGCGGCGCGGCGCTGGGCGCGGTGGCCGAGGCGGTGCGGGACGCCGAGCTGTCCGTGACCTACGCCGACCGCAGCGGCGATGCGTTTCTGCCGATGGCGTTTCGCACAACCCATGCCGACGCCCTGCGGAGCCATGGGCTGGAAGCCCATGCCACACGGGGCAGCCGACAAGCACGACCTCGCCGAGGCCCGCAAGCTAATCGAGAAGTGCCACTCCGGGTGCCGAATCCCAGAACTCGAAGACGCCGAACGAGCGCTTCTCGGGGCGTGCAGCGGTAACGTCCCCGAGCCGGAAGCGTGAGCGCCCGGAGTCCGCGTGCCGTGGGGCGGCTCCGGGCGCTCACGCTTCCGGCTCGGGGAGTAAACAAAAAAGACCGCCGAGGAGGGTTCCTGAGCGGTCTTTTGTGGGGTTGAAGCCGGAGGGCCTCGGCAGAATTCTTACGAATCCTGCGACTAGCTCTCCAGGGCTTGTTGGGCGGCGGCGAGTTTCGCGATCGGGATGCGGAACGGGCTGCAGCTGACGTAGTCGAGGCCGAGCTTGTGGCAGAACATGACGGACGAAGGTTCGCCGCCGTGTTCGCCGCAGATGCCGAGCTTGAGCTTCGCGCGGGTGGCGCGGCCGTCTTCGCAGGCGATCTTCATCAGGCGGCCGACGCCGGTCTGATCGATCTTCTGGAACGGGTCGTCGCCGATGATGTCGTTCTCCCGGTAGAGCGGGATGAACGAGCCGTAGTCGTCGCGGCTCATCCCGAGAGTCGTCTGGGTCAGGTCGTTCGTTCCGAAGCTGAAGAACTCAGCGGTCTGGGCGATCTCCCCGGCGGTGAGAGCAGCGCGGGGCACTTCGATCATTGTGCCGACCTGGTAGTCGACCTTGACGCCCTTCTCGGCGAAGACCTTTTCCGCCGTGTCGCGGATGATCTTCGTCTGGTGGTCGAGTTCGCTCTTGTAGCCGACGAGCGGGACCATGACTTCCGGATGGACGTCGACGCCCTGCTGCTTCAGGTCAGCTGCGGCTTCGAAGATCGCCCGGGCCTGCATCGCGGTGATCTCGGCGAAGACGATGCCCAAGCGGCAACCGCGAAAGCCGAGCATGGGGTTCGATTCCTTCAGCTCTTCGACGCGGCGTTCGACAGCGGCCTTGGTGATTCCGACGGCCTTGGCCAGACGATCGGCCAGACCGGCGTCATCGTGCAGATGGTGCTCGGAGAGGAACTCGTGCAGCGGGGGGTCGAGCAGGCGAATCGTGACCGGGCGGCTGCCCATGACCTTGAAGAGGGTCGTGAAGTCAGCCCGCTGGAACGGCAGCAGCTTGGCCAGTGCAGCTTCACGCTGGGCCAAGGTTTCCGAGACGATCATCTCGCGGAATTCCTGGATCTTCGAGAAGAACATATGCTCGGTGCGGCACAGTCCGACCCCTTCGCAGCCGAATGCATCGGCCAGATGGGCTTCGTCTTGTTCCGAGTTGGCCCGCACTTTGAGGGTACGGTACTTGTCGACCCAGCCCATGAGTTGGGCGTAGCGAGTGTAGGTCTCGGACTCGCTGGGCTTCAGCGTCTTGTTGACGAGCACCTGGACGATTTCGCTGGGCTTGGTGTCGACCTTGCCCGCGAAGACTTCGCCGGTGAAGCCGTCGATGCTGATCCAATCGCCGCCCTTGAGGGTCTGGCCCCCGGCGGTGATCGTGGCCTTGTCGTAGTCGACGACCATCGAGCCGCAACCGACGATGCAGACCTTGCCCATCTGGCGGCTGACGAGAGCGGCGTGCGAAGACGCACCACCGAACGAGGTCAGAATGCCCTTGGCAACCTTCATCCCACGCAGGTCTTCCGGACTGGTTTCCTTGCGGACCAGAATCAGCTGGGCGTTGTTATCCTTGTTCCACAAGGCTTCCGCATCCGTAGCGTGGAAGACGATTTGGCCGGTGGCGGCACCGGGTCCGGCGTTGATGCCCTTGGCGATCTGACGGTCGGCCTTGGTCGCGACCTTCTTCGCTTCGGTGTCGAAGATCGGCTGGAGCAACTGGTTCAAGTCGTCGGCAGGAATACGCCGCTTTTGCAGGGCCTCCTTCTCGGTGATCAGGCCCTCGTTGACGAGGTCGACCGCGATGCGGACAGCTGCGAAGCCAGTTCGTTTGGCGTTGCGGGTCTGGAGCATCCAGACCTTGCCGCGCTGGATGGTGAACTCGACATCCTGGACTTCCTTGAAGTGTTTTTCCAGGGTCTTGCCGATGGTGTCGAGTTCTTGGTGAGCCGCTGGCATGTCCTTGCCGAGCGTCTCTTCGATCCGTAGCGGAGTGCGGATCCCGGCGACGACATCTTCGCCCTGGGCATTGATGAGGTAGTCACCGCAGAAGCCAGGCGTGCCGATGGCACAGTCGCGGGTCAGTCCCACGCCGGTCGCACAGTCGTCGCCGAGGTTGCCGAAGACCATCGCCTGGACGTTGACCGCCGTGCCCCAGTCGTGGGGGATACTGTACATGCGGCGATAGACGATCGCGCGGTCATTCATCCAACTGCTGAACACAGCCCCGATGCAGCCGCGAACCTGCTCCATGGCGTCGGTCGGGAATTCCTTGCCGGTGTGCTTCTTGATGACGGCTTTGAACTCGGCGACAAGTTCCTTGAGCTGGGCGGCGGACAGCTGGGAGTCGAACTCGACGTTGGCTTTGTGCCGCTTCTTTTCGATCAGCTCTTCGAAGTGATCGGGATCGGTCTTCTCCTGGGGCTTGAGGCCCATGACCACTTCGCCGTACATCTGGATGAAGCGGCGGTAGCTGTCCCAGGCGAAGCGTTCGGACTTCGACTGTTTCGCCAACGCTTCGACGGTGACATCATTGAGGCCGATGTTGAGCACGGTGTCCATCATGCCGGGCATCGACTCGCGGGCACCCGAGCGGCAGGACAAGAGCAGGGTGTTCGTGGTGGAGCCGAACTGGGCACCCATCGCCTCTTCGACCTTTTTGAGGGACGCTGCGATTTGAGCTTCGAGCTCCGCAGGGTACTTCCGCTCGTTGGCGTAGTAGTAGTTGCAGACTTCCGTCGTGATCGTGAAACCGGCTGGCACGGGCAAGCCGATATTGATCATTTCGGCGAGGTTGGCGCCCTTGCCACCGAGCAAGGTTTTCATCTTGCCGTCGCCATCGGATTTCTTGTTGCCGAAGAAGTACACGTACTGCGTGGACATGAATCAGTTCCTGAGTCAGACGAACATGAATTGCGAATTCTCGAACTCTTGATCCCAGAGTGGTTTGCAACTCTGAAGAGCGAGAATACGCGGCCGGTCGCGGGAGCCCGTGTTTCCATCCAAGGGATCCCACAGAGGCAGGCCCCGCGCGGTCGTTTAGCGCAAAACCCCCCTCGGAAGAGGCCGCAAGGTAGCAAGCGTATAGTGCGACTGCAAGGATAAGAGGCGGTGGGGGCGCGGCTGGTGCCCAGGGCGGCTTCTTCCATTGATGTCGATACCTGGGACGGCAAGACCGGGCACGACACGCGCGGGTGACCGCCGAGCGCTACAGCTCCTCGTGCGAATGCCAGCTGGGCTGCGCACGATTTGGGGGAGCCAGCGAATTCCCCTTTGAAACGAACGAGCCGAAGACCGTGATTGAGACGGCCCAGAGTCTGGCGACTGTCAGAAGGGGCGGCTCGCAACCTGAACTGTGTCTCCCACGCGAACTGAACCCGGTTCGATCACACGAAGATAGATCCCGCGCAGATTCAAGTGCCGCAGCGAGGGTTGGGCGACGAGTTTCAGGCCACCCGCGCCGAACCGGGACTGAAACTTGCTGCACCCGTTGTGCGGCAGCGAAGTCACCTCAAGCAGCACTGATCCGACTCTCAAGCGGCTGCCCGGTGGCAAGTTGGCCGCCGAAAGATCGAGGTCGAGCCACAAGTTGTCGCCCGCCAGTTCCAGCGGCTGGCCGTGGGCAATCAGCTCCGCCACGCTTTGCTGCATCACCGCCAACTGGGCCTGCGGATCGCGTTGGGGATCGCGGCCCCAGCTGTCGCCGACCACTCCGCCGTCGGCGGTCAATTCCGTGGAATCCAAGGGTTCTCGAACCCCTCCGGCGTGGCGGACCAGGATGCGGGTGATGTTGCCTTGATCCCTCGGAGAGGGAAGCAGGCCGTGAAATCCCTGCTCCAGTTGCTCGATGCTCAAGAAGCGAGTCGGATCGCCGATCGACGAAGAATTGATCATGTTGTCTCGCACGATGACGGGTGAAGATGACCGGCGAAATCGTGAGCTACGCGAACTCAGACGACCGGTTGACCCGCCGGGCGTGTAGAACACTCGCCCTATGGGGTTACGGGCGTGCCACTTTCTTGCCGCGTTCCTGGACATCGACCGCGGTGTTCGCGATCAGGTGGTCGATGACCTTGTCGGGGGTCATGCCTTCGCTGTTCGCCTGGAAGGTGGTCACGATGCGGTGCCGCAGGACGGGATGAGCGACCGACTTCACATCTTCGGTGGAGACGTGGAACCGCCCTTCGAGGATCGCGCGGGCCTTGGCTCCGAGGATCAAATACTGCCCCGCACGCGGACCGGCTCCCCAGGTGAGATACTTCTTGACGAAGTCGCTCGCATCGGGTTCGTTCGGACGAGTCGCACGCACCAGGTCGCGGGCAAACACAAAGACGTGCTCGGCAACCGGCACCTTACGCACCACTTCTTGCAGAGCCAGAATCTGGGCACCCGTCAACGCCAGCTTCAATTCCGGCTCTTCCGACCCCGTCGTCTGCTTCAGGATTCGCAGCTCTTCCGCAGCGTTGGGATAGTTCAACACGATGTTAAACATGAAGCGGTCGAGTTGGGCTTCGGGCAGGGGGTATGTCCCTTCCTGCTCGATTGGGTTTTGAGTGGCCAGCACGAAGAACGGAGCGGGCAACTTGTAGGTACTGGTCCCGACGGTGACATGCCGCTCTTGCATCGCTTCGAGAAGTGCCGCCTGCGTCTTGGGCGGGGTGCGGTTGATTTCATCGGCCAGCAGCACATGCGTGAAGATCGGTCCCTGCATAAACTGAAACACACGCCGCCCAGTCTCGGGGTCGTCTTGCAGCACATCGGTCCCGGTGATGTCCGAGGGCATCAAGTCGGGTGTAAACTGAATTCGGCGAAAGCTCAGCTGGAGGATCTTGGAGATCGTGCTGACGAGGAGCGTCTTGGCCAGCCCCGGCACGCCGACTAGTAAGCAGTGCCCTTTACTGAACATCGCGAGCAGTAACTGGTCGATGACATCGTTTTGCCCGATGATGACCTTACCGATCTCTTCCCGCATTCGGGCGTAGGCATTGGCCAGCCCCCGAATGGCCTGGGCCTCGCGTTCACGCAACTCATCACTGGCCGCAACAGGGTCGTTCTCGGAGCTCATGTCTGCCCTTGGTAAATTTACAGTCGGGGTGGATGGACACCATCGTAAGGACACGACGGACTGGGGGAAAGGAAGAGAGTCAGTGAATGAGCCCGGAGGTGTCGGAGTCCCGGCCGGCGTCCGGTGTGAGGAGGGACGGCCTCACTGGTCGCCGCCGCCCCGCTCGCCGTCGATTCGCACCGAGGACTCTGATTGAGGTTGCGACTCAGGCGGGGTAGGATGCGTGGCCGCCACTTCACCGAAGGGTAATCGATGACACTGTCGCCTGTTCCTAAGAACCTCAAAGCCATCCGCGAACTGCGGGTCTTCGAAATCGAGTGGCCCACCGCTCCCCTGACCCGCGTCCCGTTTCGCGATCTGCGGCTGTTATGTCCCTGTGCTGGGTGCGTCAATGAGTTCACAGGAGAGCGGACCGTCAATCCCGCCATGGTCCCCGAGGATGTGGCCCCCACGGCGATGAAATACAGCGGGAACTACGCCCTGAAGATCTCCTGGTCCGATGGTCACGACACCGGGATTTACACGTGGGACTACCTGTCCAAGCTGCCGCTCGAGCAACTCGAACCGTTGCGATCGCCGCACTGAGGTGCGTGTCAGGAGGAGACGACCGCCTGGGCCGGGAACAGTGTCTGACCTTGTAAGCTCTCCGTTCCCTTCCGAAGAAACCCTCCCCCCCAGGAATAAGCGATGTTGAGTGAAGCGGCCCCGCATCTTGTCCGATCAGCGACGCCCTCCACGGTAAAGACTTTTGCCGCGTGGCTCGGCGTATGTGTGGTTTGCGGCCTGTTGATCGCGCCGGTGTTTGATGCCATGCCCGCGCGGGTGAAGTTCATTGGGTTGCACTCCTGGGCGTTGGCGGGATGCGTGGGTGCGGCTTGTGCCGTGGCCGCCCAGTGGCAGGGAATCCGATCGCGGAGGCGAATCGGGGGAGTCAGCGTCTGCGTCGGCCTGGGCTCGTTGCTGTTGCTGGCTCACTGGGGCTACAAAGACTTGAAGCAGGCGACAACCCAACGCATGCCGTTGATTCCCATCCCCGTCAATGTCAGCTCACCCGAAGAGATGGCCGGATCGATCCAGATTCAAAAGCAACTGACCCAGTCCATGATGCCGACGTTCACCGATTTTCAACGGCGGCGGATGAATTCGACCGCTTTGAGGAAGGTTCGTCCACTGGTCCTGTGGGGCTGTGAATTGCTGATCGCCGCCATTGTCAGCCTCGTCGTCAGTCAACAGGTGCACCGACAGATGAAGAATGGACTCGAATTCGATAGTCTGATACCCGCGCCGACCCGACCCTGACTCTGCACGGATATTGAAGCCTCCATGATCATTGGATTGGGCACCGACATCATCGAAGTCCCACGCATTGGTGAGATGATTGAACGGCACGGCGAATTGTTCCTGCAACGGGTCTTCACGGAACTGGAGATTCGCTATTGCCAGCAGCGGAAGGCCGCTCTGCAACACTACGCCGGACGTTGGGCTGCCAAGGAAGCTGTGATGAAAACGCTCGGGACGGGCTTCACGAAAGGGGTTGGTTGGACCGATATCGAAGTCGTGTCTCAGAATAGCGGGAAACCGATTATCCAATTGTCGGGCACGACGGCCGAGGTCGCGAAACAGCAAGGGATCGACGAGATCCTGATTACGATTTCACATTGCCGGGCGTATGCGACCGCGACGGCGATTGCAGTTCAGCGTCAGCCGCGCGCATCATAGTTTCCAGCGTTCACACAGCCTCGCAGTTGCAACCCCTCGGCTTTCCCTCAAACGACGCGAAACCAGGCATCACCATGCAACAGTTCCAAGGGTTGATCGGAATCGTCACTCTGATGGCGATCGCTTGGTTGCTCTCCGAAAATCGCCGCAAGATTGTCTGGCGCCCCGTGCTCGTTGGCCTCGGGCTCCAAGTGCTCTTTGCCGCCTTCATCCTCAAAACGCCTTGGGGGCAACCGTTCTTTGATGTTTGTGGTGGGGCAGTCAACACACTGTTGGGGTTCTGCGACCGGGGAACCGATTTTCTCTTTAAGCATGTCAGTCAACTCAATGATCGCGGGCAATCGTTAGAGGGGCCCCTCGTTAATCTGGCGTTTCGCGTCTTGCCTTCGATCATCTTCTTTTCCGCGATCTTAGCTGTGCTGTACCACGTGGGAGTGATGCAGTTCATTGTGCGGATCATGGCGTGGGTCATGGTTAAAACGATGGGGACGAGTGGCGCGGAGACCCTCAGCGTAGCGGCGAACATCTTTATCGGACAGACCGAGGCTCCGCTGCTTGTTCGTCCCTTTTTGCAGAGCATGACCCGAAGCGAGATCATGACCATCATGCTGGCCGGGTTCGCCACGATCGCCGGAGGAGTGATGGCGCTGTACGTCGGGATGCTCACTCCGCTGATGGGATCGGGGATCGCGGGAGACTTGATCGCATCGTCAGTGATGGGGGCTCCGGCCTCGATCTTGTTTGCCAAGCTGCTAGTTCCGGAAACAGAAATTCCGACCACCATGGGAGACGTCCGTGTGCCGCTGCCGCAAACGTCGTCCAATATCATTGAGGCCTTCAGTGACGGAGCGAATGAGGGAGTGAAACTCACAATTAGCATCTGCGGACTGCTGATCGCGTTCGTGGCGGCGATGGAAATGCTGAATGCGTTTCTCGGTTGGAGCCCCACGATTCCAGGCTGGGGCTGGAAGATACCCGCGACCTCGATGCAGGAACTGTTCGGGTGGGTCTTCCGCCCGATTGCCTGGACGTTGGGTGCGAATTGGGAGGAGTCGCGGGTGGTCGGCACGCTCCTGGGGGAGAAGATCGTCCTCACGGAACTGATCGCCTACTCCGACCTCGCGAAGCCGGAAATCCAGGCCCAATTATCGCCTCGCACAGCTCGGATCGCGGCGTACGCCTTGTGCGGGTTCGCCAATTTCGCGTCCATCGGAATTCAAATCGGCGGGATTGGGGCCATGGCTCCCGAACGCAAAGCGGTCATCTCCCAACTCGCCATGAAAGCCATGATCGGCGGAGCCCTCGCCTCAGCCATGACCGGAGCGATTGCGGGGTTGATGATTTGAGGGGCGGGTAAGCCATCAGCCAGTCTGTCAGCTTGCAATAGCCGATGAGAATTGCCCCGTCCCGGCGGGATAAAGTAAATCTGCACTGCTGCATAGGGCGGTCTCCCCGCGACATTTCGCTGGTCCATGACACGCCGTAGGTCAATTGCAAACGTCGCCTCGGGCTCTCTGAACCGCAAAAAGTGCCGGTCGAAGGGGGGCCGTTCGTCAAGTTTTCAGTCGACCGGGAAACTTCATTTGCCAAATCGCTCTCGCAGGAGAAGAAAATCGGGGTTATCCTACAAATTGCCGATTCAAGGATGACGGGGCGGAGTGTTCGAGCATCTCACATACTGGATGCGATGAACTCCTGCCTCGCGCGGAGGCTCGGGCCTGTTTCAGACTGTGGATGGACATCACATGAGGTCGAATTCTCCTTTTCTGCGGATGGGGCTGTGGATGGCCCTGCTGCTGGCGCTGGGCCTGCTGCCAGGTCAGCTGATCGCACAGGATGTACGCGATCTGCCTGCGCCGGGCGAAGAAGCCCCAGCGATTCTTGATTTCAGTCTGGAGCTGGACACGCCAGAAGACGTGGCCGGTGAGCCAGGTCAGTTCAAGGGGCGTGATCGAGACCCCGAAGTATCGGTGACTTGGGCACCTCTCGCGGGGAGTCCAGAGACAGGTGTGCTGGCAATCCATGTTCAATTGCAAGACGGAGCCAACACGTACTCATTGGAAGCCGTCGAAGGGTTCCGCAAGCCGACCAAGATTGCCTTTCCGGATGTCGCCGGTGCCACCCCGATCGATGCCGGGTTCACAGCCGACCATCCTGCAAAAATCGCGAAGGATCCGAACTTCGATAATCGGGAAATGCGTAAATTTTTCCATGAGGTGACTTTTCTCCGGCGATATCGCTTGGAGGCAACTCCTCCACCTGCCCTGGCTGGAATAATTGACCTCCTGGTGTGCCGATCCGGTTGCACGCCTCACAAGATTGAATTGACCGCTGAGTGGGCTCCCGAGCCGTATGCCGGGGCCATGCCCGATGCGTGGAAACCAGGTGCTGCGGGAACCACTCCCGCAGCACCAGAAGACGAATCAGGTACCGACGGCTCCGCCGGAATCGAAGTCGAAAAGTCGTCCACCCCGCTCTCCTTCGGCTACGCCCTGCTCCTCGCGTTCGTGGGCGGCATGATCATGAACATCATGCCCTGCGTGCTGCCGGTCATCGCGATCAAGGTGCTCTCCTTCGTGCAGCAGGCCGGGGAAAGCCGTTCGCGGATCTTTGCCTTGAATCTCACGTATTCAATCGGCGTCATCGTCGTGTTCCTTGGGCTGGGGACCCTGGCGACGTTCGCCCGCATTGGGCTCGGTCAGCTGTTCCAGTACGACGGCTTTAATGTGGTCATGGCGTGCGTGGTGTTCGCCATGGGCCTGAGCTTGCTGGGAGTGTTTGAGTTCCAGATGCCCGGTTCGGTGGGCGGTGGGTCAGAACACGAGGGACTGCCCGGAGCGTTCTTCACCGGAGTTCTGGCGACGCTACTGGCGACCCCGTGCATTGGGCCGTTCGTCAGCGGGGTACTTGTGTGGAGCGTCACGCAACCGGCTGCGGTGATCTATCTGATCTGGGGCACGCTCGGACTGGGGATGGCCTCGCCGTATCTGCTCATTGGTTTGTTCCCTCGCCTCATCGATCGCATGCCCCGTCCGGGGATGTGGATGGTGCGGTTCAAGGAGTTCTCGGGCTTCGTGCTGATGGCGACCGTGATCTTTTTGATCAACAGCATTTCGCCCGGACTGCTGATCCCTACGCTGGTGATTTTGCTGGGGATCGCTCTCCTTCTATGGATGGTCGGAAACCTCTACGATCACTCCACCCCCGCTGGGCAAAAGTGGAAAGTCCGTCTCGCCGCAGCTGTGATCTCACTGCCACTGATTGGCTGGGGGATTGTTCAGCATGTGGGCGTTGCGAATGTGTACGCTCTGTTCAATCTGAAGCCGGAGACGCAGGATCTCCCTTGGCAGCCGTTCACCGAAGCGAAACTCGTGGAACTCCGCAAGTCGGGGCAGCCGCTGCTGATCGACTTCACAGCTGACTGGTGTTTGGTCTGCAAGTCCAACGAACGCTTGGCCCTCAATACTCAGGCGACAGCAGCATTTGTGAAATCGCACAACGTGGTGTGCCTGAAGGCCGACTATACCGACGAGAGTGCAGAGATCACCGCTTGGTTAAAACGCTTCGGGGCAGCCGGTGTCCCGCTCACAGTGATTTTCCCTCCGGGCGAGAAGGCCAAGGGCATTCCATTCGATGGGGCATTTACACAGTCGGGGCTGCTCAAGACGATGGAAGAGGCTTGGCGGAAATCGGGAGCGGTCTTGCCCGCCCCGCCCCGCGCCGTCGAGAAGCAGACGGCCCAGAAGTAATGGGCATGGGTGATTGTGCGTAGCGGGGATTGCGAGTCGAACCTGACGAACGCGGCCCCCATGACTGTGATCTTGTTGGGAGCAGCGTGGACGTGGGGCACGTTATCTAGGTGCCCGTCTTGTGCGCCACACGACATGACAGTCGCCGACCCGCCTCCGGGCTGGCCCCGGTGGTTCCCTCGATTGTGCGCTCCAATAGCGCCCAAACGCATTGACCACCCCGTGAAGCAGGGCAGCGGGGACTTTGATTTCACCTAG
>Ga0105047_10007329_pt1 | contig 18604 bp, 23 predicted proteins | sample MAT04_FD_78384 | JGI IMG/M metagenome (GOLD analysis project Ga0105047, IMG submission 78384) | Freshwater microbial communities from Lake Fryxell liftoff mats and glacier meltwater in Antarctica - MAT-04 (megahit assembly) | ecosystem: Environmental > Aquatic > Freshwater > Ice > Liftoff... | reverse complement strand
TGAAAAAAATCTGCAAGGATCTTGGGATCGATAATCCCTGAACCCTTAAAGTGCCTTGATCGCATCCATGATGCGCTTGGTGAGGGCTTCGTAGCCTTCTTTTCCGGTGTAGGACTTGAGTTCCGCCTCCGAGAGGATGATGGGCTTGCCGACGGTGACCTGGATGCGGGCGAGGCGGACTTTCCCGGAGCCGCGGGGGAGAGCCAGGTCGGCACCGGAGATGCGGACCGGCTGGATGGGCACGCCGGCCTTGGCGGCGATGAGGCCGACTCCGGGGGCGGCCTCGCCGATGCTGCCATCGAGGGTGCGCTGGCCTTCCGGGAAGACGAGGACGCGCCAGCCTTCCCTGAGCTTGCGGATGACGGTTTTCATGGAACTCATGTCCGGGCGGTCCTGATCGACGGGGACGGCGTTCCACTGTGGATAGACCCATTTCGCGGGGCCTTTGAAGAGGGTTTTCCTAGCGAAGAAGACCATCTCGTCCTTGTAAAGATTCCCGATGAGCGGGGGATCGAGGAAGCTCTGGTGGTTCGAGGCGATGAGGACCGGGCCGCTGGTGATGAGGTTCTCCATGCCCTCCAGGCGCAGACCGAAGAGGGTGCGGTAGGCGGCTCCGAAGGACATCCAGCCGAGCCAATACATCCAGCGCATCCAGCCGCGCGTCTCGCCCACGGGGGATTTCCTGGGGATGGGAAAGCCCTGCTTGCGAAGGATGTTGATGGCCGCATCGACGACTCCTTCCGGGGAAAGCTTCGAGGTATCGAGGAGGGTGGCACCGTCGGCGATCATCAGCGGGGCGGTTTTGCGGGAGCTATCGGCGGCATCACGTTTTTCGACGGAGTCCACTTCGCCATCCTCGGAGCGGCGTTCGCTGCGGACGGCGGGGTCGGCATCGATGTAGATTTTAAAAGGGGTGTCGGGGAAGACGACGGAGCCGATATCGCGGCCCTCCATGACGACGTGGGTGCTTTCCAGGTAGTCCCGCTGGAGGGCGACGAGCCGGTCACGCACCTGCGGAATGGCGGAGATGGCGGAGACGTTGGCATTGATCTCCGGATCGCGGAGGAAGGGAGTAGGATCCTGGCCATCGATGGTGATGGTGGAGAGGAGGCCGTCGTGTCCGCCTTTGATTTCCATGTGGCGGAGTCTTTCCACGACTGCGGTGCTGTCCTTGGGATCGATTTTCTCGGAAAGGATTTTCCAGGTGACCGCCCGGTACATCGCGCCGGAATTGACCATGATGAGGCCGAGTCGCGCGGCAAGGGCACGGGCGAGGGTGCTCTTTCCAGAGGCGGCGGGGCCGTCGATGGCAATGGCGTGATGGGTCATCTGATGATCGTTGGCAGCCTGAAGTCCTCGGCGTGTTTGCGCTCGTGGCGGATGGCATCGAGGTGGTGGGCGAAGCCGGGATAGGAGGTGTTGATGCAATCGGTGCCGTGGATGACGGTCTCGCCGCTGGCGAAAAGTCCGGCGATGCAGAAGGCCATTGCGATGCGGTGGTCGCCGTGGGAGTCGATGGTGGCTCCTTTGAGCGCTTTCCCGCCGTGAATGACCATGCCGTCCTCGAATTCCTCGATGTCGGCTCCCATTTTCCGCAGGGCCTCGACGGTGGTGGTGATCCGGTCGGTCTCCTTGACGCGGAGCTCGCGGGCGTTGCGGATGTGGGTGTCGCCCTCGGCGAGCGCGGCGGCGACGGCGATGACGGGGATCTCGTCGATGAGATTGGGGATTTCCTCGGCGAGGAGGGTGGTGCCTTTGAGGGGTGCGCCGTGGATCTCAATGTTGCCCATGGGCTCGCCGGTGGAGTTGTGGAGGATCTCGGAAACGCCCGCGCCCATGCGGGTGAGGACGTTGAGGATGGCGGTGCGGGTTGGGTTGAGTCCGACATCCTGGAGGAGGAGGCGGGAGCCATCCATCACGGCGGCGGCGACGAGCCAGAAGGCGGCGGAGGAGATATCGCCCGGGACGGTGAGATCGCAGGACTCGGGCATCTGGCCGCCGGGGACGGAGATGGTGTTGCCAACGGTGCGGCAGGAGACTTGGAACGCGGCCATCATGCGCTCGGTGTGATCGCGGGTCGCGGCGGGCTGGACGACAGTGGTGGTGCCCTCCGCGAACATGCCGGCGAGGAGGACGGCGCTTTTCACCTGGGCGGAGGCGACGGGCATCTCGTAGGTGATCGGGTTGATCTTTCCACCGTGGATTTTCAATGGGGCGCAGCCGGGCTTGGCTCCGAGAGTTTCCATTTTCGCGCCCATCTGCTCCAGGGGAACGGTGATGCGGCCCATGGGGCGGGAGGAGAGGGAGGCGTCGCCGAAAAGCTCGGAAGTGAAACTTTGACCGGCGAGTAGACCGGCAAGGAGTCTCATGCCGGTGCCGGAATTTCCGCAGTCGATGGGTGCCTCAGGGGCGCGGAGTTTCATGGACAGGCCGTGGATGCGCAGCTTGGTGGGGCCGTAGCCTTCGAGTTCCTCGATGATCTCGAAGTTCGCGCCGAGTGAGCGCATGGCTTTGAGTGTGTTCAGGCAGTCCTCGCTGGGGAGGAAATTGGAGATCTCGCAGGTTCCGTTGGACAGCCCGCCGAAGATGGCGGCGCGGTGGGAGATGCTTTTGTCGCCCGGCACGCTGAATTCCGCATGGAGGGAGGAAATGGCTTTGACGCGTAGGGTGGACATGGGCGGTATCGGTTATTTCAAGGTGTCGCGGAGAATTTTGGCATCGGCCAGCCACTCGCGCGCCAGTTCTTGGTCGGGCTTTTCGAGGGTGGCAAGTATTTCGCGCAGCCCGGCGATGGTTTCGCGGAGGGCGGGGATGATGGCGCTGCGGTTTTCGGTGAGAATTTCCGCCCACATGACCGGGTTCCCGGAAGCGACGCGGGTGGTATCCCGCAGGCCGCCGCCCCCGAAGCTGCCCATTTCGGGATTTTTCAGAGAAACCTTCGCCGTGGCCGCCGCGACGATGTGCGGGAGGTGGCTGATGCGGGCAACGAGTTCATCGTGCTCGGTGGCGGAAAACCAGGTGGTGCGGCAGCCGAGGGATTTCCAGAAATCCTCCAGGGCGGCGCAGTGCCCGGTGGATGCCTCGGAGGCGTTGGTGAGGAGGCAGGCGGCGTTGTTGAAAAGATCGGGGCGGGCGGCGCTGAGACCATTCTGCTCGGAGCCGGCCATGGGGTGACTGCCGATGAAGGGATTTCCGGATTTCGCGATGATTTCCGCCAATGAATCGTGGGGAGCCTGTTTCACCGAGCCAACATCGGTGACTAGGCAGCTCGGCGGCAGCCCGCACTCGATGGCAGCGGCGAGGAGCTTGGGCATCGCGCCGACGGGGACGGCTAGGATGAGGAGGTCGGCACCCTCGACGGCCTCGGCGAGGTTCGAGGTAGGGAAAGGGAGGCCGAGGGTTTTCGCGACGGCGACGGCCTCGGGCTTGCGGAACCAGAGGCGGGCCTGCGTGCGGCCTTGGAGCGCGAGAGCGATGGAGCCGCCGAGGAGTCCGCCTCCCAGAACGCTGATTTTATTGAAACTCTGACTCATAAAAATGACCGGATCCAAGGGCTTGGACCCGGTCTGGGAAAGTTCTGTGATTTTACCCCGGGAGGCTGCAGGTCAGGGCACGCGGAAGTATTTTTTCTCAGAGGCCGGATAGGTAGGATCCTGCACCAGGGTGCCGCTCGGGATGTCCCGCACGTCAACGAGCTTGTTGTTGTAGGGGCTGAAGACGAAGCCTTCCTTGCCTGGGACGGCATTGGCGAAGGCGTAGTCGGGCTTCTTCTCATCTCCTTTCGGCTTGGTGGTCGTGGTGTCCTCGTTCTCGGGCTTCTTCTTGATCTCGTTCCCTGCCGTGTCCTTTTTCTCTGCATCGCGCTTCTTCATCTCGTCGCGCTTCTTCTGGATTTCCTGCTGCTCCTGGCTGGAAACCGATGTCGAATCCGGCTGCTGCTTCGGTCCACGGGGTCCGAAAGGGCGATCCGGAAGCGGGTAGCAGGAAATGAAGGCAAGGCAGCCGAGGATTGGCAGGCTGTAAAGGAAGTTGGAATTCATAGCGGTGGTGGAGGTCGTTGAAGTGGATGCGGGCCGGAAATTCAAATTCCAGCGCTGCGGGATTTCATTATGGTATGGAACCGCCTCCCGTCAAGCAGGGTCGTCCGCAGAATTTTATTTCTTTTCCTCCCAGCCGAAACGGAAATCAGTCGGGCAGATCAGCCAGCATGGCTTGGCCGGTCATGGGATCATCCAAAACGGCGCGACCTCCATACTGCATCCAGCGGTAGCCCACGGTCCACATGAGGAACACCATCGGATATGCGAAGAGCAGACCTACGATGAGCGCCAGACATCCGGCGATGTAGATGCCGAAGGTGAAAAGCGCCATCACAAAGAGGGCGAGCACGTTGCTGGTTCCAAGGCTCCAACTGTATTTCAGCGCCTCGACGGGGCCCAGGTTCCGATCGACGATCGCGCTCTGGTATGCGCTAAGACGGAGGGCGAAGTAGATTCCCGGAACGATCAGCAGCACCAGACCGGCGATCACGATGAGATAGTAGAGGATGTGTCCGGCAAGTCCGTTGAGGAACCATTTCCCTCCGGAAAAAATCATCCCGACACTGAACGGCTTCCCGGAGACGATCTTCAGGCCGACGCGCGTCGCGCCCAGCATCAGGAAAACGTTGATGACACTGGAGATGGCCGTGCTCGGGATGCTGAGCTGCTGGTTGCTCCCCAGCCGGTAATTTAACGGGGTTCCGGACTGGCCGGTGTATTCCTTTTTGAAAAAATCATTCACCGGCGTCCATCCCATCGTGGAATCCAGCGCCGCGAGGGATACGTTCAGGGCGATGCTGATCGCGACGAGTATGAGCGTGATCAAAAGGAGGGGGCCGATGTGTTTCACGGTGAGATCCCAGGCTCTTTTCACACAGGCGGTCGCGATAAGCGGCTCGCTGCCGGGGACGATTTCCATGGTCGGTCCGCCCGCCAGCGGGAAGGCGAAAGGCTGGGTGTAGGCGGCCGGGGAAACTTGTGAAACAGCGGCTCCGCCGGCCAGTTCAGGCACTTGGCCGGCTGGCAGCCAGTCGGCCATCGAGGGCGTCCATACGAGATCCTTGGCGGGGTCGAGGCCTCCCGAGGAAACTAGACCCCGGATTTCTTCCAAACCGACCGGGCCGATCTGCTGGCCGTTCTTCGCGTAATACCATTCTTTCATCGCCATTTGATTATCCGCTCCCTCCGCTCACGGCAATCCATTTCCGATCCTCCCCGTATGGGAAAATGCAACTTCCCCTGACTCCGGCTGCCTGTTAGAAGACGGGGAGCGATGAAAAAAACCGGTGAGTTACAGACCCGTTTTCAGAAAATCTCCGTATGGAAATCCCAGCTCGCCACCGAGTTCCGTGTCGCCGGGGCGATCCATGCCTCATTTCACGGGAAACGTTTTCTCACCGGCCTCACATGGGATCTCATCGCCGCGGCAGCCCTGCTCCGCCCATCGGAAAAACCCCGCTGCATCCTCATGCTCGGTGTCGCTGGCGGCTCCGCGCTGCGCACCCTGCGCCATCTGCTGCCGGATGTTTCCCTGACCGGTATCGACCTCGATGGCGAACTCATCACCCTCGCCCGCCAGGAAATGTCCCTCTCGGAAACCGGCGCGGAGATCATCATCGCGGACGCATATGAGTGGATGAAATCCAACACCCGCACCTTCGACGTGATCATCGACGATCTTTACCTCGCCGGAGACGACGATGTTTTCCGCGACGGCAAATGCGATGGCGACTGGCTGGCTCTCGTCAAAAGATCCCTCGCCCCCGGCGGCATCCTCGCCCTGAACCTCGTCACCGGCCCCGGCCACCGCGCCATACAAATCGCCACCCGCAAAAACCTCACCGCCCGTTTCCCATGCGTCCGCTCCCTCACCACCCCGGAAAGCATGAACGAAGTCCTCGTCGCCGGGGAAAATATCGGAAAAGGCGCGCGCCTCGCCGGATTCACCGATCATTTCAGCGACAGGCGCGACCGCATCTTCTGGAAACGCATCAAAGTCCGGAAGCTGAAATAGATCATTCTTGCTGGCATCTGGTTTCTGGTCTCTGGTTTCTCGAAAATGTCCGATCTCTTCTCCACCCCCCAGCCAAAAGCCGACAAACCGGAAATCGCCGAGCCCCTCGCCGCCCGGATGCGCCCCCGCACGCTCGATGAAGTCCTCGGGCAGGATCACATTTTAGGCGAGGGAAAACTCCTCCGCCGCGCCATCGAGGCGGACCGCTTCGCCTCCCTCATCTTCTACGGCCCGCCCGGCACCGGGAAAACCTCCCTCGCCAACGTCATCGCGAAAACCACAGGCTCCCGCTTCGAGTCCCTCAACGGCGTCGAATCCAACGTCGCCGAAATCCGCGACAAGATCGCCCAGGCGAAAATGAACCGCGACCTCCGCGGCCAGACGACCATCCTTTTCATCGACGAGATCCACCGCTTCAACAAAGCGCAGCAGGACGTCCTCCTCCCCCACCTCGAGCGCGGTACCGTCCGCTTCATCGGTGCCACCACGCACAACCCCTATTTCTACGTCAACTCCCCCCTCGTCTCCCGCTCCCAGATCTTCCAGCTCGAAGCCGTCGATGAAACCTCCATCCGAAATCTGTTAGAAAAAGCCATCGCCGACCCCGAACGAGGAATGGGAAAACAACAGATCACCGCCGACCCCGAAGCCCTCGCCCACCTCGCCAAACTCTCCGATGGCGATGTCCGAAAAGCTCTCACCGCCCTCGAACTCGCCTGCCTCCCTCAACAATCAGCAATCCAAAATCAACAATCCAGAATCCACATCACCCTCGCGGTAGCGGAAGAATCCATCCAGCGCAAAGCCGTCCACTACGGCGACGACGGCCACTACGACACCATCTCCGCTTTTATAAAAAGCATCCGCGGCTCCGATCCCGATGCCGCCCTCTACTGGCTGGCTAAAATGCTCCACGCCGGAGAAGACCCGCGCTTCATCTCCCGCCGCCTCGTCATTTCCGCCTCCGAAGACATCGGCCTCGCCGACTCCGGAGCCCTCCGCATCGCCCTCGACGCCCACCACGCCCTCGAGTTCATCGGAATGCCAGAAGGCCGCATCCCCCTCGCCCACGCCACCGTCTATCTTGCCACCAGCCCGAAATCCAACACCGCATACGCCGCCCTCGGAGCCGCCATCAAAGACGTCGAAACCGGGCGCACCCTCGCCGTCCCCGAGCACCTCCGCACCCCCACCTCCAAGAAGCTCACCGGCAAACCGGAAGACTCCATGAAATACCTCTACTCCCACGATTACGAGGGCGCCTACGTCCCCCAAGCCTACCTCCCAGAGGGCCGCACCTACTACCACCCCGGCGACCAAGGCATGGAAAAACGCATCAAGGAACGCCTCGATTTCTGGAAAAACTCCGGCAAAGCCTCCGATTGAAAGGCGCTTTCAATCCCATGGATTAATGAGCGGTATCCCGCACCCCTCGAAGTCCCCGGTATTCCTCGTCACCACCGCCGCTCCCGCGTTCCTTGCGGTCGCTGCGATCATCATATCCACCGCATCCACATGCAGCCCGGCCGCTTCCCGCCGCGACGCGAGTTCCCCGTAACAAGCCGCCGCCGCCTCATCGAACGCGAACACTCGCCCGCGAAACCCTCTCTCGATAAAATCCGAAAACCTGCCCCCCAGACGCTCTCTGCGCCGTCCCGCGGGCAAGCGCTTCAAACCCCGCCCGATTTCCGCAAGCGTGATGACACTCACCCCTAGATTTCCAATCGCCTCCCCCTCCACCCATCGCGCCACTTTCTCATCAGGCAGCTCACGCATCAGTTCGGAAACCACGTTCGTATCCAGAATTTTCATCAGTCGAACTCCACGATTCCCCGTCTGCTACCCCGTGCCGGCAGATCCAGATCCACCCCATCGCCCTCACCGAAACACTCCCGAGCAAGCTCCCTTAAATTCATCCCACCGGCTTCTTCATCCCCCGAGGCCTCCTTCAAAATCCTCCGCGCATACCCTTCCAGGGAAATCCCGCTCTTCGCGGCATCCACCCGCAACTTCTCCTTCGTCCTGTCCGGAAGATTCCGAATCGTAATACTTGCCATGCAATCATCGTAATCAATGCGATCACCGATGTCAAATTTCCTTTTGAAAAGAAAACGCATCCAAGACACCCCGGAATGATTGACACCAACAAGCAGGAGTCGTAGTCTTCACACCATGAAAGTCGCCAAAAAGTCGCAAAAGAATCCACGCCGGACTCTCACATTGAACGAAGCTTCCATCAGGCTGATCGAGGAGCTACGTGGCGAAAAACCCAAGTCCGTCTTCATCGGCGACCTGCTGGATACGGAAGCGAAGAGACGTGCGAAACGGAAATTCTACGCCGCCGCCGCTGCCGCTTACACTCCGGAAGTCGCCCGGGAAACACTTGCCATCAACGCACAATTCCCCATCTCCGAAGGATGAGACTTCCCCTCTACTGCTCCACGGTGAAAGGTGCCGAGCCGAACCTAGTCGGCCTCCAGCATCCGGCGCTTTCCTCGCTACCCACCCAGCTCGTCTGCCCCTTGCGACCCGACATTTCCCTCACCCCCCTGCGGGAAAAAATCCTCATCGCGGACAAGGAGCACATCGTCGCCTGCGATCTCATCCGCCCCATCAACCGCAAGACCCTCCGCCCCATGGGCGAGCTCGATCCGGAAACCTCCGCCCGCATTCTCGCCACCTTCCAGCTCATCCTCGCCCAGGATGACTAACCAAATGACCATCGACATCCTCACCCTCTTCCCGGAAATCGCCCTTTCGCCCCTTAGCGATTCCATCATCCAGCGCGCCCGCGATGCGGGGCTGGTGGAGATACGTGGCCACAATCTCCGGGATTGGTCGGAGGACAAGCACCGTCGTGTCGATGACTCGCCCTGCGGTGGCGGGCCGGGGATGGTGCTCCAGCCGGGGCCGCTTCATGCAGCGATCACCTCGCTGAAAAAGGAGGACACCCGCGTGATCCTGATGACGCCGCAGGGAGCGCCTTTGAAGCAAAAGCGCGTGCTGGAGCTTTCTGCGGAAGCTCACCTCCTCATCGTCTGCGGGCACTACGAGGGCGTGGACCACCGTATCATCGAGACACTAATCGACGAGGAAATCTCCATCGGCGACTACGTGCTCACCAACGGAGCCATCGCCGCCGCCGTCCTCTGCGATGCGGTCGTGCGCCTTCTGCCAGGTGCGCTCGGGGATTCCCAATCCGCGATCGACGAGTCCTTTTCCGATCCGGATCTCCTCGAAGCGCCTTGCTACACCCGCCCGGTGGATTTCATGGGAAACAAGGTTCCGGAAATCCTTCTCAGCGGAAACCACGCGAAGATCGCCGCGTGGCGCCACGGGGAAGCCCTGCGCCGAACCGCGGAGAACCGCCCGGATCTCGGACGCTGACTACATCATCGAGAGCACCATTTCCACGATGCGGCGTGGGTTCGGGAGCTGCTCGTTCTCGATGTGCGGGGAGTAGATGGCGGGGGCGTCAATGGTGCAGACGCGCTTGATCGGGCCGTCGAGTTCATCGAACACATGCTGCTTCAGCTATAAGTGCATTCACTACGAAGCCACGGTCATTTTTCAGATTTCCGACCGCAGATCCTGCATATTCAAAACTTCCCTGCTGCAGCTTTTAGATCCGCTATACAAATACAACATCTAGGAACTCGAAAAGATCGAATTCACTATTTCCTTCCATATATTGTGCCGTCACTAAGAATAGTTAGGAGGACTCAGGAGACGGCATATCAACTTTTTTGAGTTGATCCACTTTAGCATCGCCGTCTTGGGAGGTCGTCTCGCCTGAATCTTCTGTGGTTGGTTTGTAAATTCGCTTTAATTGTTCAATAACTTTTTCCTTCAGTGAGAGGTAGTTATCTGGAATCAGAGTGACGTGTGCTGGACAGTTCACGATGAACGGACGTAAATAATAATCATCAATTGTCTTGAACCAGTTTTCCAAATAAACCTTCGCAGCATCATCCACCACTGAAACTCGATTTAACATTTGATCTTCTTTTTGCGCCAGTCTCTTCTCCTTTACCTCTTGTGTGGTCGAATAGCAATCAAACCAGAAGATCGGGTAAGGTCGCCCCCGTAGGACACCTTTGAGTTCTGCTGGAGTTTCCGCACGAAAATGACCGACCAATCGACGATCAGAAACCACCAGATCCGCAAGTTCGGCAGAAACAATCAAACGACGCGGGGTAGAAAATCTAGCGATCCGAAAGCCGATATCGATAGCGGGACCACTATAATCGTAAAAGTCATCGCCAATTTTTTCCACTCCGTTGTTGGCCGAAGGCTGGATCATTGGTATTTCTGAGTTTCCAACGGGAAATCCGGCTACCCATGCGGTTCCCTTAAAACTAACGGGAATTGGGGCGTTTCCTTCGGACCAGAATTTAACGCTTGAATTTATCGCGTTCGCCAAGGCTTCAAGATGGATTGATGCGTCGACTGGATCCACGAGTTCAGCAGTAAAAACGAGTTCGTCACCAAGGGCTTTCCAGAGGACTGGCGGTTTTGCATTGCCACCTTCATTATCGCATTCGTTACAACGGGCTTCCTTGATCCCTTCGAATGCATCAATCAATCGGGAGGGGAAATCTCGATAAAAGTTGGTAATAAACCGGAGCCAATCACCGTTCACAAACTCGGGACCGTGATCCACAGAAATTTCGGGAAGATCGTAAACCCTTCCCTTCTGCTTGAGTGCAGTAGAACCCACCACGTCGACACTAAGAAAAATCTTAAGTTTCGAGCGTGCTAGCTCGTCAAACTCATGCCCACTTACCCGGGTAGCGAAAGCCATGGTTCAAGGGGTCGAAATCAATGAGAGTTTTGTGACGCAAACTAATAACGTCTGCCGCAACTTTGAAGCGATGAATGAGAGCTGGGATTGATCCCCCTAATTCGTTCCACGCTTCGACGAAATTTTCTTTAGGCATCAAAAACCCCTCGGCAAACCAGTTGGCCTCGGTTTCCGCACGATCATTCCCTTCCCTATGAACCGTTAATCCGTCGCGCCCTTGGGCAATGCAATGCAGAAAGTAATGTCCAAGCTCGTGAGCAATGGTAAATCTATCGTCAAATTCTCCAGTAAACGGAGATAAAGTGATATCTAGTTTCGACTCAGTTCCGGTTTTGTCGCGCTTCCCAGGAACTGTTAGATATCCATACCGGGTATCTGACTCGGCGGAACTGGTCTCGACAGACCCGTGAAGATGATCCTTAACCCACGACTTCAGATCTGATCCAGGAGTGTAGCCTCCTCGTAATGCGATCGAACCCGCGACATCGTCGATTTTTTTTCTGGAAGCACCTAAAGGAACTGGTGCCGACGATTGCGGTTGCAAAAAAGATTCCTGTTGAGCGAGCGAGGTCATACGAATTTTCTCAAGATATTACGGATTGTTTGAATTTATGCAAGTTGGAAATTCTTTGCGCTGTCAGCGATGGTTGTGGGCTGCGCACTGAGCTAAACAACCAGTGTAGAGAGAAGCTGTCAAGCCATCATCGAGAGCACCATTTCCACGATGCGGCGTGGGTTCGGGAGCTGCTCGTTCTCGATGTGCGGGGAGTAGATGGCGGGGGCGTCAATGGTGCAGACGCGCTTGATCGGGCCGTCGAGCTCGTCAAAGGCGTGCTCCTGGATGAGGTGGGAGACCATCGCGGAAACGCCGCCGAAGGGTTTCGATTCATCGACCAGGCAGACGCGGTGGGTCTTCGCGACGGTGGCGAGTATGGCATCGACATCGAGCGGGCGGATGGAGCGGAGATCGAGGACTTCGGCATTGATGCCGTGCTCCTCTTTCAAAGTTTCCGCAGCCGCAAGCGCGTGGATCACGGAGCGGCCATGGGCGATGAGGGAAATGTCCGTGCCTTCGCGTTTCACATCGGCTTTCCCGAGAGGAACCACGTGGTCGCCATCGGCGGGATCGGGGACCTCGCCCTTCATACCGTACAGGATGGTGTTTTCCATGACATAGACCGGGTCGTTATCGCGGATGGCGGCTTTGATGAGGCCTTTCGCATCCGATGGAGTGGCAGGAGCGCAGACTTTCAGGCCGGGGAAAGCGGCGAAGAGTCCCTCGGGGATGTGCGAGTGGGTCGCGCCGACGTTGGTGCCGCCGTTTGCCGGTCCGCGGACGACGATGGGGGCGTTGCAGAGACCGCCGGACATGTAGCGCACGCAGGCGGCGTTGTTGACGAGCTGGTCGAAGGCGACGGAGTGGAAGGACCAGAACATCAGCTCCATCACCGGGCGCACGCCGAGCATGGAGGCGCCGATGCCCATGCCGATGAAGCCGGCTTCGGAGATCGGCGTATCGACGACGCGCTTGTCGCCCCATTTTGCCCACAGGCCTTCGGTGACTTTGTAGGCTCCGTTGTACTGGGCGACTTCCTCTCCCATGATCACGACATTCTCGTCGCGGGCGAGTTCTTCATCGAGTCCTTCACGGAGGGCTTCACGGTAGGTCAGTGTGCGCATGATTTTGTTTTAAAGAGGTTGTGGAAATCGGTCAATGGCTTGGATTCGGAAAAATCACGTCAGACGCTTCCTCCAGTAATCCGGATGGCGGGAGTTGTGGGCGATGGCGAGGATGATGACGGTGCCTTCGCGGATGATGTAGGGTAGGTAAAATGGGAATTTACCAAGGTTGATCCTGCGGTAGGCACCCTCTCGGAGACGGTAGGAAAACGGGAATTTGCAGATCTCGCAGATGGCGGCGTTGATCCTTCGATCAAGATCCGTTCCGAGTTCAAAATCGATGTCACGGTAGTAGCGGAGTTCCTCCAGCAGTTCTGGCTCGGCGGCGGGATGGTAGATATGATTCATAGCCCGAGCTCCGCGCGAACCCTTGCCATGACTTCTTCCCCATCCAGACACTCGACTTCTCCGTTGTCGATTTCAGCGATCCTGCGCCTGATCTCCGTATCCCATGCGGCCTCGATCTCGGGATCGGCAGGCTCCTCGTCCATTTCGCGGATGCGGTCGATGAGGACTCCGCGCTGGCCGGGCGTGAGTTTCGCGGCGGCGGCTTCGATTTCCTCAAGACTCGGAAGGGATTCGGTGATCGTGGCCATGGCGGAGGAAGGTAGCGGAAAATTCCGCGGTTGTCAGGCGAAGAAGTGGTGGCCGATCTTGGAGGCCTCGGTGTTGTTGTCGGTTTCCCAGTAAACGTCTGTGGAAACGTCGGCGATGGTCGGGGCCGGGGCGTCCTCGGCGAATTTCACGGCGGCTGCGACCTCTTCCTTGGCTTGCTCGTTGATCTTTTCGATCAGCTCGTCGCTCAGGACACCTTCCGCCAGGAGCTTGTTACGGAACACGTTGATGGGGTCATGGTTGTCCTTATATTCTTGGATTTCCTCCGGTGTGCGGTAGCCGCCTTTGTGACTCGAATCCGCAACGGAGTGGCCGTAGTAGCGGTAGGTGTCGATCTCGAGAACGGTGGGTTTGTGCTCCTTGCGGGCGCGTTCCATGGCTATGTGTGTCTTGGCGCGAACTTCATAGATGTCCGAGCCGTTCACCACGTCCCACTCGATGGCGTATGCCTCGGCTCGTTGGGCGAGGCAACCAGTGTATGCGGAGGAACGGCTCTGGGAAGTCCCCATGGAATAGCCGTTGTTCTCGATGACGTAAATGACGGGAAGTCCGAACAGAGAGGCGATATTCAAGGATTCGTGAAACGCCCCCTGGTTGACCGCGCCATCGCCAAGGAAGCAGAGGCAGCAGCCTTCCCTGTTGAGGTATTTCAGACCGTACGCGAGGCCGAGGCCAAGCGGGGTCTGGCCGGCGACGATGCCGTGGCCGCCCCAGAAATTCTTGTCAGGAGCGAAGAAATGCATGGATCCGCCTTTGCCTTTGGAACAACCGGTTTGTTTTCCGAAAAGCTCGGCCATGCACTCATTCATGGTCATGCCGGAGGCGAGGGCGTGCGCATGGCAACGGTATGCGGTGATATTGTGGTCGTGCTCACCGCGAAGAGACAGCGTTCCGACCGCCACGGATTCCTGGCCGATGTAAACGTGAAGGAACCCACCCATACGCCCCGGCTTCGTGTAGTTCGCTAAAGCTGATTGCTCGAAGCGGCGGATACGCGCCATCTGTGTGTAGAGCTCGATCTTTCTCTCCGGAGTGAGTGATTGGTTGATGGGCGAGTTGGCGAAGTTCAGATCGGACATGGAGGCGTTTGGTTAGAAGCGGCGGGGACGGACGGCAAGTTTTATCTGGCGGCGACCGGCTCAGGGTTTGCGGAAAATTTAGGAAGCGCGAAACGAGCTGAAAGGAAGACGGCGGTGAAGACCAGGTTCGCGGCAGTCATGTTGCGGAGGAAAACCCAGCTCGGGATCTTGCTGACGGTGGAGCCGGTCCACAGCGACTGCCAGAGGCCGCCGGGGGTTTTGGCATAAATCGGATCACCGATCCAGGCGATGCCATTGGTAATGAGGTGGAAGGCAAGGGCCGCCGCGACGGAACCCAGCAGGAGCGATCCGAAGTTTTTCCCGGAAAGTGATTTCCCGATCAGGAAAGTGGCGACGAAAGCCAGCGCGGTCGTAAGCAAAATGACCGGAGAAAGGTAAGCCGTGTTTCCCTGGAGAAAAGCCGGAGCAGGATAGGTGACAAGCCATGCGCCGAGCGGGATCGCCCATCCCTTCCAGCCCTTCGCCATGATGGCACCGCAGAAAAACAGGGCGGCGAGCGGTTGGAAATTCGGAAGGGTCTCCGGATACATGCTGCCGATGAAACGGAAAGCGATGAGCAGCAGGATGATCAGTGCCGGGGGCAGGAAGCGGTTCATGCCGGAAATCTAGCCGTCCGGACAGCCACACGGCGAGGCGAAATTTTCCTGAAATCAAATTGGCGGACATTTTCCCCGCTGTTTCAATTTCACTCATGACCGCTGGAGGCTTGCCCGCGCCGCGCGATGCGACATGCTGCGCCCATGGACTTCCAGAGCGTGTTTCTCCAAGCCTTCATCTACCTCTCCGCCGCCCTGCTGGCCATCCTTCTGGGGAAACGGCTGGGAGTCGGCGCGGTGCTGGGCTACCTGCTTGTCGGGATCCTGATCGGGCCCTGGGGGCTGGCGCTTATCGGTGGCCAGAGTCGTGATGTGATGCACTTCGCGGAGTTCGGCGTGGTGATGATGCTGTTCCTCATCGGCCTGGAGCTGCAGCCGTCCATGCTTTGGAAAATGCGGCGGAGAATCCTCGGACTCGGTGGCCTTCAGGTGCTGCTGACCGCCCTTTTGCTCGGCGCGGTCGCGGTGCTTTTCGGGCTGCCATGGCAAGCGGCGCTTGCCACCGGCCTCATCCTCTCGCTCTCCAGCACCGCGATCATTCTGCAGACCCTCAGCGAGCGCGACCTGATGCGGACGGAGGCGGGGAAGGGAGCCTTCGCGGTCCTGCTTTTCCAGGACATCGCCGTCATCCCCATCCTCGCGGTGCTGCCCTTGCTGGCCACGTATCCGGAAATCCATTCCGCCGGAAGCCACGGCGCCACCGAAACAATCCTCGGGAATCTCCCCGGTTGGGCGCAGGCGCTGGCCACCGTCGGCGCGGTGCTGCTGGTGATCGTCCTCACCCGCTGGCTTTCGCGCCCGGTGTTCCGGATGATCGCCGCGACCCGCCAGCGGGAGGCTTTCACGGCGACAGCGCTGGTGATTGTCATCGGCGTCGCCATCCTCATGACCATGGTCGGGCTGTCTCCCGCGCTCGGTGCCTTCGTGGCCGGCGTGGTGCTGGCCAGCAGTGAATACCGCCACGAGCTTGAAAGCGATCTCGCCCCGTTCAAGGGCCTGCTGCTCGGGCTGTTTTTTATCGGCGTGGGCATCGGGATCGACTTCGGCCATATCGCCGATCACCTGCTCCTCGTCGCCGGCCTGACCTTCGGGCTCATTTTCCTGAAAGGACTCTTACTATTAGTCCTCGCCCGCGTGAACGGCCTGAAAAAGGACGGCTCCTTCCTATTCGCCTGCTCGATGGCGGCGGGCGGCGAGTTCGCGTTCGTACTGCTTGGCATTGCGCTGACAGGCGGAGTGCTATCCCCGGAGACCGGGCGCACCCTCACCGCCGTCGTGGCCATCTCCATGGCGCTCACGCCGGTGATGATCATCGTCAGCCAGCGCATCGCCTGCCGCGGGGAAAAGGAAAGCGCAAGCCCCCGCGAGACGGACGTGGAGGACGAGGACTCGCCCGTCATCATCTGTGGCTTCGGACGGTACGGCCATACTGTCGGCAGGTTGTTGCGGACGCAGGGTATCGCCTGCACCGTCCTCGACCGGGACGAGGATCAGATCGATCTCCTGCGCACCATCGGCATCCCGGTTTTCTACGGTGACGCCTCACGTCCTGATCTCCTTGCGGCCGCCGGAGCCGCCAAAGCGAAGGTGCTCGTTGTCGCGCTCAAGGAAGGGGACGTCGTTTCAAAAATCATCCACACCGTCCACCACAGCTTCCCGCATCTCAAGCTCTACCTCCGCGCCCAGAGCCGTCTCGAGGCCTACGAATTCCTCGATCTTGGCGAGGAAAACATCTACCGGGAAACGCTCGATTCCTCGCTCGTGATGAGCGTGGACATTATGACGGCACTGGGCATGGACCATGAAAAGGCGGGCCGAATCGCCAAGCACTACCGCGAGAACGACGAGCGCATGGTCCGCGAAATGGCCCGGCACCGCCACGATGGGAAGGAATACTGGAGCAAGGCGAAAGAATACGTCCGCGCCCTCGACGAGCTGATGCGGCGGGATCTGGAGTAGGTGCGCTTATGCCAGATCCGTCACCAGCACCTTGGCCCAGCGCTGCTTGTGGCCGTCGATGAAGACCTGATGGTCCGGATCGATCTGGTAGGCGTCGTGATCCTCGACGGAGTCGAAAAACATGACCGTCGCGTAGTCCCAGGTGTTGTCCACGACATCGCGGGACATGACGTCGGCGGGCACTGCCCAGCGCCCGCCGGTGCAGAGCGGGATGTCGAAAAGCGAGTCCAGACCCATCTCAAAGGCGGCGCGGTTTTCGGCGGCTTTCTCCTCTTCCTTTAGCCAGAAATATACGTGGTGTTCCATTTTTTCTAAAATTCAAATTTCAAATCCCAAACTTCAACTCGAAGTGCGGCTTCGCCGCCGGGGGGATGCTATCCTGACAGCTCTTCCTTGAAAGTTGAATTTTGAGTTTTGAAATTTTTCACCAGTTCGTGCCGAGGCCTTCACGCTCGGCCAGTTCCAGCAGCTCGGGGCGCATGGGCCATTCGTCGCAGCGCTCGCTGGTTTCGTGGCGCTTGCTGGCGCCTTTGAGTTTCATGCAGCCGGTGTTGTCGCCGATGCTGCGGATGGTCTCTACTTCCTCCGGGGTGAAACGGACATCGGGCATTTTCCCGTAGTCGCGGATCTTGTCCTCGATGGGTCGCGCGCTTTCGCCGGCCTCCTGGATGAAAGTGGGGACGACGCACTCGACCGGCTCCTGGCTGAGATTCCAGATGCTGGCGAACTCAAGCAGGCTGAGATTGTATTTCTCCGCGATGGGTCGCATTTTCCCGACCTTTTCCAAGCCGTGGCCGACCCAGCCTTCCGGGCGGTAGCTACGGTGGTCGCCGGGTTTGAAAGCATGGTCGGGACTGCCGAGATCATCGTGGAAAATACCGCCGTAATCGACCACGCGGGTGAGGACTTTGATGCCTTTTTCCCTGCACGAATCGAGCAGGAGACTGGATGGCCAAGGCTCCAGAGGATTGAGAATGAGCATGGTCCAGTCGATGATATCTCCGAATTTCTCGAAGAAGGCGAGCAGGTCCAGAGTGAAGCCGTTGGCCGGGCCGGGAGCCATGCCGAGCTGCCTGGTGAGGCCGGTCTCCTTGGCGCGGGCCATGGCTTTCCACAAGACCTCGGAAGTGTATCCGGTATCATCCGGATTGTGCAGCATCAGCAGATCGAAGTGATCCGTCCCGCAGCGCTCCAGGGAAAGTCTCGTCGCGCGCTGGACGAACTCGTCATAGCCGTCCGGGCCGCGCAGCTCCGGATCAGTGAAACGCGGGTAGCCCTGGCTGCCCTTGCGCTCGCCATCGTAGAAATCGTGGCCGATCATGCCGACGAGGCAGTAGTCCTCGCGCGGGATGCCCGAGAGCGCCTTGCCGAGCAGCTCGTCCGCCTTGCCGTTTCCGTAAACGTCCGAGGTGACGAAGGTGCGGATGCCGGATTCGTAAGCGGTCCTGATGCAGCCGAGAAAGCGCTCCTCGCTGAGGGTTTCTCCGAAATGCATGAAGCGCCCGCCGCTCCATGTGCCGTATGCCGTGTGGGTGAGTTCCATGGTGTTGTGCTTGGTTTCTGCGGAAATCCTCCACCGGGGAAGCGCCACTCCGCAAGCAGGAATCCACCTCCGGCAGATCACGGTGGGAAAAAGGCGGGATACGCGAAGGGGGATACGCGAAGGGCGATTGGCGATTGGGGATTGGGGATTGGAAAAACGACTCGTTCACTCTCTTCCGGGCCAACGGCGCATCCCATCCCAGCCTAGGGCGTAGGGAAACGGAGCGCTAGTGTGCCATAAAAGTCAAAAAGAC
>Ga0105047_10007325_pt1 | contig 18611 bp, 15 predicted proteins | sample MAT04_FD_78384 | JGI IMG/M metagenome (GOLD analysis project Ga0105047, IMG submission 78384) | Freshwater microbial communities from Lake Fryxell liftoff mats and glacier meltwater in Antarctica - MAT-04 (megahit assembly) | ecosystem: Environmental > Aquatic > Freshwater > Ice > Liftoff... | reverse complement strand
GGCGGGAGTCCGTTGGCTTCGATGGCCTGCTCGAGCGCCAGACGGATGCGCTCGATGACCTCCATCGATTTCTTGACCGACAGCTCGGGGTAGACGAGTACGAACTCTTCACCGCCGAAGCGGGCGACGACGTCGTGGCCGCGCACGTTGTCCTCGAGGACCTTCGAGAAGAGCTGCAGGGCCCGGTCGCCGGTCTCGTGGCCATAGGTGTCGTTGAGCTGCTTGAAGTGGTCGAGATCGGCCACCGCCAAGGCGAACGAGACCTGACCGCGAAGCAGGTCACCGAGACGGGCCTCGAGCATGCGACGGTTCGACAGACCAGTGAGTCCGTCGGTGCTCGCCTCGATGCGGGTGGTCTCGAGCGTGCGCATGGCACCAACCCGAACGCCGACCTGGCCGGCGAGGGTCACCAGCTGCTCGACCAGCTTCGGATCGGGCGGCTCGTCCTCGGGCGCGGTCACGTGGATGACACCCAGCAGATGCCCGTTGACGCCAACCGGGATGCAGGCGGCCGAGCAGGCATCGGGGTGGTCGAGAAGCTTGGAACAGGCGTTGATGGCGGTCGGATTGTCGAACACCACGGCTTGGGCGCGACGCATTGCGGGACAGCCCTCGGCCGTCTCGACCGGGCAGTTCGCAGCACCGGCGACCGGGTTGGTGGACACCCGCCACAACCGCGACGAGGTGGGTTCGTTGACGAGGAGCTCGGCGGGGTTGGCGGGGGTGAGGATGCCGAGGGCTCGATCGAGGATCCGGTAGACGTCGCTCTCGCTCTCGGCCAGATCGAGGGCATCGGACACCATCCGCAACTGCGAATCCCGTTCGGCTGCGGCATTGAGCTGCTGGACGCGCTCGCTGACCGAATCCGCCATGACATTGAACGAGCGGGCGAGGGTGCCCACCTCATCGGGAGCGATGGCAGCTCGCGCCGTAAGGTCGCCGTCGCCGAACCGCCGCAGGCTCCGACCCAGCATTCGCAGGGGTAGCGAGATCGAGCGGCCGATCATTCGTCCGACCGCCACCAAGAGGATCGATCCGAGGGCGAACAGGACGATGACCAGTGTGATGGCCCGGGTGCGAAGCGATTCGGAGTCGTCGATGGCATCAGCCTGCTGTGCTGCGAGCTGGTCGGTCACCGCCAGCCGGGAGCTCTGGGCGTCGCGCTGGGTCTCGTCTTGGACCGCTACCGCTACGCCATCGGCCTGAGCCTGGGCGAATGCGGCGGAAGCGGACTGGGCTTGGTTGGAAAGCTCACGGGGAACCCACCGCCGAGAACCTTCGTCTGCTTGGGACGCCAGCGAAACATACCGTTCGACTCCTGCAGGCACGTCGGCGTCATCGGCATCACCCAATCGCCGGGCCTCGGCCAGGGCGGCCAGATTCAGCTGTTCGGCATTGCCGATCGCAGCGATGTCACGACTCTGGCCGCTGACTCGGGCGACGCCCCAGATGGAGGTGACGGTGATGAGCGCTGCAAGCAACACCGAGCCGAGGGTCAGGAGCAACAGTCGACCCGAGATCGAGGAGTTCCGAAGGCGATGATCGTCGACTGCGGTTTCCGCGACCGGGGTGGCGAGCGGGCGGACTGCCGATTCGGGGCGCCGTCGCTGCGGCGCTTCTACCGCCGTGGCTTCTGCGTCGGCCTCGATCTCCTCGGGCTCCATCATGTCTACGACCTCAGGCTCGCCGTCGCCTTCAACCTCGCCGTGGCCCTCGGAGTCGTCCGGCTCGAAGTCGATGTCAGTATCGGGTTCGGGCTCGACCGCGGACGCGACCGGCTCGCTCTCGTCCAGATCGGACTCGGCATCGGTCTCCGGTTCGAACACTTCATCGGTTTCGGGGGCGACAGGCTCGATGTCATCGACCTCGGCCCCATCGGCCATATCGGCAGCATCGTCAGGCACGGGCACGGCTGGTCGAAGCCCAGAACGTGGCGGCGGGGGCACCGCGATGGAATCGTCCGCGTCCGGGAACGGAACGATCTCGATCCGAACGTCGCGAGCTCCCATGAGCTCCCCATCTTGGTATGTCTGATCCGCCATCACGACCACCCTGAGCCCGCACTTCCCGGCAAAGTACGAATGGAATGGTATCAAACGACCTCAGATAGGACGAACTACCCAGAGATGGGCGAATCTGCCCGCTTTGCGGGGTACACGATCGTCACGGCATGGCCTGGCCCCGGGCTGCGATCAGCACCTCGTACCACTGCTGACGAGAGAACCCGACCTCGGCTGCCGCCGCGCACTCACGGAGATGTACGACGCTGCTCGTCGCAACGATCGGGATGACCCCGGCCGGGTGGTGCATCAGCCAGGCGAGCAGCACTGCGGCCCGGGTCGTGTCCTGCTCGGCCGCGATGCGATCGCACACCTCGGCGACGACTACCGCCTTCTTGCCCTTGGGAACGCCGACGAGGTCGCCTCCCCCGAACGGGCTCCAAGCCAAGGGAGTGAGGCCGAACTCCATTGCCAGATCGAGGGTTCCGTCGACGAGCGCGCCGAGCTGCAGCGCGCTGAACCGCATCTGGGCCGAGACGAGGGGGAAGTCGAGGAAGGACTGGAGAGCCTGGATCTGCGATGAGGAGTGGTTGGCGACGCCGACTTCGCGGACCTTGCCGGCGGCACGCAGGTCAGTGAGCACCTCGGCCACTTCCTCGGGATGGGCGAGCAGGTCGGGACGATGGACCTGATAGAGGTCGATGACATCGACACCCATCCGGTAGAGCGACGCCTCGCAGGCCTGGCGGAGGTAGTCGGCGCTCGAGTCGTACGGCAGTGGCGGGAAGACCCCACCCTTGGTCGACAGGACCAGACGGTTGCGAAGGTCAGGGACCTCGACGAACACCTGGCCGAGGAGCTCCTCGACGGCACCGAACCCGGGACCGACACTGCCGGGTTCGCCGTCGGGCGACGCGTCGGTGGCGCCGTCGAGATCGAAGCCCCAAACGTCCGCCGTCTCGATGAGCGTGACGCCGGCATCGGCTGCGGCCTCGAGCAGGTCGATGGTGGCATCGAGTGATGCGCCCACCAATCGGGACGTGCCGAGCGCGACGGCGCCGATCTCGACCTCGAGCCCGGCGAACGGGGGCGGGAATTCGTCGAGGGATTCGGCTTCGGGAAGGGGCGCGCTCGGATCAGGCATCGGCGGTACGGTACCGCCGATGCCCACACCTGGTGAGGAACTGGTCGAAGAGGTCGACGTGGACGGCGCAGCGATCCGTGTCGTCACCCGCGCGGAGATGCGGGCGGGCCGGCTCCGACACCGCGCCACGTTCATCGCCGTGGTCGACTCGCAGGGCCGGTTGCTGATCCACCAGCGCAGTCCCCTCAAGGACATCTGGCCGTCGCGTTGGGACATCGCGGCCGGCGGCGTGGCCGCTGTCGGCGAAAGCTGGCAGCAAGGCGCACAGCGTGAGCTGGCCGAGGAGTTGGGCATCGACGCCACCGTCGAGCTGCTCGGCAGCGGTCGCTACGACGGCGACGACGCCCACCTCGTGGCGGCGGTGTTCGTCGCGCACCATGACGGCGAGGTGCGCTTTGCCGACGGCGAAGTGGTGGTCGCCCGTTGGGTGCTTCGGGCCGAGCTCGACGACCTCATCGCAACGACCGAGTTCTGCCCCGACTCGATCCAGCTCGTCATGCCACTGGTGAAAGACCGCCTCAACTGACGATTCCGCCGAGCGGTGCATTTTGTGGCGAGATATTGAGCGTCAAAAGCGCCATACTTGGTGGATGGAAGCTGGCGTGCGGGAACTGCGGGATCATTTGAGTCGGTACCTCGACATCGTTCGGGACGGCCAAGAGATCACCGTCACCGATCACGGCAAAGCAGTGGCACGACTCGTGCCGCTCGACCAGCCTCGCCCATTGGATCGCCTCATTGCCGAAGGACTCGTCACGCCTGCGACTGCTCCGAAGCGTTCCCGCGCCGGCCAGGGGCTGGCGTCGAGCGGTACCGTCAGCGATCTCGTAGCTCACCAGCGACGGTGATCGCCTACTTCGATACCTCGTCCGTTATCCCAATACTCATCGCTGAGCCTTCGAGTCCTCTCTGCAACCGGATGTGGGACGAGTCATCACGGGTTCTGAGTTCACGTCTCCTCTATCCCGAGGCTCGAGCAGCGATCGCACGGGCCGAACGAATGGGACGGGTCGACAGCGGAGTGATGTATGCCGCTGTCGACGAACTCGACGCGCTGATTGCCGAGGTCGCGCACATCGAATTGACTGCCGCGCTCGCTCAGACGGCCGGGGGCCTGGCCCAAGCGCATGGCCTACGGGGCTACGACTCCGTTCATCTCGCTGCCGTCGCCTCGGTCAACGACGACGATCTTGTGCTGGTAACGGGCGACAGCGACCTGGCCAGCGCCGCCGCATCGATCGGTATCGCGGTATCGCTCACCGCGGGCTGACACTGTCGTCAGCCGACAGGTGATGCCGCGGTCGACCGTGGTTCGGTCCGTCGTCGACGAGGACCGGGTAGGTCAGAGACGCTTGCGGCCCGCTGGCACCCGGGGTCACGACGACGTCTTGGTCTGCTCCGCTCAGCACGGGTATCGATCTGCCGGATCGAGGGTGACTCGTCGAGCAACGCCACGAGGAACCTGTCTTCGAATAGTTCGGTCATTGCAGTACATCGTCACACGCGACCGGCTGATCAAGAAGGGCACCCTGGTGGCGAGAAACCGAGAGCTACGATCTCCCGTTCCCGGAATGGCCCAATGGATGGACACACAGGCCGCACGTTGACGGGAACTAATCGGCAGCTGCAATCGTCGACCCGTCATGAACAATCTCCCTCCAGCGTAGGTACGACGCAATCGAACAGGTGGTCGGAGCTTCACTGTCGGTGGTGCGCGTCATGGTGGTAACCATGACCACCCAGACCGCTCCCCGCACCAGCCAGCCCGCCCGTTCCGCTGTGCAACTCGACGCAGCCCTGCGTCAGCACCGTTGCGAGGTAGTCCGCTGGGCGCTGTCGGCCGGCCGACCGCTCAACCTCGATGCCATCACGGTGATCATCGCCGCCCGCCAGTCCGAGGCCGTCGCCGAAGGTCGACCGTTCACTCGGTGGACCACCAACACCGTCCTCATGTTCCTCTTCGGCACCGCTACCCAGTGGTGCAACGACCAGGCCGTCGAGCTGCCAACCCATGCCGGCGAATCGCTCTTCACCTACCTGGCCTACCTCAATGCCAACCACGAGCTGGCGTCGGGCTCATCGCCCATCGGCCAGCTGCGTCGGTCCGTCTGTGAACTCGCCGGCCTCAACGCCAGCGGTCATCGACCCACCGACCGCTCCCAGCGGACGCTGGCCGAGACCATCGAGCTGCACCCCGCCGACGACTGATCCTCGGTCGTAGAGCGACAGATCCGCCAGGGTCGCCAGCGGCGTCGGGGCTTGCGGGAGGAAGCTTCGATAGCGTGTCGCAGATCGGGGCGGAACGACCATCCGCTGCGCCGCCCCGCCCAGGAGATCGTTGATGCCCGACTACGACGCCGTGATCGTGGGCACCGGCCCCAACGGCCTCGTCGCAGCAGTCACTCTGGCCATGCAGGGCTGGAAGGTGCTCGCCCTCGAGGCCCACGATCGGCCCGGCGGCGGCGTACGGTCCGCCGAACTCACCCGTCCCGGCATGATCCACGACGTGTGTTCGGCCATCCACCCGCTCGGCGTCGCGTCCGAGGCACTGCGCAACCTGCCTCTCGGAGATCACGGTCTCGAGTGGATCCAACCCGACATCCCAGTCGCCCACCCCCTCGATAACGGTCGGGCCGGCCTGATGTACCGCTCGGTCGACGAGACGGCTGCGGTGCTGGGCCCCGATGGCAAGGCGTACAAACGGCTGATGGGCCCGTTGGTGAGCCAGGACCTCGTCGACAGCCTCCTCTCGCCCATCGGCCTCCCCAAGGCCCCGATCTCGATGGCCCGCTACGGCCTCGTGGGGCTCCGGTCGCTCGACAGCCTGGCCAAGGCCCGTTTCCACACCGACGAGGCCCAAGGCCTGCTGGCGGGAATGGCGGCGCATTCGATGCTCTCGCTCAAGGCACCCATAACCGCCGGCTATGGGCTGGTATTGGGGCTGCTCGGGCACCTCGTGGGTTGGCCCATGGCCAAGGGTGGGTCCCAGTCAATCACCAACGCGCTGGTCTCGTTGCTCGAACTCCACGGCGGCACGATCGAATGCGGTCGACGGGTGACCTCGCTCGCCGAGCTGCCCTCGGCCACCGCGACGTTGCTCGACGTCGGTCCCCAACAACTCATCTCGATCTGCGGCGACCAGTTGCCCGACCGATACCGCAAGCAGCTCGAACGGTTCCGCTACGGGCCCGGGGTGTGGAAGGTCGACTGGGCCCTCGACGGCCCGGCGCCCTGGTCCCACCCCGAAGTCGCGCACTCGGCCACGGTGCACCTGGGCGGAACGGTCGACGAGATCGTGGCCGCCGAGGAGGAGGTCCAGGAGGGCCGCGATCCCGAACGGCCCTACGTGCTGTTCGTCCAGACCAGCCCCTTTGACCGTTCTCGGGTACCCAATGGCGGCGAGACGGCGTGGGCCTACTGCCACACCCCGGCCGGCTCCACGTTCGACATGACCGATCGCATCGAGGCCCAGGTCGAGCGATTCGCCCCCGGATTCCGAGACCGCATCGTCGAACGCCATGTCATGGGCCCGGCCGCCATGCAGAACTACAACGCCAACTATGTCGGGGGTGACATCAACGGCGGCATGGCCGACCTGATGCAGTTCTTCGCCCGCCCGGTGGCATCGCCGCGACCGTGGAAGACCCCGATCGAGGGCGTGTACCTGTGCTCGGCCTCCACCCCACCCGGCGGCGGGGTCCATGGAATGTGCGGATTCCACGCCGCCAATGCCGTGCTCAAGGCGAACCGCTAGATCCCGAAGAACGTCAGCATCTCGTCGGTGGCGTTGAATCCACCCGCCAACGGCCAGTTGTGATTGAGGCCGTCGATGCTGTCGAGCCTCACCGTGGCGCCGTTGCCACAACCGGACCACACCCGGGTCGACACGTTGCCGGTGCGGGTATCAGCGGACTGGGCGCTACAGCCTTCGTCGGCGGCAATCTCGTCCATGGTGTCGACCACGGGTCGGAACGTCACGCCCAGCACGAAGGCCGCCAGGCTCTGCCCGCCTTGGTACGGCACCGTGGCGTCGGCGACGCCGTGGATGTGAAGGATGGGCATCGACTTGGTCGGCGCACAGTCGACGGTGCTCGTACCGGACACGCTCGCCGCCGCCGCGATCCCGTTGCCCGGGGCACACAGGTAGCGGTAGACCATCATGCCGCCATTGGAGAACCCCGCCATATAGATGCGGGACGCGTCGACCTCGGGCCGCGTCGATGCCTCGCGCACGACCCCCGCGAGGTAACCCACGTCGTCGAGGTTGGTCGCCTGGGCGATGCTGCAACACCCGCCGGCGTTCCAGCTGGCACCGAGACCGCCCGGCGTGATCAGGATGAACCGCCGATCGACCACCCGATTGGTCCAGTCACCAATTGCTCGCACCTCGTTGGGGTTGCCCAACATGCCGTGGAGCAGAATCACGACCGGCAGCTTTTCGCCGGCCGCGATGTTCGGCGGGGCGGCCACTCCGCACTCCCGCAGGAAGAGTCCCTCCTGGGTGGCGCAACTCGACAGTTGCGCTTCGCCTCCGGGACGAGCAACGGCGGTGGTGGGGGGCGTCTCACTGGAGGGAGCGCCGGGCACGGTCGTCGTGATCTCGCCGGGCACGAGAGTGGACGGAACGGTGGAGATCACGGTGGTCGGGGGAACAGCGACGTTGTTCTTGTTGCTCTCGTTGATGGCGTTGGCGACGATCAACAGCAGCAACAACACGATGATCGGCAAGCAGCCGAACTTGAACCACGGCCGCTTGCGCTTGGGGGGCTGGGGCGGGTTCCACGGAGGCGGTTGGCCCGGCTGGGGCGGGCGGGGCGAGGGCGGGTGAGGCTGCAAGGTCGCACATGATAGAGGTCAGCGACTGAGCCGGGCGATGCAGGCCGGGCAGTACGCGTGGCCAGGCCGGCAACTCCTCGGCTCCGGCGATTGGTCGAATCTGACGGGTCGTCAGATAACATCGCCCCGGGTCCAACACCGGAGGAGACAGGCGTGCAACTGGGCGATTCTCAGGCTGATGCCGAGTTCCGAGCGGAGATTCGCGACTGGATGTCGGCGAACCTCACCGGCGAGTTCGCCCAACTGCGCTTCCGCGGCGGGCCCGGCGACGAGCACATGTTCGTCACCGAGCGTATGGAGTGGGAGCGCCACCTCGCCGCCAACCGTTGGACGTGCGTGGGCTGGCCGATCGAGCACGGCGGCCGCGGCCTACCCATCAGCCAGGAAGTGATCTTCCACGAGGAGTACGCCCGCTCCGGCGGTCCCGGACGGGCCGGCCTCATCGGTGAGGGCCTGCTGGGCCCCACGCTCGTGCACTTCGCCAGCCCCGAACAGCAGCGTCAGTTCCTGCCCGGCATCGTGGCCGGCACCGAGTACTGGTGCCAGGGCTACTCCGAGCCCAACGCCGGCAGCGATCTGGCCAACGTGAAGGCCACCGCCCGCCTCGAGGGCGAGGGCGACGACGCCCAGTGGGTCATCAACGGCCAGAAGGTGTGGACGTCGCTGGCGCAATGGTCGGACTGGTGCTTCGTGGTGTGCCGCACCGAAGAGGGCAGCACCCGCCATCACGGTCTGTCGTACCTGCTCATCCGCATGGACGCTCCCGGCATCGAGATCCGCCCGATCCGCCAAATCACCGGAACCGCCGAGTTCAACGAGGTGTTCTTCACCGATGCCCGCACCCCGGCCGCCAACATCGTCGGTCGGCCCGGCGAGGGTTGGAAGGTGGCGATGGGCACCCTGGCGTTCGAACGCGGCGTGCTCACGCTGGGCCAGCAGATGGCCTTCGAACGCGAGCTCAACGAGATCATCGAGGTCGCCCGCCACAACGGCAGCATCGAGCGTGAATCCGTCCGCCAGTCGCTCGTCGGCCTATGGATCCGGCTCAAGATCATGCGCACTACCGCCATCCGCACGCTGTCGCAGGAGGGCTCCGATCTGGGCCGCGAAGCGATGATCGGCAAGCTCTACTGGGCGAACCTGCACCAAGACATGGGCGAGGTCGCCATGGACGTGATGGGCGCGGAGGCGATGATCATCGCCGACTCGTACAACTCCCACGAACCCCTCGAGGCGTTGCATCGCCTCTTCATGTTCACCCGGTCCGACACCATCTACGGTGGCTCGGACCAGATCCAGCGCAACATCATCGGGGAACGGGCGCTCGGCCTCCCCCGCGAGCCGAGATAACCAGGAGTCCATCATGGCTGCCCCAGTTCCCGCCTATCCCGCCGCGCATGGCCTGCTGAACGCCAAGACCGTGGTGGTCACCGCAGCTGCGGGCACCGGCATCGGCTTCGCTCTGGCCAAGCGCTGCACCGAGGAGGGCGCGACCGTCCTCATCAGCGATCTGCACGAACGCCGCTTGGGCGAGGCCGCCGCCAACATCGAAGCCGAGACCGGATCACGTCCCGCCACGTTCCTGTGCGACGTGACCAACGAGGAGCAGGTCCAGGGCCTGGTCGCTGCCGCGATCTCCCAGCTCGGCCACATCGACGTGTGGATGAACAACGCCGGGCTCGGTGGCAACGCCGCGGTGATCGACATGACTGACGACCAGTGGTCCAAGGTGCTCGACATCACTCTCACCGGCACGTTCCGCTGCCTACGAGCCGTGCTGCCGCATATGTACGAGCGCGGTTCGGGCGCCATCGTCAACAACGCCTCGGTACTCGGTTGGCGGGCCCAGGAGCTGCAGGCCCACTACGCCGCGGCCAAGGCCGGCGTGATGGCCCTCACCCGCTGCACCGCCATGGAGGCCGCCAAGTTCAACGTGCGGGTCAACGCGGTGTCTCCCAGCCTGGCGATGCACCCCTTCCTGGCCAAGGTCACCCCCGACGGGCTACTCGAAGAGCTCGAGGCCAAAGAGGCCTTCGGGCGCGCCGCGGAGCCCTGGGAGATCGCCAACGTGATGGTGATGTTGGCCTCGGACTACTCCACCTACATGACCGGCGAGGTCGTTGCCGTCTCCAGCCAGCACGCCTGACGAACGGCCGTGAGCTGCTCCGGCCCGTACAATCGAAACCCGAACGACCCGAAAGGACGTCCCATGTTGATGTTGCGCCGCGCCGCGGCCGTGATTGCGGGAAGTGTTCTGCTCCTCACCGCCTGCGGAGGAACGCCCAGCAAGGCCGATTTCGTCGACAAGATCGAGGGTTCCGTCGGTGACGACCTCTCCTCGGTGCTCGAACAGCAAGGGGTCGACGCGTCTCAACTCGACGATCTGATCACCGAGTTCGTCGGTTGCCAGTACGACGCCATCAAGGACGACACCGACCTCCTCAACAAGGCCTACGACAACCCGGGTGACGCCGACATCCAGGGCCAGATCGACCTCAAGGCCACCGGCTGCGTGACCACCCTCACCAAGGGTTTGGGCGACGCCACCGGCAACGCCACGGCGACCACCCTTGCGGCACCGGGAGCGCCGACGACGTTGCCCACCGCCGATGCGCCGGACGCGTCCGAGTCCACCGACGCCCCCGAGACGACCGCACCATGACGCTCACCGTTGCCACCCCCGCCGATCTCCTCGATCACGTCGGCGACTCGCTCGGTCCCACCGAGTGGATCACCGTCGACCAGGAGCGCATCGCCCAGTTCGCCGAGGCCACCGGGGATCACCAGTGGATCCACGTCGACGTCGAGCGAGCCACGGCCGAGAGCCCGTTCGGCGGACCCATCGCCCACGGCTACCTCACCCTCGCTCTGGCCAACCTGTTCCTGCCGCAATTGGTCGTCGTCGAGCAGTTCTCGATGGGTGTCAACGTGGGCCTCGACAAGGTCCGCTTCCCCAGCCCCGTCCCGGCCGGGTCCAAGATCCGCGGCACCGGCGAGGTGGTCTCGGTCACCCAGATCGGCGAGGGCTTCCAAGCCGTCGTCCGGGTGAGCATCCAGGCTGATGGCGCCGCCAAACCGGCGTGCGTCGCCGACACCATCAGCCGCTTCTTTCCCTGAATCCAACCGCCACTATCAACCAGGGTCGGGGCCTCAGATCGAGGCGCCTCCCGTTTCGCCATGCTTGTTACCGATCGGTAACATCGCTGGAACAAATCGCCTCGTATGGGAGCTCCATCAATGCCTGAAGCAGTCATCGTCTCAACGGCCCGCACCCCGATCGGCCGGGCCATGAAGGGCTCGCTCGTCGACATGCGTCCCGACGACCTCACCGCCCAGATCATCAACGCCGTCTTCGCCAAGGTGCCGTCGCTCGACCGCAACCTCGTCGAAGACCTCATCTTGGGCTGCGGCCAGCCGGCCGGTGAATCCGGTGTGAACCTCGCCCGCGTCGTCGCCGTCCTCTCGGACATGCCCGCCGTCCCCGGTGTCACCATCAACCGCTACTGCTCGTCGTCGCTGCAGGCCATCCGCATGGCCGGCCACGCCATCAAAGCCGGCGAGGGCGACATCTTCCTCGCTGCCGGCGTCGAAACCGTCAGCCGCTTCATGAACGGCATGGCCGACGACGGCCCTGCCAACCCTCTTTTCGACGACGCTCGGGCCCGTACGGCCACGCGCCAGTCCGGCGAAGAAGGCCCCTGGACCCCGCCCGTCGGCCTTCCCGACGTGTACATGGGCATGGGTGACACCGCCGAGAACGTCGCCGAGCAGGAGAACGTCGGCCGCGAAGAGCAGGACGAGTTCGCCGCCCGCTCCCAGCAGCTCGCCACCGAGAGCCTCGAGAACGGCTTCTGGGATGCCGAGATCACGCCCGTCACCCTCCCCGACGGTTCCACCGTCAGCCGTGACGATGGCATCCGTGCCGGAACCACCGTCGAGAAGCTCGCCGGTCTCAAGCCCGTCTTCCGCCCCGGCGGCTCGGTCACGGCCGGCAACGCCTGCCCCCTCAACGACGGCGCTGCGGCGGTCATCGTCATGAGCGACACCAAGGCCAAAGAACTCGGCCTCACCCCCCTCGCCCGCATCGTGGCGTCGGGCGTCTCGGGCCTCAACCCCGAGATCATGGGCCTCGGCCCCGTCGAGGCCTGCCGCCAGGCCCTCAAGCGTGCCGGTATGACCATCGACGACATCGACCTCGTCGAGATCAACGAGGCGTTCGCCGCCCAGGTCCTGCCGTCGGCCAAGCACCTCGGTATCTCGATGGACAAGCTGAACACCCGTGGCGGCGGCATCGCCCTCGGCCACCCGTTCGGCATGACCGGCGCCCGCATCATGACCACCCTCATCCACAACCTCCAGGAATCCGACAAGCAGTTCGGCATGGAGACCATGTGTGTCGGTGGCGGTCAGGGCATGTCCATGATCATCGAGCGTCTGTAGTTTCCATAGGTCCTAGAATTTTCAGATTGTTTGGAACGGCCCCCCGAAACTCAACGGGGGGCCGTTCCGCGCCCCGATATCGTGGACGCCATGACCACGAGCACCGCCGCGCCTACGCCGCGCCGATCCGTGGCCACGAAGCCTCCGATGACCAACGAGCAGCGCACCACGCTGTTCATGGTGATGGGGGCCACGATGGCCCTCGACGCCGGCAACGGTGCCGTATTCGGGTTGCTCGAGCGCATCCGTGAGCTCAAGGGCCTCGAGACAGCGCAACTCGGCCTGATCAGCGCCTCGCTGTTCGGCGCCTCGCTCATCGGGTTATTGACCCTCGCCCATTTCGCCGACAAGGGCTATGCCCGGGTGATGTTGCTGAGCGGACTCGGGCTGAGCGCGGCGTCGTTGGTGTGGTTCGGTCTGGCGGACAACCTGTGGGAGCTGGTGGCGGCCCGTGCCGGCTCGGGCATCGCGCTGTCGTTGTTCATGGCCGGCGGCCGATCGATCGTCGCCCGGTTGGCGCCAGAGCGTGCCGGCGAGAACCTGGGCAAGCTCGCAGGTGCCGAGATACTCGGCTTTCTCATCGGTCCCGTGCTCAGCGTGGGGCTCTATGACATCGGCGGGCTGTCGCTGCCGTTCTTCACGTTCGCCGGGGTGGCGATCGTCGCATTGATCTACTTCGGCATCCACTTCCCGACCACCGCACCGGTGACGGCGGCGCCCAAGCTGAATGCCTGGAAGCGCACCGGCCTCGACCTGCTGGGCGATCGCGGCGTGCTGGCGGCCGCCCTGTTGGCGCTGGCGGTCTTCCTGCCGGTGGGCGCCTACGACTCGATGTGGTCGGTGTACCTCAGCGAACTCGGAGCCAGCACCGCCTTCATCGGCATCTCGCTTACGCTCTATGCCATCCCGTTGGCGCTGCTCAGCGGGCTGGGCGGACGTTACGTCGACCGGGTCGGGCCCATGGCGGCGGTGCGCCGCAGTTTCTGCGTGGCGTTGCCCGTCATCGTGGCCTACGGGCTGCTGACCAACATCTGGATCGTCGTGTTCGTTGCGGTCATCGAAGCCGCGGCCCAGGCCGTGGCGGCACCGGCAGCGCAGTCCGCCATGTCGCGGGCCTGCCCGCCCGAGCGCACCGGCGCCGGCCAGGGTCTGGCGGGAGCGTTCGGTCTCTGCGGCGGCGGACTCCTCGCCAGCGTGGCCCCGGCGGTGTACGACCGCTACGGCGCAGACGTGCTCTTCATCGGTGTTGCCGGTCTGGTGGGTGCCATTGCGGTGACGTCGATGATCCTCGACCGCAGCCACCGCCAGCGCCTCGCCGCCACTGCCGCCTGACGTCGCACCGACGCCACGACCCCCTCGACCCCGGCAGCATCCGTTTTGCCCCGTGAGACGTCCGGGTAGCCGGACGTCTCACGGGGCAAAACCCCAGCGCGAGGGCTGAGCCCCAGCGCGAGGGTTGGGTCGGTCAGACGCGCCAGGCGACGTGCTTGAGCACTTCGAGGGCGCGGCCGGTGTTGGCGAGGATCGTGATGACGGGTGGCTGGTCGACCTCGAGCACCTCGAGGCGTAGCCACACCCCTTGCCGGTCGCCGTCGGCGGCAAGGCGGGCCCGCTGATCGATGCCCCAGGCGATGACCACCGGCCCGGGCGGCGAGTCGAAGGCCTCGCGCCGGGTGGTGCCGCGGTAGCCGGTGCCCTCGTCGATGGCGGTGAGTGACTCACCCAGCTCGGCGTCCAGACCGTCGGCGAGCGCAAGGGCCTGCGCCACCACATCGTCGGCTTCGATGCGCCACGAGGTGCGTCGGACGCCGTCCCACTTGGGCCGCCCGGTGATCATGAGTGCCGGTCGGATCACCGCCCCCTCTCCGGCGGCGCGGGCGAACATGAACACCGATGCCAGCAGCGCCACTCCGGCGACGAACCAGATGATGCCGAACGGCAGCGTGATGCAGGCGATGGCGACGAGCCCAGCCACTCCCCGAACCGCGGCGAAGGCAGCGGCCTGGGGATGGCGTTTGGCGTGAGCGCGCAGCTCCTCGAGTCGTAGTCCCGTCGGGACCTTCTCGTACACCTGCACGTGGTTCGCCTCTTGAGGTCAGGTCCCGTAAACGGGAGTGGGAGCAACAGCTTCGCGCAGCAGGTCGTCGACCAGCGCACCACACTCGGCTGGGTCGAGGCGGTCGCCCTTGTCGAATGACGGCCCGTGACTCCAACCCTCGGCGATGGTGATCTTGCCACCCTCGAGCTCGAAGACTCGACCGGTGACGTGCGACGACTGCTCGGACCCGAGCCACACCACGACCGGCGACACGTTGGCCGGGTCCATGGCGTCGAACGAACCGTCCTCGGGCTTGGCCATCATGTCGGCGAACGCTTCCTCGGTCATGCGGGTACGCGCCGACGGCGCAATGGCGTTGGCGGTGACGCCGTAGCGGCCGAGCTCGGCGGCCTGCACCAACGTGAGCGACGCGATGCCACCCTTGGCAGCCGAATACGCGGCCTGCGCAATCGAGCCCATGAGCCCAGCTCCCGACGAGGTGTTGATGATACGGCCCGACACCGGGTTGCCCGCCTTGGACTGGTCACGCCAGTAGCCCGCAGCGAACTTGGCCGGAAGGAAGTGGCCCTTGAGGTGCACGGCCATCACGGCATCCCACTCATCGGCGGTGGCGTTGGCGAACATGCGGTCGCGCACGATCCCGGCGTTGTTCATCACCACGTCGAGGTCACCGAAGGTGTCGATGGCGGTCTGCACCAGGCGCTCGGCGCCGGCGGGCGACGAGACATCGTCACCGTTCACGATGCCTTCGCCGCCGGCGGCAACGATCTCGTCGACCACCGTCTGGGCCGGCGAGAGCGAGCCACCGGAACCGTCGGACTCGGCGCCGATGTCGTTGACGACGACCTTGGCGCCCTCGGCCGCGAACGCCAGCGCGTGCGCCCGACCGAGCCCCCGACCGGCACCGGTCACGATCACAACTCTTCCCTCACAGATGCCGCTCATGCGTGCTGTCACCCCTTGTTCGAAACGATCGGCCGACAGTCTCCCGCGGTTTCTGACACTCCGTCACATTGCGGAGGTTGTCGATTGCCGCGGTCGCTAGGGTGCCGCCCATGCGTTACGGCGTCACCATCTTTGCCACCGATCTGTCGATGCGACCCGACGAGCTCGCCGTCGAGGCCGAGCAGCGAGGCTTCCACTCCCTCTACCTCCCCGAGCACACCCACATCCCGGTGAGCCGCGAGACGGCACCGCCCACCGGCGACGACCAGTTGGCCGAGGAGTACAAGCGCACGCTCGATCCGCTCATCGTGATGGCCGCAGCAGCGGCCCGAACCACCACCATCCGCCTCGGCACCGGCGTGCTGCTACCGGCCCAGCGCGAGCCCATCGTGACGGCCAAAGCCATCGCCACGTTGCAGAACATCAGCGATGGCCGAATCTGCCTCGGCATCGGGTTCGGCTGGAACCGCGACGAGATGGCCGATCACGGCGTCGATTACGGCACTCGGCGCGCCCAGACCCGCGAGCACGTGTTGGCCATGCAGGCGCTGTGGACCGACGAGGTGGCGTCGTTCTCGGGCGAGTTCGTCGAGATCGCCCCCAGTTGGTCGTGGCCCAAGCCCGCCACGGCGGTTCCGGTCCTCATCGGCGGTGGCGCCGGACCCAAGATGTTCGGCCACATCGCCGAGTACGGCAACGGCTGGATCCCGATCGGCGGGTCAGGCCTGGCCGAGAGCATCACCCGGTTCAAGGAGGTCGTAACCGACGCCGGTCGCGATCCCGAGGCGATGGAGATCGTGCCCTTCGGATCGATCCCGACCGGGTCGAAGCTCGATCACTTCGAGAACATCGGCGTCACCGAATGCGTGTTCCGGCTGCCGTCGGCCGGACGCGACGAGGTGCTGCGGATCCTCGACGAGCAGACCGCGCTCATCGCCGCCCGCTGACACCGGCCGGGTGTCAGCGTTCCGGCGTCACTTTTCGTCGGCTCTCGAACAAAAACGACGCCAGTTGCCAGGGCACGACCGCTAGGCAATCTCGCGGGCACGACCCGAAGCGGGCACCCCGACCAGACGGTCGCTGAACGTGGCGGCGTCGACGGGGCGGCCGAGGAAGGAGCCCTGGACGCCTTCGCAGCCGAAGTCGAGTTGCAGTTCGAGCTGGGCCGGCGTCTCGATGCCGGTGGCGATCACGTCGAAACCGAAGGTCCGCGACAACGCCACCACGGTGTCGACCATCCGCCGCATGAGCGGCTGCAGCACGCTGCCGGCGAAGATCGAGGCATCGAGCTTGACCACATCGACCGGCAGCCGAAGCAGTGTGTCGATGGAGCGGAGCTGATCGCCGAACTTGTCGATGGCGATGCGAACTCCCATGGCGCGAATGTCATTGACCAAGGCGACGTCGTTGGCGCCCAGGCTGTCGGCGATCGGCCCGTCGAGCTCGATGGTCAAGAGCCTGGGCCGGGCGCCCGATCGGGTGAGGGCAGCACCGACGACCTCGAGAAGCGCTGCGGTGAGCTGGGAACGCGACAGGTTGACCATGACGGCGAACGGCGTACCGGCCGATGACCAGCGGGCAATCTGATCGCACGCTTCGTTGACCGTCCACACCGCCAGTGCGTGGTCGAGTGCGGCATCGTCGAGATCGCCGAGGACATCGGCGGGGGCCAGGGTGCCGTGGCTGGGGTGCTCGATACGCACGAACGCCTCGGCCGCTCCCGGGCCACCGGTCTCGTTGTCGTAAATGGCCTGATAGTGCAGGCGGAGCCAACCCCCGGCGAGGGCCTGGCGGACCAGGTCGTCGCCGGTGAGCGGGGCGGGCGGGGCCGGCAGTTCGAGGTTGATGTGGCGCGTCGGCTCGCGCAGGTCGACGATCGCGGGCGGCTCGACCGCCGCTGGCGCGGCCACGTCGGCCTCAGGGCTGTCGACCTCAGGGCTGTCGACCACCGAGGCGGGGGGCACCACCACGGTGGCGGGCACTGCCACGGCGGCCGGTACTGCGACGATCGGTGGCTGGGGAGCCGCCGCCGCGACGGTCTGCTCGTGGGGCACCCGGGCGACAGCTGGCACCTCTCCTCGCGCCACCTGCTCGAGGCGTCGTGTGGCCTGGAGATGCTCGTAGGCATCGACGGCGCGACCGTCGGCCATGGCGATCTCGGACAGGAGTTCGTGGCAGCGGGCCACGGTGAGCGGGTCGCCCACGTCATAGGCGATGGCCTCGGCGAGCGGGGCACGGGCCTCGTCGGCGCGGTCGAGACAGACGAGCGATTCACCCAGTCCCGCGGCAGCGAGCAGACGCACCCGCTCGTCGGGGCTCTGGGCGTTGGAGGCGAAGGTGAACCGATCGAAGGCGCGTGGGAAGTCGTTGGCCGCCAGCGCCACCCAGCCGCCGACGAGCGCTGCGGCGACGGCGCGTTGGACGTGGCCCAGAATGCTCTCGGCCCGTCGCACGTACATCTGCGCCGTGATGACATCGCCGGCGTCGAGGCGCAGCGAACCGAGCGCGGTGAGGCACCACACCGGCCAGCTGCCGTCGAAGCGTTGGCGGCGGAGTTGGATCCAGAGATCCTCGAGCTCGGCCATGAGCTGGGGCGGAACGTGGTGGCGGCGAACGGCGAGCACGAGATCGCTGGCAAGCTCCTCGAGACCGGCACCCGAGCACCCGCGCAGACCGTCGATGAGCTCCTGGAATCCGTCAGCGATCTCATCGTCGGCGAAGCGAACCGCCGCGGCGCGCCGGCACAGCTCTTCGCGACGGGCAGGTTCGGGGGAGATGAGGCCGGCATCGAGCAGGTTTCGCTCACGGCTGATGGCATCGAGTTCGAGCGGCGCCAGTCCGAGCCGGGCGGCGACGGGGCCCATGGTGTGGAGCAGCTCGATCGCGAGCCGGGCTTCGGCCGGAGCGGGAGGGTTGCGCAAGGTTCCCACGGCGACGGAGAGCACTTCGGCGGAACGATGCGGGTCGGGTTCGGCCAGCATGCGGCCGTAGACGAGGCTGACCTCGACGAAGCGCCCGAGCGGCCGACGCGGATCGCGGAGCAGGGTGCTGTACTCAGCCTCGACTTCGACGATGGCGTGCGTGGTGTCCATCATTGGTCGCGCCGCTGTAGATCGGGGAAGATCGTGGCGCACATCTTCGAAATGGTAGTGACCAGCGCCCTCGATCTCGGGGACCCGGCACGGTT
>Ga0105047_10007324_pt1 | contig 18612 bp, 10 predicted proteins | sample MAT04_FD_78384 | JGI IMG/M metagenome (GOLD analysis project Ga0105047, IMG submission 78384) | Freshwater microbial communities from Lake Fryxell liftoff mats and glacier meltwater in Antarctica - MAT-04 (megahit assembly) | ecosystem: Environmental > Aquatic > Freshwater > Ice > Liftoff... | reverse complement strand
GTGCCGAGGTAGATGTCGATGTTGCGCAGGTCGCCGCGTTCGAGCGTGATGTAGTCATCGGTGCAGACACCCATGAAGACACCGGTGTGGCTCCCGGCAAAACGATTTCGCGGTATGCCGGCGTGCTCCATCGCCTCCCACGTGACTTCCAGCAACAATCGTTGCTGCGGATCGAGGCGAACCGCTTCGCGCGGGGAAATACCGAAAAAGTACGGATCGAACCGGTCGATATCCTCGAGAAACCCGCCGTTGCGCGTCACGACCTTGCAGGGCGTTGCGGGTCGTGGATCATAGAAGGCATCGACGTCCCAGCGACTGGCCGGAACCTCACTTATTGCGTCGACCGAATTCAGCATCATGCGCCAGTACGAACCAATGTTGGGCGCCTTGGGAAATCGGCAACCCATGCCAATGATTGCGATCGGCGTAAAAGCTGGCAGCGGCGAAGTCACGTGCGGAAGCTCGGCAGAGGAAATCAGGAAACGTCCGGTTTGATGACGTCTACGGGTGTCCCCGCGTATCACGGCTGCTACCGGACCGACAGATGCTTCGCAATGCGCGAATTGCGAGTCTGCTCGGCAGCAGCAGGCGTCGTTAGGCCCGCGGAACGCAGACGTTGCGTCCGAATGACCCGTCGCGCAATGCCGTGATGACGGTCGGGCCTCGCGGTCGCCATCGTCACGTCCCTGCGACGTGTATCGACGAGGGACTTGCAGCGCAGCCCGTGCGTGGCGCGGGTTGCGACCACGGTGCGGCGGCGAGTGTCATCGCGGCGTGCGCGACGATAAACGCTGTCAGTTGAAACCTCGCAGGTGAGTACCAAGGTTGCACTGAAAAAGAGTTCGCCGAGGCCAGTCTCCCCAGACCAGGCGCGATGCGCGATATTCCGCGCCTCTCCCCACTATTCCCTCACATGAGTGCCGTGGCCGAGCTCAGCGCGCTAATCAACGCACGGTCCGTCGCAGGCAAACGTTGCGTATGCCACGCCTTCATGTTTCTGCGCTGGCTTGCGTGCGCGATCGTTGCAATCACGATTACAGGTGCAACAAACAGCGCCTCGCTACGCGCCCAAGCGACGCCCGTGACCGACGGCCCGCCGCCGCCGGTGTCCCCGGCGGTCATCACCCGCAACAGTGCGGGACAGACGTCGGTGCGCGCGATCAAGCTCGCGGCGCCCCTCAAGGTCGATGGTGTGCTTGATGAAGACGTCTACAAAACGGAGGCGTCGTTTGGCGGCTTGATTCAGGTGGCGCCCGACTTTGGCAAACCGGAGACTGAACGCAGTGAAATCTGGATCACCTACGACGACCGCAACATTTATCTCACGTGCCGTTGCTGGGACTCCGCGCCGCCCGAGAAATGGGTGGTGAACGAATTGCGCCGCGACACCGGCGGCCTGCGCAACAACGAACACATCGGCGTCATGTTCGACACGTTTCATGATCGCCGCAGCGGTTTTGCGTTTTATTCCAACCCACTCGGCGCGCGAGCGGACTACTCCGTCGTTGACGAAGGCGGCTCGAATACCGATTGGAACCCAGTCTGGTCATCGAAGTCCGGACGGTTCGACGGCGGTTGGACCATTGAGATGGCTATCCCCTTCAAGTCACTGCGGTACCGGGCTGGCGCGAATCAGGTGTGGGGGCTGCAACTTCGCCGCTCCATCAGGCACAAGAACGAGTGGGATTATCTCACGCCGGTGCCCCGCATTCTCGCAGGGCCACAAGCGCTGAATCGTGTGTCGGCTGGAGGCACGCTTGTCGGTCTTGACCTTCCGGAGGCTGGCCGGAACATCGAGCTCAAGCCCTATGCGGTCGAGCGCGTTACGACCGATCATGTGATCAAGCCACAGGTCAACGGCAAGTTTGGCACTGAGATTGGCGGCGACATCAAGTACGCAATCACGCCCAATCTTACCGCCGATGTGACTGTCAACACCGACTTCGCACAAGTCGAAATCGATGAGCAACAGGTGAACCTCACGCGCTTCAGTCTCTTTTTTCCCGAGAAGCGCGAGTTCTTTCTTGAAGGACGCGGCATTTTCGATTTTGCCCGTGGTGGCAGTGGCGCGTTCAACACGAACAGCGCCGATACGCCGAGCCTCTTTTATTCACGGCGCATTGGACTGAACGCTGGCAGCGTGATTCCCATTAGCGCCGGCGGACGGCTAACCGGAAAACTTGGTCCCTACGCCATCGGCCTGATGAACATCGAAACCGGTCGTGAAGGTGTGTCACGCACCAGGCCCACCAACTTCAGCGTGCTGCGACTCAAGCGCGACGTCCTGCGTCGCAGCGCGATTGGATTCATTGCCACCAACCGGTCGGTCGCGACGTCGGGCGCAGGATCAAACACAGTGTACGGCGTCGACGGGACCTTTCTTCTCGCGCAACCGCTCACCATCGGCACGTACTGGGCGCGCTCATCGACCACCGGAAGGAATGGTGATGATCAAAGCTACCAGACACGCGTGGACTACAGCGTGGACGGTTACGGCGCCGTGGGCGAGTTCCTGTCGGTGGGCCGCAATTTCGATCCGCAGGTTGGCTTTCGCCGGCGGTCCGACATCAAGCGGTCGTTCAGCCAGTTGCGATTCAGTCCTCGGCCCACGCGCATTCCTAACGTGCGCAAATTCACGTGGACAGCATCGGGCGAGTACGTGCAGAATGGTTCTGGCTCGGTAGACGCGCGTACCTGGAGCGGACAATTCGGCACGGAATTCAACAACAGCGACGTGTTCTCCGTTGGCGTGACGCACAATTACGAGTTCCTGCGCCTGCCGTTCACTCCATCGGGGTCACCGGCGCCAGTCACGCCGGGCGCGTATGCGTTTCCAACTGTTACGGCATCGTACGCGTTCGGTGCGCAACGGCGCGCCTCGGGAACACTTGCCGTGCAGGGTGGCGATTACTACGACGGCACCATTCGAAGTGTGACCATCGGGTCATCTGGAATGTCGCAGGCTCGCATTGCGGTGCTGCAGCGGCTCGCGGTGGAGCCCACGTTTTCCATCAGTCGCATCGAGCGTCCGGCGGCGTCGTTTACCACGCGAATCGCGCGAGCACGTGTGGACTACGCGTTCTCACCGCTGATGTTCGCGAGCATGCTGTTGCAGTACAGCTCCGCCGACCGGGCGTTCAACACGAACATACGGTACCGGTGGGAGTTTGCGCCGGGCAGCGAGCTGTTTTTGGTGTACACCGACGAACGCGACGTGACCGACGACCGGTTCGCCACGGCGACGACGGTTCGTGGACTCAAGAACCGAACCGTCGTCGTCAAGATCAATCGGCTACTTCGGTACTGATGCGCGGTTGATGAACTGTTGACAGCAGTCGGCTCGTTCGCGAGCGACGCGTTCTCGCTCGGCTCAAACATCGCAACATTGCGACGTTGTTGGATGGCGGCGTAACGTCGGACGGCGCACCGTGGTTCGCGATGGAACTGGTGGAAGGCGAGACCAATGTGCAGTGGTGTGATCGTCAAAATCTTCCGTTGCACGATCGTCTGCTACTGCTGCGGCAACTGTGCGGTGCGGTACAACACGCGCCCGGCGCGCTGATTGTGCACCGCGATCTCAAACCGGGAAACATTCTCGTCACCAGTGAAGGCACCGTCAAGTGGCTGGATTTCGGCATTGCCAAGGCGCTTGATATCACCACCGAAGACGACAGTGCGACGCAGCCGGGAAGCCTGCTCGGCACACCAGCGTATCTGGCACCGGAACTGCTGCGCGGTGAGCCGGCATCAACGGCAACCGATGTATATGCGCTTGGTGTTGTGTGTTATCAGTTGCTGTCCGGAAAGACTGCCGCACGCCGAAACACACAATCGGATGGAGGCGGCACAGCTGGCGCAGCAAAGGCCGCTCCCGCTCGGCGCGGCCTGCAGAGGCGAAGAGGGTTCGGTGGGCAATGGGTGTCGTACAACGTTGACGGTGCGGTTTGTGGAGAGTGGACGTGGCGCGCTGCCAGTTCTCGTCCGTGCCTGAAGGGATCCGCACTACTACGAAGCCGAGCGGGTCGAAATCGCTGTTTTGCAATGTGGACCAACTGTGCGTATCATCTTCGAGCTTACCGTCGGCAGAATTCGAAGCGCAGTATCACGCGCCAACGAATTCGGACTTCGCCGAACTCGCGCTCAAACAACAATGTCTCCGAAAGAGTCGAGGCGATTCAGTGCTCATCCCGCTCATCTCCTCGATCTTTTGAAGACTTCGCCGATGGCTGCACGGTCGCGCTGGTACGCTGTGATTGCGCTGTTATTGCCGCTGTTGCTGTTCGGTGCGCTCGAAGGCGCTGCGCGTCTCTTCTGGCGCGACGGAGCACTGCCGCTGTTCATCACCGCACCAGTCGGGCAAGGTCGCTGGCTGATGACCAATGCGATGGTCGCCGCTCGGTGGTTCCCCGAGTTGAGGTCACCGCCGTCGCCGAATGTGGAATTCTTACTCGCCGAGAAGCCACAAAACGGTTTCCGCGTGATTGTGCTGGGCGAGTCGTCGGCGCAGGGATTTCCATACCCACGGTCGGGCTCCTTTGCTCGACTGCTCCATGCCGCGCTCACGGACGCTTTGCCAGATCGGGCAGTTGAAGTGGTGACGCTCGGTATCGCTGCCACCAACAGCTACGCGATGCTCGATGTCGTCGATGAGGTCATCGCACAGAATCCCGATGCCGTGTTGTACTACGGGGGACACAACGAATACATCGGCGCCCTGGGGGCCGGCTCGTCGGTCCGAATTGCTGGCAGCCCGTCGCTGACGCGGTTCTTCGTCTGGTTGCAGCACCTCCGATCGGTGCGCATGGTGAATCGGATCATCGCGCAGCGTCTGGCAAAGCGCGCCGCCGCTCGCTCCGGTCCTCAGGATTCCGCGTCAGTGGGTCTGATGGAGTCGATCACCGACGGAGGTGAGATCGCGCTCGATTCCAGAGTCTTCAACACGGGACGCCGTCAGTACGAAGAAAATCTGACGCGCATCGTGGACCGCTTGCACGATGCCCGGGTGCCGGTGTACGTCGCGTCGACGCCCAGCAATGTGCGTGATCAACCGCCCTTTGCCGCGGCCGGCAACGATCCGGCCCGTGCGGCGTTCTCCGAAGCGACCGCCGCCCTCGCACGGGGCGATTCGGTGCACGCCCGCAACGGTTTCTTCCAGGCGCGGGATCGGGACGTGATTCGTTTTCGCGCACCCACCGCATTCGACAGCGTCGTACAACGCGTGGCGCACGCGGCCGATGCCACGACGGTCCACTATGTGCCGATTGTCGAGGCGTTCGAAGCGCGCGCCGCGGCCGGTGCGCCGGGAAGCGACCTGTTTCTCGAACATGTGCACCCGAATCGCCTGGGTACGCAGCTGATCGCGGAGAGTTTTTGGGCGGCGTTGCAGGCGGCGCCTCCGTCTGGCGTAGTCTTCGACACGTCTCGCGTGCGCTTGATGGCCGCCTACGAGCGCGCGAACGAGTTCTCTGCGTTCGACGAACGCATTGCCTACCACCGTATCCGGGCCGTTGTGGTGCGATGGCCGTTCGTGCCGCTGAACCAGCAGGGTGACTACCGGGGCCGTTACGTGCCCACCGATCACGTCGACTCGCTGGCGTTTTTTGTGTCAGCGGGCGTGACGTCGTGGGAAGTCGGCAAATTGAATGTCGCGCGATACTACGATGCTCGGGGCGATACGGCCGCGGCCGCGGCGGAGTATCTCGGTCTGGCCCGTGATCAGTTCATGTATGCCGAGCCACAACGCCTCGCCGGTGGGGCGCTCCTGCGCGCCGGGCGACTGGCCGAAGCCGATAGCCAGCTGGCGAAGGCGATGTCGCTCGAGCCAACCGTCGACGTCGCTCTGGTGCGCGCGCGGATTGCCGGCAGGCAGCAGAACTGGCCTCTCGCGCTGGCTCTGCTCAGCGACGCGGCGCGTCTCGAACCGGATCGGGCAGAGGTCCTGTATCAGTTGTCACTGGCACAGTCATTGGTTGGGGACGCCCGCGCTGCCCGCGAGACCGCGCTCCGACTTGCGCGGCTCCATCCACAGTACCCGCCGCTGAAGGCCTGGCTCGCTACACTCGGGATCGCGCCGTAACGATTGATCAGCGACAGCACCTTTCCGCGCTACGGGCCGGAAAGTAGCGTTTTACGACAACGCTGATGGAGGACGAATGCTGAGGGAACGATGCTAAGCGGACGCGCGCGCGCGGGGCTACGAGGGTGGGGGCTTGGCCGCGCGCTCCTGATGGGGCCGTTTCTCATGGGCATCAGCCTCTCGGCGCAGGAGACGACTGTAATCGCTAGCGGGACGGTGCGTGGCGTGGTCACGGACGCGCTGGGCGGCAGCGTGGCGAACGCCGAGGTGCAGTGGCTGCCGGCCGGCACGATCGTTCGCACGAATGACGAGGGCCGCTATGTGCTGAGCGCCGTGCCGGTCGGCCGGGCCACACTGCGCGTGCGGCGTGTCGGCTTTGTCGCCAAGCAGCGCGAGATCGATGTGGGTGGGGGCGCGCCGGTGATCGTCGACTGGCGCCTTGAACGCGCGCTGCAACAACTCAACAGTCTGCAGATTACGGCCCGGCGGGAGCCGTACGACTCGCGTCTGGAGGGCTTCCGGACGCGCCTCGAGGCGAAACGAGGAGGGTACTTCATCACCCGCGCGCGGATCGAGCAATCGGGCAACAGAAATCTGCTTGACGCCTTCCGCGGCGTGCCCGGCGTTCGGATCGGAACGTTCGGGCGAGGGGGACGCGTCGTGCGCTTTCGTTCGAACAACTGCGCGCCGCTGGTGTTCGTCGATGGGTTTCCGGCGTCGGCGGCGGACTTCGACTTCGAGTCGATCGACCTGAACATGGTCGAGGGCATCGAGATGTACATGTCGTCGTCGTCGGTTCCTCCCGATCTGCTGGGTCCGCGCGGGCTCGAACAGTGCGGGGTCGTGGCGATCTGGTCACGTCCGACGCAGCTTCGCCCGCCATCTGTGCGCAGCACGGAGCAGCGCCGGGCCGAGCTTGCCGGTCAACTGGCCTCCGGGCAGGTGCTGGCGGCGGATCAGGTCGACTCGCAAGCGGTGCTGTTGTCGGGCGAGCTTGACGTGTTATACCCCGAGGCGCTCTGGCGAAACGGCGTGGGTGGGCAGGCGACGGTTGAATTCGTCATCGACGACCGAGGACGGTTGGACTGGGGTACGGTGGCGGCCGTTTCCTCGACGAATGCGGAGTTCGCGACTGCCGTGATCCAAGCGCTGGTCGGGACGAAATGGCAGGCGGCGATCAAGGGACGTGCCGCCGTATCCCAGCTTTTTGTGTTGACAGTCGCCTTTTCGCATCCAAAATAATCCGGCCTGCGCGCTCGGCCACTCGGCTCGGAATGACGAAGTCGAGCACCAGGATTGGGCCGAATTGGGCGAAAAACGAGGATGCCCTCTCTACTTAGGGATAAAATGTTAACCAATTCTTCTTGCGCCGTGCCAACACCAACCCTACTTTCATCCCCAAAGCGTCATCCTTGCGGCCCTAATGCCTAAGTGACGAAACGCGCGCTGGCATTGTTAGGGGATGACACGAACTTTTTCATTGGCGACCGATCAGAGTCGGCGCGGCAGGCACTTCCTGTGGGTTGGAAATCACCACCTTTTCGAGGAAATACGATGGTTAGCGCACAGTCAGCAATGCGCAGGCTGCAGTTTGCGGCCGGCATTATGCTCCTCCTGTCGCCGATTGCTACGGCGAGGGCGCAAATCACGGTGATCAGTGGTACTGTCACCAAATTGGAATCGACTACGCCGATCCCAGCGACCGTTGGAATTCTGAGCATGAGTCTGATGGCCGTGGCCAATGAGCAAGGTCGGTATACCTTGCAGGTGCCGGTTGGTCGCGCCCGCGGTCAGACGGTTCAGATCACGGCCCGGTTCATCGGTTATCAGCCCATCAGCAAGACGATCACGCTGACGGCCGAGCCGCAGACGGTCAACTTCGAGCTCAAGGCTGACCCGTTCCGTCTCACTGAAATCGTGACGACGGGTACTGCCGATGGCCAGGCTGCAAACAAGCTTCCGTTCTCGGTTGCTGTGGTAAACGGCGACCAGCTGCGCGATGTCCCGGCCTCGTCACCCATTGCCGCGCTCGCGGGTAAGGTTCCCGGCGTGCGTGTCGCCCTCGGCACCGGTAACCCTGGCGCTGCTCCAGCCATTCGTCTTCGCGGTTCGACCAGCCTTGGCGTCGGCGGCTCCAGCCCACTGATCATCGTCGATGGCGTCATTACGCGCTTTTCGATTTCTGACATCGACGCGCAGGACATCGAGACGATCGAAGTGCTCAAGGGAGCGGCCGCCTCAGCCTTCTATGGATCGGATGCCGCCAACGGCGTGATCTCGATCGCGACGAAGCGCGGCAAAGACCTCAAGGACGGTCAGACCCGCGTCTCGGTTCGCTCGGAGTATGGTGCCTCCTCGATCGGCCGCTATGTGCCGCTCAACCAGTACCACAACTACCTGCTGAACGCCGACGGCTCGATCAATCAGACAGCCGCTGGCGCGCGCACACTCGACGGTGTCGTCTCCGACAATCTGTACCCGACCACGGGTGACAGTCGCTATCGCAATCAGCTCAAGGAATGGCTCGGTTCGGGCCAGTTCTATTCGAGCAACGCGCAGATTGGCTACCGTCGTGGCGGTACCAACCTGAACAGCTCGTTCACAACGGATCACAATTCCGGCGTGCTGCCCTTCCGCTCGGGTCAGTTCCGTCAGTCGGCGCGCTTGAATGTCGACCAGCAGGTCAGCAGCAAGATCGACTTCGGAACGTCCTTCACGTACTCGATCAACCAAAACGACTACGACCCGAACGACAGCCAAGGTTGGTTCGCGCTGCTGCAGGCGCCGCCCGATATCAATCTGAGCCGCCCGAACGGACCCACGGACGCGGTCGAATACAATCCGGTGCTCCCGTCGTGGGCGGCGAACGCCCGTGGCAATCCGCTATACGGTCTCAAGAATGCGTCGCTGGCCATCCGTCGCGAGCGCCTGCTCGGCTCTGCCAACGTGCGCTACAAGCCGGTGAATTGGCTCCGCGTGGAAGGCTCGTACGGCACCGACCGTTCCAACACGGGTGATGAAAGCTACAACCCGAAGGGCTATCTGAACTCATCGGGTTTGCCGACCGACGGAAGCCTTGGGGTCAACCGCGGCATCAATGTGGCTGAGAATCTCCAGGCCAACATCATTGCCAGCAAGATTTTCTTTGACGACCTGAAGTCGACCACGCGTGCGACGTATTTGCTCGAGAAGCAAACGCAGAATTCCGTGAGCGCCTCCGGCTCACAGTTCACGGTGCTCGGCGTGCCCGATCTCGACGCCATCGATCCGGCCAACAACCGCGTCGGATCGGGGCGTACTACTCGCAACGCGCAAAACTACTTCGTCTCGCAGGCATTCGATTTCAAGGACAAGTACGTCGCCGACTTCCTCGTGCGCCGCGACGCGTCCTCACTGTTCGGTGCCGCCACGCGGTGGGCCAGCTTCTACCGCGTGTCCGGATCATGGCGGTTCAATGAGGACATCAAGATCCCCGGTATTCAGGAAGGCCGTCTCCGCGCGTCTCGCGGTACCGCCGGTATCCGCCCGGGCTTCTTCGATCAGTACGAGACCTACTCCGTTTCGCAGGGTCTTATCAGCAAGAACCAGCTCGGCAATCCGAATCTCAAGCCGGCCACGCAGACGGAAAACGAGTACGGCCTGAACGTCACGTTCCTCGATCGCTTCGACGCCGAGCTCGTGTACGCCGACCGCAAGACGGAAGATGCGTTCCTGAGCATCCCGCTTTCGCTCGCCCAGTCGGGCGGTTTCGTCTCGCAGGTGCAGAACGCCGCCACCGTTGGCGCCAAGACGTGGGAATTCTCGCTCCAGTCGCGTCTGTACGACGGCAGGAACGTGAGTTACGCGCTTGGGGTGACGGGTGACCGCACGCGTCAGCGCATCGACAAGCTCGGCCGCGCGCCGTTCCGCGTGAACGCGGGTGGCCAGAGCCAAAACGTCTTCTATTACAAGGAAGGCGAAGCGCTGGGCATCATTTACGGCAAGCAGTGGATGCGATCGCTGGACCAGACCACGACCCAGGGGCTCGACGCAAACCTGTACACTCTCAACAGCGACGGCTACGTCGTCCTGAAGACGCAGCTGAACACGAACGCTGAGAAGCCTGTCGCCGTCGTCACCAGCGGCAGCGATCAGCAGGTCATCGGCGACGTGAACCCCGACTTCTCGTTCGGTGTCACGCAAAACCTTCGCGTCAAAAATCTGTCGGTGTACGCGCTCATCGACGGTGTAAAGGGCGGCGACATTTACAATTTCACGAAGCAGTGGATGTATCAGGATGGACGTCACGGCACGCAGGGTCAGGGTGACCGCCCCGAAGCCGATCGTCGTCCCCTCGCGTTCTACTCGGGCGGTCTGTATGACGGTTTGAACGCGAACTCGCACTTCGTAGAGAACGGCGGTTATGCGCGTCTCCGCGAGTTAAGCGTGGCGTATCAGTTCACGCCGAACCTTCTCAGCAAGGTTGGTTTGGGCCGTTTGTCGCAGGGGTTCAAGGTCTCCGTTGTCGGTCGTAACCTCGTGACCTGGACCAAATACACGGGCTTCGACCCAGAGGCCACTTCGGGCGGCGACTTCAACTTCCGCATCGACGGCTTCCGCTATCCGAACTTCCGTACGTTCACTGCGATGATCGACATCTCCTTCTGATCCTGTGATTTCACTTCGGAGAACTTTGTGACTACTCGTATCTTCCGTGCGATCCTGGCGCCCGCCGCGATGCTTTCTATCGCGGCCTGCGCCGAGCTCGACGTAACTAATCCGAACAACCCTGACATCGCTCGCGCGCTGGCCAGCCCCGCCGACGTCGCGAAGATCGCGAAGTCGTCGGTCAACAGCTGGTACCTGACGTCGACGGCTGTCGAGCCCTACCTGATGATGCAGGTCACCGCCGACGCTTCGACTGCAAACTTCGGCAACTTTGGCATGCGCTTCAATAACCTCGAACCGCGTATCGCCTATAACAACAACTCGGCGGGCGGCGACGCCGCAGTCGCCGTCAGTCCGTGGGACGGTAATTTCGGAGCGTTGGGTGCCGCAAACGACGCACTCCGCGCGATCAAGGGCGGCATCGTGATTCCCGGCACCGACGGCACTGATAAGACTCGCGCCGCCGGTCTGTTTGCGCAGGCCGGGGCCATGACAAACCTTGCCCTGATTTTTGACAAGGCGTTCGTGGTGAGCGAAGGCACCGATCTGGCCAAAGCTCCTGCACTCGTTCCGTATACGGCAGTCCGTGATTCGGCGCTCTCAAAATGGGACGCGCTCATCACGCTGACGGCGGGCAAGAGCTGGACATGGGACGCTGACGTGATTCCGCTTTCCGTTCCGGCCACGGCCGTGAACATCAACCGGATCGCCAACACCATGGCGGCGCGCACGCTAATGCTCTCAGCGCGTACGGGTGCGGAAAACACCGCCACCAACTGGACGCGTGTGCTCTCGTATGCCGACAAGGGCATCACGGGTGCCGGACTCACCGACATTGACTTCGGCATCATCGGCGACGGTGCGAACATCTGGTACAGCGATATCATCGGGTACGGCAACCTCGATTCCTGGAATCGTGTCGACCAGCGTTTGATCAACCGGATGGCTTCAAACGTACCGACAAAGTACGCCGGCACCCTCGTGGCACCCATTAGCCAGGATCTTCGCCTCGGCTCGGCCAACCTGCCATGCACGGGTGCGGGCCAGCCCGCTGCCTGCCTCACCGGTGTGACCACCGACTACGTGTATCTTGCGACCGTCATCGGCGATCCCGCTCGCGGCATCTTCATGCAGGCACCGTACTACCATCGCCGGTGGCGCGACGTGTCCTACGCCGTGCCCGATGCCGCGCAGTTCGGCCGGTTCATTCCGTACGTAATTGCCGCGGAGAACGATCTCATGATCGCCGAAGCGCTGGTTCGTTCCAACGGTGACCTCGGTCGCGCAGCAACGCTGGTCAACAAGACACGTGTCACCCGCGGCGGTCTGGCCCCGGTGGCGGCGAACTCTGCGGCGCTGCTCGCGGCCATTAGCTACGAGCGCGACGTCGAGCTCCTGAACACGAATGGGCTCGCCTTGTTCGATGGGCGTCGGTTGGAACAGTTGCAGGCGGGCACGATACGTCAGCTTCCAATCCCTGCCAAGGAACTTGAGACGCTGGGGCTGCCTATCTACACGTTTGGCGGTAACTGATCCTCGAGTAACAGCTGTAACGAAAAAGGGGCACCGGCTTTGGCCGGTGCCCCCTTTTTCGTTACCCCCGCCCACCGATCGAATCCGCGCAGCTACTTCATACGCAGGTTCGCGCACGCAATAACGTTGTCCAGGTTATCGCCGCCGCGGTACACGTTCACGTGCACGGCGCCGGATACCGGCAGGCTGAGCTGCATGTTCTGCAACTCGACCTCTCCCCGCCCAGTAGAGCTGACCTCGATGCCCGGGAACTGCGCCACCGGCATGTACGGAACAGAGCCGCTTCCGCATTGACCGGGATTTGCCGACCAGCCAAGAATTTCGCTTTGTTGAAGATTCGTGTTGATCGTGAGATTCACTTTCGAGCGCTCGTTCGACTCACGGAATGCAATCTTCACCGAACCGTAAATGCGTTGCTGCGTGCTCATTCCAAGCCCGCCCTGCGACTGCTGCATCGGACGGAACTGCCCGTCATACGCTCGTGCCTGCATGGGGACGATCGTATCCGACTTTGCTTTTTTGTCTTGGGCAGGTGTCAGCGACGTCATGCCGCACATTGCGACACCAGCTGCCAACGCGTGCCGTAGGGTGAATTTGGCCATTGCCGTAGCTCCGGGAAGAGATTGGGAAAAATGCCCTGCATAAAAATACCCCCGAGTCGCGGCAGCAGACCAACGGTGGCGCCAGGCGGTGTGCCGCGGAACTTACATCCGACCGCTAGAAGATAGTGTAAATAAACGGCGCGAGTGCCGACCCCTGCGCAAACACCAGCAGTGCGCCAACCAGCACCAGCACAATCACGATGGGCATCAGCCACAACTTCTTTCGCTGGCGCATGAAGTCCCACAATTCAACCAGCAGTCCGCGTTGTGCCACGACTCCTCCGGTTCGGCCTTGCTTGCGAGTACTCTAGAACTGCCGTTCCATTTGCTCACGACGTGCTGTCGCGGCGTCATGGTGTTGCCAACTTGATGTGCCGCGTTCTCGCCCGAAAGGTCCCTTGCCGCGCGCGTTTCGAATGTATCCAATGGGCGTGACAAGCAGGAAATACACGATGCCCATAAAAATTGGCGTCGTGACTTTCGAAATGAGGTGCGCGAGTGCCATCCACGCGCGCTCGACTGGCCCAAGCATGGTTGGAATAACCAACCCGGCCACGATGAACGCTGCACCGATACTGAAAAGCACGATCGATTTAACTGGATAATCGGGCCACCCCGCCAGCGCGCCTATGCCAACAAATGCCAAGCCAACAGTCAGACCAAATCTGCGTCCTTCAGCCGCCGTCAGTCGAGCTGGAATTCTGTTTTCCATTGCGTGTCCTCGTTCCACTCTGGCTGGTTCGATTTCTCGATGACGAACGGTCCGAGCACCAAGGTGTCGATGTGTGTGCGCCTGAAGCACCGATAGGCATCTTCGGGCGAACACACGATCGGTTCACCGCGCACGTTGAACGAAGTGTTCACCAAAACCGAACAGCCCGTGCGTTGCTTGAAGGCCTTGATCAGATCGTAATAGTCTGGATTGGTTCGCGCACTCACGGTTTGAATTCGCGCGGAGTAGTCAACGTGGGTAATGGCCGGGATGTCGCTGCGCAGCAAGTTGAGTTGATCAATGCCCCACAGTCTTTTCCTTCCGTCCTCCGGCATCGGAATCTGTCGTTCCTTTTTCACGGGAGCCACCAGCAGCATGTACGGCGACTCGCAATCAATGTCAAAGTACGCGCTCGCGTCTTCCTCCAGCACACTTGGCGCGAACGGCCTGAAGCCCTCTCGAAACTTGATTTTGAGATTCATGTCAGCCTGCAGACGTGGGCTGCGTGGATCGCCCAGAATGCTGCGGCATCCCAGTGACCGAGGACCGAACTCCATACGGCCGTTAAACCAGCCGATGATCTTTTCGTTCGCAATCTGCCCGGCAACCGTTGTCAGCAGTAGTTCGCGATCGAGTCGCGTGTACGATGCACCGACGCTCATGAGAAATTCTTCAATGGCCTCGGGAGTGTATGCAGGACCGAGATATGCGCCATTCATGCCGTCGCGGCCGGAAGTTGTTGTGCGTTCATTCTTCAGGTAGCGATGGTGAATGAGTTGCGCGACGCCCAGTGCGCCACCTGCATCGCCGGACGCCGGTTGAATCCAGATATTCTTGAATGGTCCATCACGCAGCAGCCGTCCGTTCGCAACACAATTGAGCGCCACACCGCCCGCCATGCACAAATTTTCCTGGCCAGTGTCTTTATGCAGCGAACGCGCCATGCGCAGCACGATTTCTTCGGTGACGGTTTGGATAGATTTTGCCAGATCCATCTCCTTCTGCGTCAACTTCGATTCGGCCACACGCGGCGGGCCGCCAAACAAATCGTTGAACGCCTCACTGGTCATGGTGAGGCCTTTCAAGTAGTTGAAGTACTTCTGGTCCATCCTGAATGAACCGTCTTCGTGCACGTCAATCAGATGCTTGTAAATCAAGTCAACGTATTTGGGCTCACCGTATGGTGCGAGCCCCATGACTTTGTATTCGCCCGAGTTGACTTTGAAACCGGTGTAGTACGTAAAGGCCGAGTACAGCAGGCCAAGCGAATCGGGAAAATGCAGCTCTTTATGCAGTTGCAGTTCTGCGCCAGTGCCTACGCCCATCGTGGCAGTGGCCCATTCGCCAACTCCGTCAATCGTCAGTATCGCAGCTTCCTGAAAGGGCGAGGGATAGAACGCGCTGGCCGCATGCGATTCGTGGTGCTGGGCGTACAGCAGCAGTCCGTTGTAACCGTCGAGTGATTTTCTGAGGTCGCGATCGGTGAACAATTTTTCCTTGACCCACAGAGGCCCCGCTTTGAGAAATGAGCGAAAGCCTTTTGGCGCGACCGAGAGGTAGGTCTCGAGAATTCGTTCGAACTTGAGCAACGGTTTGTCGTAGAAGCCGACGTGCGCAATATCGCTGATGTCGATGTCTGCTTCCCGCAGACAGTAGTCGACCGCTGATTTCGGAAAGCGTTCGTCGCCTTTCTTGCGTGAGAAGCGTTCCTCGGACGCGGCTGCGACGATTTCCCCGTCACGGAGAAGGCACGCGGCGCTGTCGTGATAATAGGCGGAGATGCCGAGGATGTATTCTGCGGGCACGAATGTCTTGAATCCTGGTGTTTACGGCGTAGCTGGTGCGCTCGTACGCCTATAATGTCAGGCGTAGAGAGTATTCGCAAATACGTTTTCGCATACGCGCTGCACGCTCCGTTGGTATCGACCCATCTCTTCGGGCCGCAACGAATACATCCATCCGCTGTAACAGGGGAATGATTCTCGCTCCTCGGCTCTCCCGTCTCGCAGCGTGCACTGCAATCGCAGCGCTCGCGCTAATGTGCGGCTGCAGCAAAGCAGTGCGTGCGCAGCCCGAAACATCGATACGCGCGGCGCTGGCCCCAATCGTCACCAGCGACACCACCGTTCGTGCGGCTACCCGCGCCCTCCAACAGGGACGCCCGTGGGAAGCAACCAGGGTGCTTGCGCCGCTTCTGCGAGATCCTGTCCGCCGCTCACCGGCCGCAGTGCTGCGTGCGGCGGAAGCCGCGTCGGCGTGGGAAGGATGGAGCGAAGTATTGTCGCTGCTTCAGAACGAAACCTGGTTGCGCACGGAGTTTGGCGGTCTTGGCTACACGCTACTCACGCGCGCCGCGCTGGCGATTTCTCCGCGTCAACCGAAGACCGACAGCGTCGCACTTCGCAATGCGGGGCTTGCAATGCCTCTGGCGTCGAATCGCGCCGAGCGCGGCGAGCGCGAAACGTTGCTGGCGCGGGCGCATGAACGTGTGCAGAACATGGACAGCGCGCGCGTGCACTATCTGCGAGCCGCGCAACAGTTCTCCGAGGCGGGCGACTGGCTGCGTTTGCGCGCAGCCAATGTGACTCGCGATGAACGCATGCGACAGGATGACTACAAGAGTGTTCGTAGCATTATCGTGCGCGAGCGCGTGGACTGGACGGAAGCCAGCGCGCGTGAAACAACCGGCGACACAACAGGCGCCGTCGCAATGTTCGAAAAGATTGGCGAAAACGTTGCGGCCTTTCGTTTGAGAATGGCGATGGCCACCAACGAAAATTCACGCGAGGCGGTGCGACGTGAGATCGTCGCGTACCTGGCGCGCACGCCGCTGCCGTCCGGCGCTCGCGATGCGATTGCGTTGCTTGGAAACGAAGCGCAGTTAGCTGGCACGGATGAACTGACGGTTGCACGCGCGGCCGCGGCGACGGGACTCGCTGCTCGGGCCGTCACCGGTTACGCACGTGCGTCAAAGGCTGGCCTCGGCGACGATCGCGACGGCTACAGCTACGGCGACATGCTCTTTCGACTCGGCCGGTTTCGCGAAGCCACAGCGCAATTTGCGCGCGTGCCACCTTCGTCGGCGCTGGTTGGTCGTGCGGCGTACCAGAGGGCGCGCGCACTGCTTCGTGCAGGTGATGCCGTCGCGGCGCGCGCGGCGCTGATCGCAACGCGTGATCGTCATCGCGGCGACACCGTCGCGGCTGCATCGGCACTGTATTTGCTTGGCGATCTCGCCTCGGACGCGTCGCGCGATCTGCAAGCACGGCGCTACTTCCTCGAACTTGTGCGCGGTTATCCAACCAGCACGTTCGCGCCCCAGGCCATGTTGCGTGCGGCGCTCATCGCGCTGATCAATGGTGAACCGCAACAGGCCGCGCGTGAACTTGATGCGTTCAATACTCGCGCTCCATCGCATAGTGAAACGCTGGGCGCGCGGTATTGGAGCGGACGCGCGTGGAAGCAGGCGGGCCGAGACACAGCGGCAGTATCGCGATGGCGCGACGTCATACAGCGCAATGGTGCGTCGTACTATGCGATGCTCTCCGCACGTGCGTTAGGCGAGCCGGTGTGGACGCCGATGGCCGACACGTCAGCGTCCCCCGCGCGTCGTTTTGCCGACATTGACTCGGCACACAGTCGCGCGCGGTTGTTGGAGCATCTTGGATTGCTTGATGAGATGCGGTTGGAGGATGAGCGCTTGCTCCGTGATGCATCCACTTCGGTTGATCGAATACTTGCGACGGCGCGTGGATTTGCCGACCGCGGAAATTCGTCGCGTGCGATTGCGCTGACCAGGCGCGCACTCGATCAGGGAGCGCCACCAAACGCCGCGGTATACCGGCTGGTGTATCCTGTGGCGCAGGAGGGTGTGTTGCTGGCCGAGAGTGCGCGGAGCGGACTCGATCCTGCGTTGGTGGCGGCGCTGATCCGACAGGAATCGAACTTCACGGCGCATGCGACGTCGCCCGTTGGTGCACGAGGGCTGATGCAACTCATGCCTGCGGTGGGCGGTTCGATTGCGCGCGGTCTGGGCATTGCACCGTGGGATCCGGTGTTGCTGTATCAAGCCGATATCAATGTGCAACTGGGTGTGCGGCATTTAAGCGCCGCGTTGCGCAAGTACACGCAGACGGGTCAGGCACTCGCGGCGTACAATGCAGGCGATTCGCGCGTGGCGCGGTGGCGTGTAAAAGCCGGTGGTGATGATGCGGAGATGTTTGTTGAGCGCATACCGTTTGTTGAGACGCGCGACTACGTGCGGATTATTCTGCGCAATCGTGAGTTGTATCGAGCGTTGTATGCGTGGCCGGGAATGTAGGGATAGGCACACGTTACGGCCTGTTGCAGGTGCTTGGCGATCTCTTCCGGTGCATCAGCGCAATGTGCCAAGCAGCGCCTCTGCCTCTCGTGTGTGCGCGTGCTGCGCTCCTGCACCCACCCGCAGCGCGGTCTGCGCAGCCAACGCCCAAACCTTCGCACTGTCGCGCATTCCTTGCGCCGCAAACGCGCGCGCGAGATACAGATCGGCAAGCCCAACATCGGCACTGCGCACGCCGGTCAGCGAATCGGTGTCGGCAATCCGACGCATGACTCGTGCGTACGGGACGGCGCGCTCGGGCACGCGCTGACTCAACAACAACGGCGTGAGTGTGCGCAGTGCGGTCCACGATTTTCGATCGTTCGGTGGTATGATCAGAACACTGTCCATCGTCATCACGCGCTCCAGCAACACGACGGCACGCGCGGTATCACGCGTCGCGGCGGCGATAAAGGCGGAAAGAATGAGGCTGTCGCGATCGGTGGGCCGCTTGAGCACGCGCAGCATGGCGAGATACCGCGTAAACACGGGCGCCGCCTCGGCGCCACGCCCAAGCCTCGCGAGGCTGCGGATCACGCCAAAGGTGGCGCGATACTCAACCACAGGGCTGCTACGAAGTACTGCCGTGGCGGCGACGGCGCGGTACCAGACCAATGCTGAGTCGACCTGGTCATCGGCGAGTAACTCCGCAGCGAAGTTGTAGCCGGTCACCTGATTGATG
>Ga0105047_10007323_pt1 | contig 18614 bp, 13 predicted proteins | sample MAT04_FD_78384 | JGI IMG/M metagenome (GOLD analysis project Ga0105047, IMG submission 78384) | Freshwater microbial communities from Lake Fryxell liftoff mats and glacier meltwater in Antarctica - MAT-04 (megahit assembly) | ecosystem: Environmental > Aquatic > Freshwater > Ice > Liftoff... | reverse complement strand
GCAGCTTGGTCTGCTGCTCGATGAGTTGCAGCAGCAGAGCCAGCCGGGTCGGGTGAATCCCGTTGTCGATCTCTTCGAGGAAGTAAAACTTGGCCGCGTCCGGTCCCATCAACGCCGCGATGACCGCGAGGAACCGAAGCGTTCCGTCGGATGCGCTATAAGCCGATGTTCTACGCCCGCTCGACTCAATCAACGTCATAAGAACGCGACCAGTCTGATCCGGAACGAACTCGAAATCGACTACATCGAGAGGAGTAAGTTGTCGGACCCATTCGATCACTGAACGCTTCGCGTTTTTGTCTTCACAGATAGCTAGCAGTACAGAGGAGAGATTCTCACCTCGGTCACCCAACACAATCTGACCTGGGAATGATGGATTTTTTGCAGCGTCCGGGAAAATGTCTAAAAAACGCATTGAAGCCAAGCATTGAACATATTCCCCTGCTATTTTTCGAACATTAATAGGGATATCCGCATGGCTAACCAAGCTGCCAAAGCCAATCTCGCTAGCGACCTGCGGCAAAATGGGCTTATTAGCGTTATAGCCGAACCCCCTCTTAACGTCTGAATTAAAGATGGCTGAAAGCCCATCTCTTCCTGGTATCTGTATTCCAGCCGGAGTTGTGTGGAACCCGGAATCTCCATAGCTGAGTGATTCGGTGATTACTTTTGGCCCGTAAGCACCACCATTTACACCAACCTCAATTTGATGCCTCACAGAGGAAACAACAGAAACTTTTGTCGTCGGACCATCTGCGACCTTTAAATCAGCTTCCGTCTTCAAGTCAAATCGATTCGATCCATTAAACCCAATATCTCGAATGCCCCCTCGAATCCCTTTCCAAACCAACTCTCCTCCTTCGACATACTTTTCGCCTATGATTTCCGCCAGCGAATACCCGCGCCCCATCCCGTGCAGGAACCGAAATGCATCGCGGATGTTGCTCTTGCCGGACGCATTCGTCCCGACGATCACCGTCAGCGGGCCCAGCTGGAGCGTGGCATCGCGGAAGTTTTTGAAGCCTTCCAAGTGGACGGACTGAATCATGGGATCTGGACTTCCGCATAGCGTACCCGCTGAGCTGGCGTCCCCGATGAGACGACCGAAAGCGAGCAAGCTTATCCTACACCAAAATGACCTGTCGGACATTCATGCAGTGTGCCCTCCTTGCCGACCTTGTACTCCTTTTGGCTATCTATCAATCGTCGAGGTTGTTGCGCTTTCCCGCAGACAATCACAAAAGCCGTCGATTTCGAAAATATTCAGCTAACGCCTCTGCCGCGAGCGTATCGAGTTTTCTGGCTGCGGAGTCACTCTCGATTTGAGCGTCCCAAGCGGCTTCGTCGAACGGGGAGAACCAACGGCGGAGTTCGGCCAAGTCCCGGGCGGGGAGGTTCTGCACGGCTTGTTCGATCGACTGGACGGTCGTCATGGCGGGGTTCGAAACGAACATTCGATCGATGGAAATTCCTGGGGGGGCGAAGCTCCTGCGGGGCCGCTATCGGGGAGGATGTTGTCTGGCAGAAGCGGCTCAGCAGGAGCTTCGCCCTCCCGGGTGAGCTGAACTCGGGGGCGTGGACCTAAGACAAAATCCCCTTGACCACTTTCCCATGCACATCGGTCAGCCGGAAGTCGCGGCCTTGGAACTTGTAGGTCAGCTGTTCGTGGTTGACGCCCATGCAGTGCAGGATGGTGGCGTTGAGGTCGTGGATGTGGACGGGGTTCTCGGTGATGTTGTAGCTGAAGTCGTCGGTCTGGCCGTAGGTCAGGCCGCGTTTGATGCCGCCGCCGGCCATCCACATGGTGAAGTTTCTGGGGTGGTGATCGCGGCCGTAGTTTTCCGGGGTGAGAGTGCCTTGGCTGTAGACGGTGCGTCCGAACTCGCCGCCCCACACGACGAGTGTGTCGTCGAGCATGCCGAGCCGCTTCAGGTCCTTGATGAGCGCGGCGCTCGGCTGGTCGGTGAGCGGAGCGAGCCCGCGAATGTTGCCGGGGAGATTGCCGTGGTGGTCCCAGCCGCGCAAGAAGACCTGCGTAAACGGCACTCCACGTTCCGCCAGTCGCCGAGCCATTAAACAGTTGTAGGCAAACGTCCCGGGGTTCGTGACATCCGGCCCATACATATCGAGTACCGACTGCGGCTCATTCGAGATGTCGGCCAGCTCGGGCACCGAGGTTTGCATCTTGTAGGCCATCTCGTATTGAGCAATCCGGCTGGTAATCTCGGGATCGCCCATCGCTTCGAACCGCTGCTGATTCAGGTCGGCCAGCCCGTCGAGCATCTTGCGGCGAGTCGCCTTGTCGACCCCGGCGGGGTCGGTCAAATAGAGCACGGGATCGCCCGAGGACCGCATCGCGACCCCTTGATGTTTCGTTGGCAGAAACCCCGAACCCCACAAACGAGAGAACAGAGCCTGCGGCATCGCACCGGTTCCCAAGCGGGAGACCAGCACCACGAACGCGGGCAGGTTCTTGTTCGGACTGCCGAGTCCGTACGAGGTCCACGCGCCCATGCTGGGGCGTCCGGGGATCTGGCTGCCGGTTTGAATATAGGTGATCGCCGGATCGTGGTTGATGGCCTCGGTATTGACGGTCTTAATGATCGTGATGTCGTCGACAATCGAAGAGATGTGCGGCAGTAACTCGCTGACCCATGACCCACACTGACCGTGCTGTGCAAACTTGAAGATCGAAGGCGCACACGGGAACCGCATCTGGCCCGAGGTCATCGTCGTGATCCGCTGGCCATTGCGGACGCTCTCGGGCAGATCCTTGTCATAGAAGTCCTTCAGCTTGGGCTTGTAGTCATACAGGTCGAGTTGCGACGGAGCATCGGCCATGAACAGCCAGATCACTCGCTTAGCGGTCGGCTTGTGATGCAACTGGGGGAGCACCCCCAAAGAAGTGAGGTCGGGGCCAGCGGGTGCCGCAGTGTCCGCGAAGAGCTGCGGGCTCATGCAGTTCGCCAATGCCGCTGCCCCGAGTCCGCAGGCGGATCGCTCAAAGAAGTGGCGACGTGTGTGGGAGAGGAAGTGATTTTGAATGGGGTTCATGACAGGTTCCCAGCTGGAAGGATCGGTACCCTCCAATGTATCGACCGCCGCGACGGTTGGGAATTGGAAGAGTGGGAATCCGGTGGATCAAATCCGGAGGGTGGCAGCCCTCCGGCGTGTCACTGAGGAGCGACGGGCTTCGAGAGGGGCAAAATGTGGCCCATTTTGTCGCGTTTGGCGTCCATGTATTTTTCGCTCAGCGGCCGCGAAGGGGCGACGATCGGCACTTGCTCGACGACCTTGAGGTCGAGCCAGCTTTCGAAGGCTTCGGTCTTTTTCGGGTTGTTGGTCAGGATGCGAACCTTGGTCAGGCCCAGCTCCTTGAGGATCTGCAACCCGACCATATAGTCCCGCAAATCGGCCTTGAAGCCCAACCGGTGATTCGCCTCCACGGTGTCCAGCCCCTGGTCCTGGAGCTGGTACGCCTTCAGCTTCGAGACCAATCCGATGCCGCGTCCTTCCTGGGGCAGGTACACAACCGCTCCCGCTCCCTCTTGGCAAATCATCTTGATCGCCATGTGCAGCTGCTCGCCGCAGTCGCAGCGGAGCGAACCGAGAATGTCGCCGGTGAAGCAGGATGAGTGCATGCGAACCAGCGGGGCTTCGACCTTGGAGAGGTCGCCCCAGACCATCGCCAGTGGCTCTTGCTCCTCATGATCGACGCGGTAGGCGATGAACTTGGGAGTTCCGTATTCGCCGGTCGGCATTTCAACCTCGACCTCGCGGTGGATCAAGCGTTCGCGGACGCGACGGAATTGGATGATGTCGGCGATCGAGATGATTGGTATGTCGTATTGCTTCGAAATCTCCTCAAGTTCATCGAGATCGGCCATGCCGGAGTTGCGGCGGCTGCAGATTTCGATCAGACAACCGACAGGAGCCAATCCTGCCATCTTGAGCAGGTCGACGGTCGCTTCCGTATGCCCCGCCCGTCGCAGGACGCCGCCCTCGCGCGCCAGCAAGGGATTGATGTGCCCGGGCCTTACGAAGTCCGCCGACTTGGCGTGCGGATTCGCTAAGGCTCGCAAAGTGACCGTCCGATTCAGGGTACTCACGCCGGTGCCTGCATCGCGATGGTCCACCGGGATCAGAAACGGCGTTTGATGCGGCGAGGTGTTCGAATCCGTATTCACCAGCGGAGTCAATTGGAGTCGCGCGGCGTAATCCTGAGTCAGCGGCGCACACAGCACGCCTGCACCCTGGCGAAGCATGAAGTCGACCGTTTCGGGAGTCATCAGCTCGGCAGCTGCGATGAGATCGCCCTCGTTCTCCCGCTCCTGGGCATCGAGCACGATGACCAGTTTTCCTTGACGCAGGGCTTCAAGGGCGGCTTCGATTTGCTGCATGGAGGCGGGCATGGCGGGATGGTAACAAAGAGGGGCCGAGGGGAGATGCTCATGAGAAGTGTAGTCGAGCTGACTCCCTCGGACACCCCCCGAGCGAGTGTGCGACATGAACCGGATAGTGCGTGTCGACATCGGCGAGACTTGCGATGTCTCCGGAGACTTCGCAGGTCTGACGGGCCGTCACTATCCCGCTCTAACGCACATCGCGATACCGGCGGGCGAGCTCCTCCAAGGGTGTTCCCAGACGGGCCGCCAAGATAAATCGCCAATTGCGAAGAGTCTGCCGGATCGGACCGGTCTGTTCCCAGCGGCGGGTGCTGACGTGCAGATGGGGTCCGAGGAGGGCGAGGCGGCCCGCCTGTTTCAGTCGCTTGCTGAAGTACAGGTCTTCCATCAGCGGGAGACCCGGGAAGCCCCCCAGTTCATCGAAGACCGATCGACGCACAAAGATCCCCTGATCCCCGTAGATCCAACCCGGCCAGTGAACTCGTACGGCATTCCCCCATTCCAGCCAGCGATAGACCCAACCGGGGTGATCGAGAATCTGCCGAAAGCCTCCTCCGACAACTTCGGGTTCGTTCCGCAGAGTCGTGCGAACCTCTTCGAGGCCCGCACGCTCCAGCCAGCAATCGGCGTGCAGAAACAACAGGATCTCGCCCGACGATGCGACAGCCCCCGCATTCATCTGAATTGCCCGTCCTTGCCCGGCTTTCAGAACTCGATCGGCTGTCGAAGCAAGTTCCAGAGTGCGATCCGAACTGCCGCCGTCTGCGACGATGACCTCGACATCTCCCAACTGTCTGGCTCGATTGATGCAATCAGCGACCCGGGCCTCTTCATTGAGTACCGGAATGATGATGGAGATGGTGTGTCTTTGAGCGTCGGAGGACATAGACAGTCGGGACCGCCAGGAACAGGAGTTGAATTGAGGAAGGGTCGTCTGAACGGCAGAAATGGCGGATAGTTATGACCAGCGATCGAATGCGGTTTTTGTCATTTGCTCCTTGAGGATGTGACATCGGCACTAAATAATACAAGAGTGCCGAGCGTTCCGGGTTCAATTCTAGGGGAGGTCATGGCTGATTTGCTGAGTGTACAAGCACAATTGCAGCGCCAAGACAAATTGTGGCTGGCGGTGTCGGTGATTGGCGTGGCATTTGCAATTACGATTCTGACATGGATCGCCCTCAAGATTCGGTCTCTGTTTCTGGAAGATGAGGGTTCTTCCGGAGGTGTCGGCGAATTCCTCGGACACTTGCGTGAATCGCAATCGGAGGGTGACCTGACGACGGAAGAATTCCGATCCATTCAGCGTCGGTTGTTGGAACAGCAAATGGGGTCTGGAGATAGCACGCGTCTAACGCGAGCCGCTCCGGCCAAAACTGCCGAACTCAATAATCCGACGCCCAACGTTCCGTATCATGACGATGCAGATGATCATTCTCCGTAAGCCGAATCAGGGAGGCGGTTGCGGAACTGTTCGAGTCGGCCTCGGACGCCCATCGTAGAAGTGTCTGGAATCTCCGGAGAAGGATCCTGGAGCCCAGTCTGTCAGACTTCACGACGTTCGCCGACGGTTCGATCGACAACTGAGAAGGAAACCCATGTCCTCCGGCAAAGACTTTACCGCCACGAAGAAGACTCCCACCGGCAAGAAAAACGCGAACTGCTCCTTCTGCGGAAAGAGCTATCGCGATGTCGGCCCACTCGTGGAAGGCCCGAGTGATGTCTACATCTGTAGCGAGTGCATCGACCTGTGCAGCTCCATCCTCGACCAGGAGCGTCGCCGTCGTGGCGACCCCAAGAAGCTGTTCAACAAGATCCCGACTCCTCGGGAAATTGTCGAGCATCTCGACCGCTACGTCATCGGCCAGACCCGCACCAAGCGCGGCCTCGCGGTGGCTGTCCACAACCACTACAAGCGGCTGTCGCTGGTGGAAGAGGGCAACACCGGCGAAGTCGAAGTCGAGAAGTCGAACATCCTGCTGATTGGGCCGACCGGTTCAGGTAAGACGCTGATGGCGAAAACGCTCGCCAAGTTCTTGCAAGTGCCGTTTGCCATCGGCGATGCCACGACCTTGACCGAGGCGGGCTACGTCGGTGAAGACGTAGAAAACCTGCTACTGAAGCTGCTGCACGCTTCGGAGTTCGATGTCGAAGTCGCCCAGCGGGGCATCATCTTCATCGACGAAATCGACAAGATCGGCAAGACGGGACACAACGTCTCGATCACCCGCGATGTGTCGGGCGAAGGCGTCCAGCAGTCGCTGCTAAAGATGCTCGAAGGCACCGTCTCCAATGTCCCGCCGCAAGGGGGCCGCAAACATCCCGAGCAGCAGTACATCCAGATCGACACGACGAACATCCTCTTCATTTGCGGCGGAACATTCGTCGGCCTGGAAGAGATGATCAGCAAGCGGCTCGGCAAGAAGATGATGGGCTTCGGCCAGGAAGTCGTCGACGATGCCGAACGCCGTCGCAACCTGCTGGAACACGTCACGGTCGAAGACGTCATCGAGTACGGCATGATCCCCGAGCTCGTCGGACGGCTGCCATTCCTCAGCTCGCTCAACAAGCTGAACGAAACTGACTTGGTCCGCGTGCTGACCGAACCTCGCAACGCTTTGGTGAAACAGTACCAGAAGCTCTTTGAAATGGAGCACGCTGAGCTAGAATTCACCGAGAGTGCTCTGCGTGAAATTGCCCGGATCGCCCGGATCAAAGACACGGGAGCACGCGGATTGCGTTCGGTCATCGAAGAAGTCATGTTCGATCTGATGTTCGAGTTGCCCGACCAGGAACCCGGACAGCGATACATCGTGACTCCCGAGATCGTTCGCAAGGAAAAGGTTCTGTTTGTGAAGGATGCGGCAGCGGCCTGATCCTCACGGGAAAGTCGGCATCTGATGTTCTCACGATTTACGGCCGGTGTCGCTCTCTTCGCACTCCTCTTCGGGGGTGCGTCGCGGGCGACACCGGCCGATTCTGTTGAGGCCCGGAAAAAAGTGGACGAGTCCGTCGCACGCGGGCTGGAATTCCTCGTCCGCGAGCAGCGACGCCAGGGCTACTGGGAAGTCGGGAGCGGGAACTACCGCATCGCGATGACCGCCCTTTCGGGAATCGCTCTTGCCTCGGAAGGCTCCACGACGACGCGGGGCAAGTACGCTCGCAACATCAGCCGGTCGGTCGACTACCTGCTCGATGCGTCCCAGCCGAATGGGCTGATTGGGTTCCCCGACGACTATCACTATACGTATGGTCACGGGTTCTCGATGCTCTTCCTCTCCCAAATTTACGGTGAGGAAGAGGACCTCGAACGCCGCCGGAACATCAAACGGGTTCTCGAACACGCCGTCAAGTTCTCAGCAGCGGCCCAAACCAGCAAAGGCGGCTGGGGCTACGTCTCTGCGAAGGACGGCCAGGACTTCGATGAGGGTTCCACCTGTATCACCCAGGTGCAGGGTCTGCGGGCCTGCCGCAATGCGGGAATCGTCGTCCCCGGCGAAATCATTGAACGGGCCCGCAAGTATATCTACGACTGCATGGAGCCCAGCGGCGGTATCCGATACAGCTTCGCGGGCGGTGGAGAACGGCCTCCCATCACCGCAGCTGCCGTTGCCGTCCTGTTTAACGCGGGGAGTTCCGAACAGGCACCCGAGCTAAAAAAGATGATGGAGTACTGCACCGCCAACGTCTGGCCGAACGGCCAGCAGGACTATGGCCACTGGCACTACATGCACTATTACTATGCCCAGGTCATGTACCGCCAGCCCGAGCAGTGGAGCAAGTACTCCACTTGGGTTGAAGGGGAGATTCTGAGCAAACAGACCCCCCAGGGCGGATGGGAGGACAGCTCTATCGGCTCGGTTTACGTCACCGCCATGAACACGACAATCCTCCAACTGAACAAGGGCTACTTGCCGATCTACCAGCGGTAAAGTGCGAGACGCACTCCCAGCGGGGAGAGGAGCCTCCCGAGCGACCAACCAGCGGGTTTGGTCGCTGGCAAAGCTTGACCACTCCCATAGAGAGTCCAGTCCTCGCACGGTACAGTGTGCGAACTCGGTGACCACGATCCAGGAGACTCTATGCCGTTCTACGCCCGGATCTTTCTGCTGATCGCGGGTTATGCGGTGACGCTGTTGCTCATCCGGTGGGTCATTTTGTGCCGTAAGCGGGAGCCTGTCGCAGCGGTCGCTTGGATTTTGGCGATCGTCTTTATCCCGATTCTGGGAGGAGTGCTGTTCCTCCTACTTGGCATCAATTCGATTCGGCAGCGGCGAGAGAGCAAGATTGCAGCTGCGCGTGACCTGGCTCCCAAGCTTCCGGATCTGGGGCAACATCAGCTGCGCGATTTGGAGCTGACTCGCCAACAGACTCGCTTGGCATCGCTGATTGACAAGGAGTGCCGGGGAGTCCTGACGGGGAGCAATGCCGTCGAGATCATTGCCGATACCAATCAGACGTTACAACGGATTGAAGAGGCGATCCTCGGAGCGACACAGACACTCGACCTTGAGTACTACATCTGGCAACCCGACCGCACGGGTACTCGTCTGCGTGACATGCTGATTGAACGGGCCCGATCGGGCGTCAAGGTGCGGTTCCTTTACGACTCGCTCGGTTCGATGGCCTTGCATCGAAAGTTCCTGGAGCCGATGACCAACGCGGGGATTCAGGTCGTCCCGTTTCTGCCTGGCTCGACGTTCCGCGAACGCTGGTCGTTGAACAATCGCTGCCATCGCAAGATCGTTGTCGTCGATGGCACCATTGGTTTCACCGGCGGCATGAATATCGGCGACGAGTACATTGGAGCCAACCCTGAGATCGGACATTGGAGAGATACGCACCTGCGGATCGAAGGCCCCGCCGTTTGGCAGCTACAACAAGTGTTTGCGGAGGACTGGTACTACTCCACGGGAGAGGAGTTGGTTGACGCAGTCATCTTCCCACCGCCGCGCCGAGCCGGGCAAGGCATCACTCAAGTCGTCAGCGGTGGTCCGGACGGCGTGAGTGAGCCATTCCATACGCTGCACTTCGCAGCTCTGAACGAAGCCCGCGAATCGATCACGATTGCGAGCTCGTATTTTGCACCGACCGTGCCACTGATCATGGCTCTGGAGACCGCAGCGGCACGCGGGGTGAAGGTGCGTTTGATGGTTGCCGGGAAGTCGGTCTACCCGTGGACCGTGTGGGTCGGTCGATCGTTCTACGACTCTCTGTTGCGGGCTGGCGTCGAGATTTATGAGTACAAAAAAGGGGTCCTGCACTCGAAGACGTTGACTATTGACGGTGCCTGGTCACTCGTCGGCACGGCAAACTTTGACTACCGCAGCATGCTGTTGAACTTTGAAGTCGCGTTGGCTCTATATGGCGAGGGTTACGCTCGCGAACTGGAGGAACAGTTCACCAGCGATCTCGAATCGTGCCGTCCAATTCGGCTCTCTGAGTGGGACGAACGTCCGCTCCTGCGAGTCTTTGTCGAGAACGTGTGCCGCCTGATCGCGCCGTTGGTGTAGCGATCGAGTTCTTTCGAATTCTGCCTCTCCATACGGAACGCCCTAGCGAACAATCCCGAGAGAGAGGATTGGCAGTTTGTCGCGTGGAATACGGGGGTCACAGTTTCGCGATCAGCGTGGTCGCTCCTTTTCGATCGTGGGCGATTCGAACTCTTGAACAGCCAGAGAATGAAGTGACCCGATCTGAGATCATCGAACAATTCAGTTCCGCGGAGATCTCGCCAGATCATCATCGCCGACACCGGACGGTGCATTGCTTGATTCGATTCCGGTGTGAGTCGGTCTCTACTCATTTCGATAGACCGTCGACTGCCCCGACCGCTCCGAATGAAGTGGAGGGCTCAGCGGCATAGACCGCCAGCAACAGCGGAATGAGCACGACACTCATCGCCGTCAGCAGGACCCAGCCTTGCCGTCTGCCGCCAACCATGCCCTACGTCCATATGTTGTCAAAGAAGTCCCACCGAGCACGTCGCGAAAACGAGCGACTGCTCAAGGTGCCTATCCTCGGGGCAGTCGTTCCTGACGCGGTTAGCGTCGAACGAGATCGGGCGATTGGTGAACAGGGCTTGCTCGGGACGGGTGGAGGACCAGAAGGAGTGGGAGTTCCAAAAGGCGGCCTGAGCGGGGCCTGGGAGCGACTCCCCGGCAGAGGACGCTCATACCAGCCGTGTTGTTCCTGATGAATGACAGCCATGTCCAATACTGGTGTCGCCGCATGGGCACCCACGTCGTGCATCTCGATCCCACGACAACACCGAATTCGGAAATCCCCGGCCATCTTGTCGGGGATACCAAAGTAATAGACAATGCCACCGGAAGCGATAACAGCTCGTCGTCCTTCTTTCGGATTCGGAGTCACCACGGTGTCGCAATTGCTCGATCAAGCGGTTGAAGAAGCTCGCAAGCTCTCCGGCACGGCCCAAGATGCCATCGCACAGGTCATCATGGACGAAATCGCCGACGATCAGCGCTGGGAACAAGCGTTCGCCAGATCGCCGGGGAAGCGGGAGACTCTCGCAGCCCGAGCGGAAGAGCCAGTCCGCAGTGGGCAATTCAAGGGCACGGGGTTTGGTCATTTGTGAACTCCCGTGTCTGATGAGAGCCCGAAACTCAGAGGACCCACGCCCACCGCTCGCCGGGAGCATTTCAGATTGACAGGCTGGAAGCCTATCCCACGAGGATGGTGAACGTTGGAAGCGGATCAAGAAGCTATTGCGGTTCTGGAACAGCTGCGGGGGACGCCTGCAATCTGGGAGCGCATCGCGCCGGGTGATTCTCACTCGGTCGCCTTACAGGCAGCATTGCGTCAGGAGTTTCCGGCGGAGGTCGTGCGGGCGGCGTTGACGCTGACCGATCTCCGCCAACAGGCTCGGGCGCGTTTTACCCACGCGGATGAGATGTGGTTCGACCGCACTCGATTGGAACAGGCGACCCAGGAGATGGTGGCCCGGCATAAGGCTCAGCGATTCGCAGCGTGTGCCGGGAAGACAGTGCTCGACCTGTGTTGCGGAGCGGGTGCCGATGCGATTGCGATCGCTCAACACGCACAGGTCAAAGCGGTCGACATGTCCCCCCTCGCGACATGGTTCGCGCAGCGGAACGCCGAGGTCTATGGTGTCTCGTCGAACATTCAGACGCTCGTCAGCGATGTGGAGAAAGTCGACATCACCGGCCAGTTCGTCCACCTCGACCCCGATCGACGCACACAAGGCCAGCGGCAAGTCCGGCTCGAGTTCGGTTCGCCAGGTCTGCCATACCTGCAGGCCCTCACGAAGACCGCAGCGGGCGGGGCGATCAAGGTCTCTCCCGCGAGCAACTTCGGGGGAAAGTTCACCGACTGCGAGGTCGAACTCGTCAGCGTCAGCGGCGAATGCAAAGAGGCCACGATCTGGTTCGGCCAACTGAGACAACCCGCTCCCTTTCGTGCGACGATCCTGCCGCACGGGGCGTCGATCGCGGGCGACCCGTGGGAGTATCGGCCGCGCATCGAGCCGCTCAAAAAGTATCTCTTCGACCCCGACCCGGCCGTTGTGCGCTCGGGATTAGTCGACTGCGTCGGGGACAGCCTCGACCTGCGGCGACTCGACGATGCGGAGGAGTACCTGACCGGGGAGACGCTCGTCGATTCGCCATTCGTACGGGGATTCGAGGTGCTGGCCGACCTGAATAACAACACGAGGGATATCCGCGACTACTTCCGCACCTCGCCCTTCGGCCAAGTCGAGATCAAGTGCCGCCACATGAGCATCGACGCCGACGCCATCCGCCGCAAACTCCCTCTGCCAGGGACCGAACCGGGCGTCCTGCTGTTCGTCCGCGTGGCCGGTAAAGCGCGGGCCATCGTCGCGAAGCGTTGCGGGTGACTGGCTCGGGCCGATTACTCAGACGTGACTGGCATTTCCCTCACGCCATCCGCAGGGAGAGCCGAGCCGGAAGCGAAAAAGCCAATTTCCAAATCGCTTTAACTGCGTTGTCTCATCGTCAGTCTCGACGGCAGAAGTTGCTGATCGCCCTGGCGCTGATTGTCGCTCGCTAAGCGCACAAACGCGGGAACTACCGGGGCAAACCCGGAGGCGGGTCAACTGTTGTCGCCCCACGATCTCAGTCACTCGACACTCAATGCGTCCTTCCCTCGGATCTCCCGGAACTGGCGGCTGCGAACGATCAACTCGATGGCGAGGCTCACTCGCGAGTCGTTATCGCTGAGCTGCGTTTGGATGTCGATCAGTAGAGGTTCGTCGGAGAGTTGCACAGCGCGGCCGAGCGAATAGCCGAGCAGCTTCTTCGTGAACTGGCGAACAAAGGCAGCGCGGCGGGTTTGCCCGAGATAGGTCTTCAGGTCGCTGAGGCCGTCGACCTGGGTCCCATCAAACAAGACGGTCTGGGTGTTGATGGGGAGTCCCGCTGCGTCTTGCGTCCGGAGGCGGCCAATGGCATCGAAGCCTTCGAGGGCGTAGCCGAACGGGTCGATGCGCATGTGGCACTTATTGCAGGCGGGATCGCTGGTGTGCCGCTGGATCATCTGGCGTTCGGTGAGGCCTTCCGTGATCGTCTCGGAGAGGACCGGGACATTCTTCGGGGGCTTGGGAAGCTTCTCGCCCAGCATCACTTCGCTGAGCCACGTGCCTCGCAGAATGGGACTCGTGCGGGAGGCACCGGACTGCTTGGACATCGTCGACGCCAGCGACAGAATGCTGCCGCGCGAGTACTGGCGTACGCCCTCCACGCGCCGCCACTGCGGGCCGGTGACGCCGGGGATGCCGTAGTGCTGGGCCAGCTCTTCGTTGAGAAATGTCGCGTCTCCATCGACCAGCGACAGCAGCGATCGATCGTGCTGGAATAGGTCGGTCAGGACCAGAATCGACTCCTCGTACATCGCCCCCCGCAGCGCGGCGAACGTCGGGAAGTGGCGTTCGCTCTTCTCGTTGAGGTGCTCAAAGTCGTGGATGTGGAGCCAATGACATCCGAACTCGGTGGCCAGGCGGCGGGCCTTGGGGTCACGCAACATTCGCTGAGCCTGTATCGACAGAACCTCCGGATCGCTGAGCTTCCCAGCGGCGGCCAGATCGAACAACTCGCGGTCCGGGGCCGACGACCAGAGGAAGTAACTGAGTCGACTCGCGAGCTCAATCTCGGAGACTGGCGACGCCTGGGTGCCCGGTGTCGGCTTCTCCAAGTGATAGAGGAATGCCGGTGACACCAGCACGCGGGCCATGGTGAGTCGCAACGCATCATCGTGCCCGATCTCCTCCTCGCGCAGCTTCTGATACAAGCCGCGCAGCTGAGTCTGTTCCAAGTCAGTGAGTGGTCGGCGATAGGCTTGATGAGCGAACTGCACGACGGCATCGAGCTGTTGGGGCTCGCTGCTGAGGAGCCGCTGACGAAACGCATCGGCGCGGTCTTGCACCGGCTGCTGCTGAGCCCCGATCAAGGGGAGCATGTCGGGCCGGTCCTGTGTCGCGAACTGATAAAGCTGAGTGATCGCAGTAATGAGTTCCAGCGGCTCCTGCGAGACGTAGGACAGCTCGTCCCACATCTGGTCGAGTTCTGCCGCTTGCTCGCGCGAGAGCATGAGCCGACTCAGCTGATTGTCCTCTCGGTAGTAAAGTGTGAGGGTGACGTCCTCGTCGACGGGGACGATCTGGGTGTAACAGAGTGCGGCGGGAAAGAGGCTGCGAAACTCGTCGAGATTGGCTTCGATTCGCTGTGAGGTCGCGCTCTCCGCGGTGACCAAAATCGGTGTGGCCAAGGACGGCTGGGCCTCGCTGGCGGGACCAGCCAGGACTTGCAGGCGGACGGCTCCGTCCTTCGCAGTTTCGGGATGCAAGAGGCCCGTGGTGACGAACTCCGCTCCCGCCACGAGATCGGCGGGCAATCGAATCTCGGTGGTGTCTGGAGCCTGCACACAGAGGCTCGAGGATTCGATGGCTCGTCCGTCAGGGTGCTTGCCGAATCGTGACGCGGGGAGTCCCCAAGGGGAGTCACTGACGCTCGCAGGGTCACCGGATTTCGAAGCGACCTCTTTGAAGACTGCCGCCATGAACGGACCGGAGATCGAACGCAACTGCTTCGAGAGTGCGGCATCGGGCGAATCATCGGAGAGTGTGGCCGGTTCGCTTTGTAACAGGGTCTGAACGTCGGAGGCGAGGCGTCGCTTCTCCCCTGGCTCGCCACTCGCTTGCCACTTGGCCAAGACTGACCCGCCGGGGATCACATGGCCGGAACCCTCTCCAGTGGGCTGGGAGTAGAAGCTCCAGACCCCGGCGTTCCCCTGCTGATCCGCGTGCGGATTCCCCGCCAGAATATGGGGAGATAGATCCTGAGCCATGTCCCAGGTATGCGTGCCATCACTGAGTGCCAGATCGATCGCGGTCAGGTCGCACGAGTTATTGCCACCCTCCGGGCTGACGACCAGGGCGATGACATCGCCGGTTCGAATCGCGATCGAATCGAGCGGACCGATCGGCATCACCGTGGCCCCCAAGCTGGCCCCCGTAGCAAGTGTCTGGCGAGTATTCCCACGTCGAATTTCGAGGGCCCACTCGATTCCATTCCCACACTCGGGGTGAGCGTGCTGGACAGCTCCAGTGATCTTGAGCGTCGTGGCCAGCGGGCTACGCCAACCGACCGCGACGGAGAGCGTCGGTGTCGGGTGGACCGCGATGCTGTGGGGCTTCATGTTGCCGGGGATGCGGACATGCTGGTCAGATGAGTTGGCCACGACACTGAGCGCATCACCCTCGACCCAGCCCTGGATAAAGTCGTACGCTTCGGCCCGCTCTTGCGGGCGCGTGATCAGCGCGCCGAGGGTGACTTGGCCGCTCGACCCGATGCCGAGATACTCCCACCAGGCGGACAGTGAGTCCTCATCGACCTCGTACTTGGTGGCCAGCGGCTGCAACTCCACCGGCGTTGTCGATTGCCCTGCTTCTGCAGCTGCGGCGAGGCAGCGGGCCGTTTGGGCGAAGTGGCGGTCGCGGCTACGAGCGAGCTCGGACGAGACGCGTTGAATGTCTTTGAGCAGTAAGTCGGGTCGCCCCGGTGACACAAAGCGAGGTCGCTCCCAGAGGACTTGATCCTGCATCGTGCCATCACCCGCGTCAAAGGCGGCGAGTGACAACACGACCTCTCCCTGGGGATTCGCAGCGGGGAGTTTCACGCGGAAGTCTTGCCGCGTGACGACCGGACTGATCGGCACCTGCCATGCCTTGATGTCGGGATGGAGTCCGATCTGTCCGACCGAGTTGAACTTCCAAAGGGTGTTCTGCCAGGGGGTCACCAGCTCCATCAGATGCGGAAGCTCATCCGGTTGGGCGGTCTTCCAGCGAGCCCGGAGCGGCGCGAGCAGCAGTGATGGCGGATCGGATTCCGGAGTGTTGAGCATGGCCCAGATCGTGCCGAGGTATTTCGGGCTGAGTTCGTTGTCGGCGGCGACAGACTCGATCGTCTTCCGCCCGCTCGTCAATGCCTCCCGCTCGGCCAGCGTCGCGCGGAAGTACCGCTCGACCGGAAGCCGTCCCCCGGTGTTGGTATCGAACTGAATCCCCTGCAGGTTCACAGCTGAGCCGCCCCCGTTCTCGGAATACTTCCGGTAGAGGGTGCGAATCTGGGCCAGGTATGCGTTGGTCCAATCGCGCCGAGTCGAGTCGGGCGAGAAGCGCATCCCGCTCGGCAGAAACACCGCATGACTGGCGACCTGTTTACCTGCGTCGAGGTATTTGGTGATCATCGCCGGTGACATGACCAACGAGTTCCCCACGTTCGTAAAGCCCTCGCCCGACGCACTGTCGACCGGGAACTCCTTCGCCGGGTCGAGCGTCTCGATGCCGGTCAAATCGCGTAGCGTATATGTGTACTCCGCATTGCTCAGCCGCCGCAGCACGACCGGCCCCGGATCGCCCGCATGAGCAGCGGCCTCGATCATCAAGACCGTGTGGACCCAGTTGTGAAGTTTGGCGCGATCTTCGGGGGAGAGCGGCTTGGCATCCTGGGGCGGCATCTGCTCGCTGAGGAGCATCTCGCTGACCTTTTGCCAGACCTTGGTGTGCTGGCGGACTTGGCTCAAGTTGGTGAACGCGGCGAAGTCGAGTTCGCCCTCGATGGTGTCGCCCGAGTGACACTCGTAGCAGTAGGTCTTGAGCAGCGGCTGAACATCGGCTGGGAAGGAGGCATCGAGCTTTGTGGAATCATCGGCATGCGTGATCGAGGTGCCGACGAGCAAAACAACGAGGCACACCAGTCCGTAGGCTGTACACAGCCTCTCCCATAGGACAGGCAATCCTGCCTGTCCCTCAGCGACGCGAAGACTCACATTCCGAGAGCCGACATCCAGCGGGGAGCCGTTCGCGATCCCGGACAAGCCGGTATTCACCACGGAGGCGCGGAGACACGGAGAGACGGGGGAGGTCAACGCCAAGACGCGAAGGCGAGAAGACGCAAAGGGAGGACGTTCATTCATTCCCATTTCTTTGCGCCCTTGCGTCTTGGCGTCTTGGTGTTGAATTCCTTCATTCCCAGTCGCCATCGCGATCTCCCTTTCACGTCTCTCGGGACGGGCAGATGTGCCCGTCCTACGTCACCGCTGCTCGTGAGAGTACCTCACCGCGCTCGGTGATCGCTACCTCGATGGCCGCCAAGTCTTGGGCGGTGAGGACCATTTCGATCGCCCCGGCGGACTCTTGAATCTGATCGGGACGCTTCGCTCCGCACAGCGCGACGGTGATGCCCGGTCGCTGGATCGTCCAAGCGGTGACCAGTTCGGCGAGCGAGCAGCCATGTCGCGCGGCGATCGGGCGTAACTTATCAAGGAAGTCGTGGGTCTTGTCCCACTGGTCGCCCTGGAAGACCGGGTACTTCTGACGACCGTCTTTCGGGTCCCAAATGTGGTCGCGTTGCAGCTTCCCCGCGAGGAACCCTTTCATCAGCGGCCAGTAGACCATGACCGAGACACCGTGCTGCTGGCACCAGGGGAGCTGCTCGGCTTCGATCTCGCGTTGCAGCATGTTGTAGTGCGGCTGATCGGCGGAGATCGGGCAGACGGCGTGGAAGGCTTCGTACTGGCTGATCTGGGAGAAGTTCGAGACGCCGACGGCGCGGACCTTTCCCGCGTCGAGCAGTTCCTTCATCGCACCGGCAGATTCGGCAATCGGAGTCTGCGGGTCGGGGGCGTGCAAGTAGTAGAGGTCGATGACTTCGATGCCCAGCCGCTCAAGGCTCTCGTCGCATTGCCTTCGGATCGTCTCGGGCCGACCGTCCTTCAGCATCGTGCGATTGGAGTCCCAGCCGATCCCGCACTTGGTGGCGATGACGACATCCTGGCGATACGGACGCAGCACGCGCCCGACCATCCGCTCGCTCTCCCCGTCGTACCCATAGCAGTACGCGGTGTCGAAGAAGTTGATCCCAGCGTCGAGGGCCGCTTTGATTGTGGCCAAGCTGTTCGATTCGGTCACCCCAATACTCGTGATCCCCGCGATCGGCCAGCAGCCGAGTGCCACGGGGGAGACCCAAAGATCAGTTTGACCAATACGACGACGTGGCATGAGGATGTCCATCGGAGAGTGAGTGCGACGCTGCGTTCGCCTGACGCGGCACGGTATGTCGTTCAGGAGAGGGTGAGTAACAACGCCCCGAAGTGTACGACAGACAACCGGTGGTGTCGCTGCGCTCAACCACCGGCGATCTCTGTGATCCCTGCCGGGGTCGGGGTGGAGCCGACCAGTCACTTTGCTTTCCGTGTCTATGCCTCCGACGAAGGCCAAACGGGTAGCAAAGCCAGCTGATGGTCGAGCAACGCGAAGCTGGGAATGGGTGGGCCGACGAGGACGCCGTCCACGCCTCGGGCCACCAGGACCGGCGGGTTCTCAGGCTGGGAATCCGAGTTATCAAAGACCCAGAACGCCTTGGCCAACTGGGCGAACTTCGGCAGGTTCCGGATCGACTTGTACCACCGATCATGAATCTTATCCGGCGGGACTGAATGGCCCTTCTGGGCCGTCCGAATAACGACTCGCTCGCAAGCGAGTTCGGGGGTATTGACGACGATGAAGATCAGCATGAAGTACCCGCCGCGTGCTCGGACTTCTTCGACAAGCGAAAGGTATTTGTCGGTGCTGAGGACGGTTTCGACACCGACACCTTCGTTTTTCGCAATCGCAGTGGAAAGTTGCTCCCACACGAAATTGGCCGCCTC
>Ga0105047_10007322_pt1 | contig 18614 bp, 14 predicted proteins | sample MAT04_FD_78384 | JGI IMG/M metagenome (GOLD analysis project Ga0105047, IMG submission 78384) | Freshwater microbial communities from Lake Fryxell liftoff mats and glacier meltwater in Antarctica - MAT-04 (megahit assembly) | ecosystem: Environmental > Aquatic > Freshwater > Ice > Liftoff... | reverse complement strand
GGTTGGTGGGCGTCACCCGGCTACTTCCCCTTGATGGGAGCCGCGCCGTTGCACGGTCGCGTGTTCTCCACCGATGAAGAACGAGCGGGTTCCAATCGCGTGGCCGTGCTGTCGTATCGCTTCTGGAAGAAACACTTTGACGGCGACCCATCCGTTGTTGGTCGCGTGCTGAACATCGACTCGGCACCAACAACGGTGGTGGGCGTGATGCCACGCGAATTCGACTATCCGTCGTTTGCAGATTTCTGGATCCCGATCGCGCAGATCGAAGCGACGGACGTCTCGCTGCAGCAGCGTGGCATGCATGTCGACAGCCGTACAATTGTGCGACTCAGGTCGGACGCAGATTCTGCGAAGGCCGCATCGGCATTGAGTGTGGTGGCGGCCCGGCTGGCCACGGCCTATCCCAATGACGCAGCGCACTACACGCACATTGCGCTGCGACCCATCAACAACGAATTACTTGGTGATATCAAACCAACACTGCTGCTGCTGACAGTTGCGGCGGCACTCGTGTTGCTGCTTGGCTGCATGAATGTGGCCACGTTGTCGCTGGTGCGTGCTTCGGTTCGCGCTCGTGAGCTGGCCGTGCGCGCTGCGCTTGGTGCGTCGCGCATTCGCATTGTGCGCGAATTGTTTGTGGAAGGTGCCACGCTTTCACTCATCGGCGCAGTTGGAGGCGTTGTGCTGGCGTTTGGAGTGGTCAGTGGCGTGCGACGATGGGCCGCCTACGATTTGCCTCGCGCACGCGAGCTGACGGTCGACCGCCACCTGTTGCTGATTGCGCTGGGAGTCTCTGTCCTGGCGATGGTGCTGACGTCGCTCGCGCCCGCCTGGCAGGCGTCGCGCCTGGCACTTGCCGCACAACTGCACGGCGGGCAGCGTGGAGCAACCGGCAATCGCGTAGACACACGCGTGCGCAGCGCGCTCGTGGCGCTGCAGTTTGGGTTTGCGGTGATGTTGCTGATCGGTGCGGGCTTACTCTTGCAGAGTTTTCGCCGATTGAACGGTGTGCATCCGGGTTACGATGAAAACAGACTCGCCACCGTCGCAGTCTTCCCGCCGGCACCGAACTATGCTCGACCAGTCGATGCGCTCGCGTTGTATGATCGCCTGCGCGATGCTGTGAAAGCCGTTCCGGGTGTGCAACACGTGGCGTTGATGAATCACGCGCCCGGTGGTGGCATTCCAACGCGTGCTGATTTGCCCGGACGCGCGGTCGACCCGTCGCAGCAGCAGGTGCTATACGGCACCGCATCGGTCGACTATCTGCAAACACTCGGTGCGCACGTGAAGCAGGGGCGCTGGTTCACCGACGAAGACATGCGATCGCCCGACGCCGCGGGTTTTGCGATCAACGAAACCATGGCGCGCAAATTCTGGCCCGATGGTAGTGCGATTGGGCAGAGTCTAATCTTGCATCGCGCCTCATCAGGTCGACCAACGGTTGGCGAAGCCATGTACGGGACTGTTATTGGCGTCGTGGCAGACATGCATTCATACGGAACAGATTCTCCGGTGCCCGCCGAGGCGTGGGTGCCGTACACGCGCGAAGTGTGGACTTGGATAACGGTGCTGGCGCGCGCCGACAACCCGTCACTCGTGGCACCGGCAATCCGAAAAGCAATACTCAGCGTGGACCCCAATATCCCGTTGGACGCGGGACTCACGGGGGGTGTGAGTTACGAAAAACCGAGCACCACTTTCAATCGACGGGAACTGACACTGAGTATGATTTCGGCATTCGCAGCCTGCGCATTGATGCTCGCCGCGATTGGTCTGTACGGCGTCGTTGCGTACACCGTGACACAACGCACGCGCGAACTGGGTATTCGTATGGCGTTGGGGGCAACACAGTCGAGCATCGCGCAACTGGTTATGGGTGGAGCACTCAAACTTGTTGCACTCGGACTTGTTATCGGACTCGGCGCCGCGTTCGCTGGTACGCGAGTGATCGCCTCACTGCTTTTCAACACGACTCCAACGGACGTCGTGACATACGTGGTTGTTTCCGTGACCCTTGCGGCGGTCGCGTTGCTTGCGAGTTGGTGGCCGACCAGGCGTGCGGTGCGGGTGGACCCGACTATAGCGCTCCGTGCACAGGACTGAGCGGACTTGATTTGCGGAGGTGTTTGTGCGCTTGCGCCGGGGTGGGGTTGTAAACTGCTTAGCTGACTAACTGCCTCTGGACTTTTTGGACTTTGAAAACGACTTTTCGGACAGGTCGTAGCCAAGACCACTCTCCGAGCGCTAAACGAGCGTACGTATTTTTTTGATCAACTCATCGCAAATCCGACGTTCACATCAATTTCACAAAATCCCAAAAGAAAACACAGGTATCGCCGACCCCGCACCGTCACCCCTTCTCCGCTTCGAAACAGTCCGAGAAGTCGTTTTCAAAGTCCGAAAAGTCCAAAGGCAGTTTATCGGTGGCAGTTAGTCGGTTGCAGTTAGTCGGTTGCAGTTAGTCGGTGGCAGTTAGTCGGTTAACGGTCTCTACGCAGCGCAAACGCCCGCCGTCCGCACCAACACAGTCCGCAAGAGTCCTCTACACGCGGGCGGTGTCGCGCCGAAACACAATCATCGCGCCAACGGCAAAAATGATTGCCCACACCACCACGCTCCCAACGGCCCAGGGTGTTGCTCCGCCCACCAACGGTGAGCGCGCCAGCGAGCCAACGCCGTACATCGGAGTGTAGCGCGCGAAATCCTGCATACCCTTGGGCAACGCAGTCAGCGGCATAAATAATCCGCCAAACATCGCCATGAACGCCATCAATGGCCCAACAAACTGCATCACATTTTCTGCCGGAAACAAAAACCCGACAAACAATCCGAACGCGGCGAACACGGATGAACACAACCACGCGAGTACACCCGCCATCAACCAGGTCTGCACGGGCATATGAACGCCGTAGATTGCGCCAAGCGCGAAGGTGCTGCACACCGCGATGAGGCCGAGCGTCATTGAAGCCAGGACTTTCATGGCGACGTACGCGGCGGGCGTGAGTGGGGTGAGGCGCAGCTGACGACTCCATCCGAGACTGCGTTCTACTGCGACCGAGGCACCACCCGATGTGTTTCCCACCATCGCGCCGTACACGGCCATGCTGATCATGATGTACGCGAGCGCCTCCGGTCCGGCCGCGCGCGCCTGCTTGTTGCCGAGTCCGAACAAGAAGAAGAATATCCCCGGAAACACGACGATAAAAAACAGCGTGCGCCGGTTGCGAAGCACGCGCGTGATTTCGAGGCGCAATGCCGTGAGGTTAAACCCGCCCAGCGATGATGCGCCACGCGTTCCATCCAGAGCGGATAAGTTCGATGCAGCCGCGGGTGCGCTCATGACCGTGCTCCAACCGTTGGTGGTGTGGCGTCGTCGGCGGTGAGCGCCACGAACGCGGCTTCCAGATTCTGCGACGAAATCTCGATATCACGAGCGTCCGTTTCCGTCAACAAATAACGCGCGACCACGTCCGAATTCGTACAACTGACGAGCAACGAATCACCGCGTTGTTCAATCTGTGTGACGCCAGACAACGCGCGCAGACTCTCGATATTGGGCGTCGCAATCGTCGCCCGTACTCGGCGTCCTGAAGCGAGATTCTTGATTTCTGCCGTAGTCCCATCGGCAACCACGCTTCCCTGCCGAATCAACACAATGCGATCGGCGTAGGCGTCGGCTTCGTCGAGGTAGTGCGTCGCGAACAGCACAGTGCGGCCGCGGCTCGCATCTTCACGAATGGCGGTCCAGAATTCGCGACGGCCTTCGACGTCCATGCCGGTGGTGGGTTCGTCCAGTATCAACAGGCGCGGGTCGGACAACAACGCCATTGCAAATCGCAATCGCTGTTGTTCGCCGCCTGAACATTTGCCCACGCGACGCGTCGCAATGTGACTGATGCCGGCGCGTTCGAGCACTTCGTTCGACGGCCGGCTGTGCGCGTACAACGACGCGGTGAACTGCACGGTTTCTTCGACCGTGAAATCCTTGAGCAGTCCCCCCGTTTGCATCACGGCGGCAATCTCACCGCGCGCGATCGCTTCGGTTGGCGTCTTGCCGTAAATCTGCACCGTGCCGATGTCTGGGCGCGCGAGCCCCAACATCATGTCAATCGTGGTGGTTTTTCCAGCACCGTTGGGGCCAAGAAACGCGATGATTTCGCCGGGCGCGACCTGCAGGGTGAGGTCGTTGACAGCAGTCACGGCGCCGTAGCGCTTGGTGAGGTTACGAAGATCGATGGCAAGCATCGTTGCAAACTAAGGGTGTGGAGCGGGTCCAACCCCTACGGCGGTTTGTGCCAACGGTTTCTTGTCGGATGCAGACGGCAATCACGAGCACGGCCGGCAGCTATGGTTTCCGCACCGCGCGCGCGTAAATCTCGTCGTCTTCGCCGCGCACCACAAACGACACGACCTTGCCCGCCTTGCGCGTGAACTCCCACGTTTCTTCGGGCCGCATGACTTCGTAGATCTTGCCATTCTTATCGTACACACCTGGGGCGAACCAATCAGGTGCAATGCGAATCAACGCGAACTTCTTGAGATACGGATCGTCGGGAACGTACTGGCCTTTCAGTGTGTTGTCCTCATGCGTGATAGTGAGTGTGCTGGTGAAGCCAGGCTTGCCATCCTTGAAAGGGATGTAGGTGTACACCCCGGCATACGCTGCGGCCTCAGCGGCGGGAAACGTCATCACCAATGACGGCGTTATATCGAGATCCAGCGTAGCTCTGGCGCGCTCCCAGCGAAACTCCAGTGTGCCCCCATCGATGCGCAACTCGGGCATCGACCATGTGAGTACGTCGGTAAACGGCGCTTGTGTTACCGTGACGGGAACGCGAACCTGTTTCGCGTTCGAGTCCGGTCGGTCTTCGTGATAGAGATGGTGCTCTGGATCGAGCACCAGAGTCCACGCCGTGGCACTGGTCAGCTTCATCCACATGGAGTATTTGCCCTTTGGAACGTTCACGCCATTCAGCTTGATCGCGTTGCTTGGTTCGATGGTCGTTGCCCAATTGGCACCCGGCGTCCACAAGCGGCCCCACGACATGTCCTTCTTGCCAAACAATGTGTCGCGCCCGCGTGCGCGCGGTCGGTAATATTGCATCGCAATGCGCGTTCCGTCGATGGTCTGCGCCATCGTGCCCAGTTCGCTCGCGCGAATCTGCGCAGTTGCGTGTGGGGTCTGAACGGTCGTCACTAACAATGCGAACGCAAGCAACCAGCGACCTTTCACGATGCACTCCTGTTGGGGTGAATGCCTGGTGCACGAACCCTCGCCTGGCAACACGCCAGCGAGGGAACGACTACGAGTGAGCTACTGCGAGTGAATCACGACGAGTGATCCACTGCAACTGAGCCACTGCAACTCAACCAAATTTCGCGTCCACCGCCACCCGAATTTCAGCGAGCGTCTTGCCTTCCGCGTGCAGCCGCGCTGCCAGCTTACCCTGTCCCTGACATACTATGCATTCCTGCGCCATCGCGTCACCTTCGTAACACGACAAGAGTGAATACATCTGGGGCGGCTGGCCGCAGCCACAATTGCAACGAATACCGTCAGCGATCTGCGGAATTTTTCGTACCGAATCGAACAACTGTACGAGTTTCGGATGATCCTTGAGCTGCGCCGCCGTCAGAACCTTCGCACCCGTCATACCAGGGCGCGGTTTCGGATGCGGCGTTTTTTGATGAGATGCATGCATCATGCCACCGGCACAGTGATGCGACGTGGTGCGCGCGAACGCCAGCCGAATCGGGTATGCAGCCGTGGCCACACAAGCGGCGCATGCCGAAACAAACTCGCGTCGCGAAAGCATTGCTATTTGGGCCAGCCGGTTTGAGGAATGCCCTTCGTAATACGCAACGCGTTCTTGTAATACACCTTCTTCAACACCTCGTCAGGCAAACCAATGCCGTACAACTTCCAGAACGCGTGGTAGTCGCGATAGTAGTCGAAATAGTCGTCGTTGGTCTCGAACACCCGCCAGTAGTACGGATATTCGGCCGGTTGGAATGAATCTTTGCCAAACAGAATACGATCCTGATACTTCACAAAGAAATCATGGGCCGTGCGCGGTTGACGACCGATGTCGTACAACACGGCACCCACCTCCACGTTCACGTTGGGCATCGCATCCAGCATCCGGCCCAGGCGCCCAAGATCACTCGCGTGCCAGCCCATGTGCGCGGAGACAAACGTCGTCTTCGGGTGTTTCTTGAACAAGTTGTCACGTTCGGCCGCGAGCGTTTCGAATGTCGGAAAACGATCCGGCGGATACCGACGCTCACCAAACAACGCCATCTCCAGCCAGCGTTCGTTGTTGAAGTCCAGCGGTTGAAAAAATTCTGGTGGATCACCCGTGTGAATGAACACCGGAAAGCCCAGTCGTGCGCACGCGTCCCAGATAGGGTCGAGTTCGGGATCATCAATCTTGAGACGCGACCCATCCGGTTTCTTGATCGTCAGTCCCACACTTTTCGGAATTTCGCCCACTCCAACCGCGCCCTCCTTCGCATCGGCCTCCAACTGCGCGACCGCCTTCTCGGCCCACCCCGGACCGACGTTCTGAAAGTTGATGCCGGCCAAAATGCGCACGCGATCTTTCATCCTGGGCGACGCTTTCACTGCCGCAATTGCGAGCTTGAGACGTTCGCCGCTCATGTTGTCGGCGGCAATCATCATGCGCACGTTCAGGCTGTCCATCGCGAATCCGATACTGTCGACACCCGCGACAAATCCCAATCCGGGTGGATGTCCGTGATAGTCGATGGCCGGAAATTTGGCCGTCTTCACCATGTGAACCGGCGCGATCAGCGTGGACCTGGGCCGATAGTCGACGATGCTTGGCGGTGGCAGCTGCGGCGCCTGGCACGAGTTCGGCCGAACTTCCGTCATGCCCGCGGGGCACTGCTCCCCGGGCGCGATGGCGGTGCCGCCACGACCACCACGTCCGCCGCCACCAGGCGGTGCACCGGCGCGACCCCCGCCAGGCGGAGCCGTTTGCGCGTTCAGCGACGTGGCCAACAGAACGGCTCCGGCAATACCGGCAGAAAGTCGAGCAATGCGCTTCGGGGCTCCAGTAGTCATCCCGGAAATTTGGAGCGTGCGGCGCGGTTCCGGAACAGGTCGGAGCTTGCCCGCGACTATTTTTCCGGCATGCGAAATCCCGCCAAAAATCGCAATGCCGCCACTGGCTGGCTGGCCGCGTTTGCTGGCATCGCGGGCGTGATGCACCTGATCCGCGCGCCTGGTCCCGCGCCCGGCTGGCAGGACGTGGTGATGCTGTTTGCAGCGTCGTTCGCCGGGCTCGCACTGTTTGCGATTCCTTTTTATCAGCTTGAGGCGGCACGCTACAATCGGTTGATGCGCGCTGAAGAGGTGATTGCGCGCTGGGTCGTGTCTGAACGCGACTGGCCGCATTTCGTGATGGACGAACCAGCGCGCAATTCAGCCAAGGGCGCCGATGCCAACATTGTCGAACTCAAGCCACACATCACTGCGCCTGGTGTCGGGTCATCATTGGAAAGAGTGCCATCAGTGTTGGCGGCGACTTTCATTCGTTGCCCCGTGCCGGGCTGAGTCGCATCTACGGACCGTCGTGGGTGAATGGATCTCCGCCATGTCTCGAGTTCGCTGTGTCATCACCGAATACCAGCGATAGCAGGTCGGCGCGGACGCTGCGTTTTCGCGTGGCGCCGGGTGCGCAGGCAGATGTTGAGGCAGTGCAGCATCACTATCAAACGCGCGCGCCCGAACTGACGGCCGAGCGTGATCCGAAACGCATCCGCGGGATTGGCATTGTGATCACGGTGTTGGGCACGATTGCACTGGTGTCGGGACTGTTGCTTTTCCGAACCAATCTCAACCCAGCGTTGCTGATCACGCTGCTCATGAGTGGCATAATGTTTACACCGGGCGGGCTGTTGATTGCGGTCGTGTGGCATCGTCGCATGCCCCCGACGTACGAGAAGTATCCGCATTGACTACACAGGACTTGTCTGTCCGTGAATTGGCGCCGGCCGAGCGACTGGAAGGATGCGTGTTGAAACCAATGTCCGCAGGGCGACGCAGTCTGCTATGCTTCATACACAACTCCCGCTCCCCGTTTGAACAGACGTATGGCTTTTGAAGTGGCACTTCCCGACGTCGCAGAACTGTTGCCGCACCGATACCCGTTTTTGCTGGTCGATCGTATCACTGCGATTGTGCCAGGTAAGCGGGCCGTTGGCGTGCGACAGGTTACGGCAGACGAGTGGTTTACTGGGCAGGCGGGGGCGTATGAGATGCCCAACACGCTGGTGCTTGAAGCCCTCGCGCAACTTTCTGGTGCGGTGCTGATCGGACTCTCTGAACAGGTGGTTGGTGCCGTGGGATATTTCGTGGGTATGCAGCGCGTCAAGTTTCGCGGTGTCGCGCGTGCGGGCGACGAACTCGTGCTCGAATGCAATCTCCTGCAATTCAAGCGCGGCATCTGCAAAACTGCTGTGACGGCGTCGGTGCGTGGCAAACGAATTGTTCGTGCGCAGCTGACGACGGTCTTACGGCCGTAGACGACTTTACGCGACTACGCTCGACCCTGCTCAGGTGCGCTCCGACTGCGTGCGGCACCGATTGGAGATCGTTAACCGACCAACTGCCTTTGGACTTTTCGTACACATCGGACTTTTGGGACAATTTCGGTGCATTTTTGTCGCGACGTCGCCGGTGGTCAGGGCCAATTTCTTTTGATAAAAAGCATATCGAAATGAGCTACAACCGCCGCTGTACCATTCCGAATCGGTCCGGACGATTAGTGCATCCGAAAAAATCAATCCCCGCGACTCGCGCCGTCCTCATTCCCCACTCAGAACCCGTCCGAAAAGTCCGGTGTGTCCGGAAAGTCCAAAGGCAGTTAGTCAGTTCGTTGGTGACCGATCTGTAACTCGCACCGGAGCCCGGTCGGACTCATGCCGAACCCCGTCGTCCAGTATAGTGTAACCCGCCAAGTCGCTGTAACGTACGACTACACTATCCGTCCGTCTTCACGCTCTCACGTCCGCATACAGGTCCCTCATGGCCATGGAAGAAATCAAAGTCAGCGGTTCCAAGCTCAAATCCAAGCTCAAGGAACTGATCAAGGAAGGGAATGTCCGCCGAGTCGTGTTGCGAAATCCCGAGGGGAGAACGCTGCTGGACATGCCACTGAACGCCGGGTTTGCAGGGGCAGCGCTGCTGCCATTTTGGGCCGCAGTGGGTGCGGTTCTCTTTCTGGCCAAGGACTACACCATCGGCGTAGAGCGCGACGCGGGAAAAAGCGTCACGCACACACCGCCCACGCCACCAACCGTCTGATTCTCAACACAGTTCTCTGACAGTTCGTGGTGCAGGTCCACGGTCGAAGGTTGACAGAGATTCGGAGGTCTGGTACAGTACGAGAACAACCGAAGCCGTGGTCATTTGCCTCTTGCCGCCACGCTAAACAAAGTGCTAAAACGCAATTGCCTGGGGGCATGTCTCCCGGGCTTTTTTGTTTTAGGCACCCTCGTACCTTTTTCACTGCGAGTTTGCCATGTCTGCTACACTGCCCGTTGCATCACATGCGGATCAATCCGCTGCATCAATTGCCGATTTCAAAGGACTCGGTACGTTGAACCCCGATTGTAAAGTGCCTGGCTCGTTGAACGAGCCGAATTTTAAAGTGTCCGGCTCCTTGCAAGTCAAAGTACCCGGCGCTTTGAACGGCGCCTTGAACGAACAGCATTTGGTGTCGCGCCCAGCATTCGGCGCGCGCACGCGCGCGGTCCGCGCAGGAATTGCAACCGACTCGCAATACGGCGCGGTCGTTCCGCCGCTGCACTTGTCGTCCACGTTTTCATTCGCGGGATTCGGCCAGAAACGCCAGTACGATTACACGCGCAGCGGAAATCCCACACGGTCGTTGCTTGCCGAAACACTGGCCGAGCTCGAGGGCGGGGCCGCGGCTGTTGTGACAAGCACCGGCATGTCCGCCATCACATTGGTGCTGCAACTGCTCAAGCCGGGTGCAACAATTGTTTGCGCGCATGACTGTTATGGCGGCACGCATCGATTGTTGCAGGCGTTGTCCGCGCGTGGTCACTTTCAGTGTCAATTCATCGATCTCACCGCTCCCACGGCGGCCAGTACCATTGCAAAATCCGGCGCCAGTATCGTGTGGATTGAAACGCCCTCCAATCCTCTGTTGCGCATCACCGATATTCGTACGGTGTGCAACGCCGCACATCAGGCGGGCGCGCTGGCCGTTGTCGACAACACCTTTCTCTCGCCGGCGCTGCAACGTCCGATCGAACTGGGTGCCGACATTGTCGTGCACTCGACCACCAAATATCTGAATGGACACAGCGATGTCGTAGGAGGCGCGGTCGTTGCGGCTGATGCTTCTGTTGGCGACTCGCTGAGCTGGTGGGCGAACTGTCTGGGTATTACCGGCGCGCCGTTTGACAGCTACCTCACGCTGCGCGGAGTGCGCACACTCCATCCGCGCATCGCGCTGCACGAGGAGAACGCGCGACGTGTTGTTGATGTGCTCCGACGGCACGAACATGTGGAGCGTGTCTACTATCCCGGACTCCCGTCGCATCCTGGGCACAACATTGCGGCACGACAACAATCCGGCTACGGCGCGATGATCAGCTTCGAACTGCGCGGTGGAATTCCGGCCGCCGACCAACTCGTGAAAACGCTGCGCTGCTTTACATTGGCCGAGTCGTTGGGTGGGGTGGAGAGTTTGATTGCGCACCCGGCTACGATGACGCATGCATCCATGGATCCTGACGCGCGTGCGACCGCGGGCATTACCGACGCGCTGTTACGAATGTCCGTCGGTCTCGAGAACGGGGATGATCTGGTGCACGACCTGCTTTCTGCACTGGACGGTGCCGGATCATGCGTACTGGACGCTGTCGGACGTTGAATCGCACGTACTCGATGATTGCTGCACGCAGAGATCGTTAACTGACTCACTGCCTTTGGACTTTACGGACACACTGGACTTTCCGGACGGGTTTTGAGCGGGGAATGAGGTCGGCGCGAGTCGTTGAGTTTCCTTTTTCTTGACGCACCAAGCGTGGGACGGATTCCGAAAAGTGCCGCGGTGGTTGTCGCTCATTTCGGCATGTTTTTATCAAAGAAATTTGAAGGTGGCCACCGGCGACGTTTCGCCAACACGCACCGGAATTGCCCGAAAAGTCCGGTGTGTCCGTAAAGTCAAAAGGCAGTGAGTCAATTGCAGTTCGCAGCCTTCAGGCGCTGCGACAATCCAACCACCCACGACGTCCCCGTCGGGTAGTCCTGTGCAGTTAGTTCCGCTTGATCACCATCAACGCGTTTCCGATCGCACGCTCCCCCTCGGCATCCGACGGCGCGTTCACCACCTTGCCACCAACCACCATCGTGGTCGAGCCGCCGCCATCGAAGTTCATCGCGTCCCATGCACCGAGTTTGCGCATCAGTTCAGCAAGTTCGATGAGCGTCGCGCCTCCACTGTTTTCTGAGCGCCCATCAACCGTCAACAGGTAGACACGAGAACTATCGCGCGAAAAACCAATCGCCGAACGTGGATGACGCGCCTCGGCATTACGGGAGATCGTGCCTTCGACCGTCGCGGCTTCGGAGGCCACGTCCATGCCGTTCTGAAGAATGCGCGGCCATCCGCCAATCAGTGTGGACGGTGTCGCGCCGTGTTTGATGCGCGGCAGTGTGGCGAGTAACACTTTCACCGTGTCGCCTTCAGCCAGCGTTTTTACCGCGTCGGCGCGCGCACCATACGCGGACAACACGGCGCCGTTTTCCGGAATGACGCTTCCGTTCGAGGCACTGATGGCTCCGCGTCGCACGTACAGCAGTGTGTCGCCACGATGTCCCGCGGTTAGCAAAGGAGCTTCCGTCGATTTGCGCACGGTATCCACCGGTGTCCGCGCGCCGTAGCGTGCGGTGAACAGCGTGGTGCCTTCGATCGCGCCGGACGGGATGGCGTTCACGGTCACAATGGGCGTCATGGCCCCACGCGCCCAGAACTTTCCATCGAGAATAAACCGATCCATCAACACATGTCGGTCGGCATCGATGCCAAACTGAATGTGCACGTTGTCGAACGTGTCGTACGGCGACTCGGTGACCTTGAGTCCTTTCCACCATTCGCCGTTGATCACCTGATTGTTTTCGTTTTCACCCAGCTTCAGTTCGAAGAAGTCGGCGTTTATCGCGGCGAGAACCGTGGCGCCGTTGTCGGTGGCGCGTTGCACCATGGCGGTGGTTTTTTCGCGACTCCGAAGGGCATTGCCGGCGCGTGCAGGCCGGAATTCAACCGTCGCGACCCGGAGATTGATACGCACCAGGTTGGCTCGCCATGGACCGGTCTTGTCGCTGAATTGGCGATACTCGACACCGGGCGCGAGCAGCTGGGAGACCAACGTGTCCCCCTTCTGAGCCCACAGATGGCGGGGACCAATCGCGCTCAACCCCAATGCCAGGGATAAGTGACAGATTTTTCTTAACGCGGTCTGGAGGCGCACGGGAAGTAGTCCTGATAGCAGATGAGTGTGGCGTCGCCTATAATGTCGCAAATGTTACATGAAGTCACGTGATCCCGTTTCAGGCTCGCTACTTCTGCATCCCTCACAGTATCGGAGGTCATCGGAATGCGTCATACGCTCCAGCGCCTGTTGGTCGCGGCAACCCTCATTGCCGCCGTCAGTCAGTCCGCGCTCGCTCAGAACACCGTCACACTCGAAGGACTGGTCAAGGGAGAAGGAGGGGCTCCGCTCGTGGGTGCTCAAGTCTCGGCGGTCAACGTCGGGACGGGGGAAACCGGCAACACGGTCACGCGAACGTCCGGTGAATTTCGCTTGATCGGGCTCTTTACGGGCCAGTACACCGTGACCGTGCGCGCAGTTGGGTACAAGCCGCTGACGGAAACCGTGCAACTCGTGATTGGTACCCGTGCGCGTCTTGAGTTCGCGATGGAGCGTGGCGTGGCCGTGCTGGAAGCGGTGACGGCAACGGGTGATCGCGTCAAGCAAGTCGAAGTGCAGCGTCTGTCGGTATCGGCACCTGTTATGAAGGAAGAAATTGAAAACCTGCCGCTGAACGCGCGTGGTGTGATGAATCTCGCCGGCATTGCCCCGGGCATCAAAACGTACGCGCCGCAGTCGGGCCGCACGTTGCCGTCGGGCGGTGCCGCGCCAGATCTGCGTTTCTTCAACGTCTACATGGACGGTGTCGAAATGAAGAGTTTGTTCAACGGCAACATTGTCGGGCTTGGGCAAACGGGTTCGCCGTTGCCGCAGGAAGCGGTTGAGCAATTTCGCGTTTACATCAATCCGTACGACGCTGAGTACACGCGCGCGGGTTCGTATGTTATCAGTGCGGAGAGCCGTCGCGGCACCAACAAGTGGCAGGGATCCGCGTTCGGATTCTTCCAGAACAAGGACCTGGTCGCGCGCAATTTTGTTCAGCGGGCCGCGGCCGCGAAGTTGCCGCAGTACAATCGCCAGCAAGCGGGCTTCAACATTCGTGGGCCCCTCATCAAGGACAAGCTGTTCCTGGCCAGCAGCTATGAGTTGACGCGCACGGATTTTTACCTTGACGTTATTCCGTTAAGTGGCGCCAATAACGCGCAGTTCGCCGGATCATACCTGGCGCCCAATCGCAATCACACGTTGTACAATCGTCTGACGTGGGTGAAGAACCCGTCGTTCACGTACGATGCCATGTTGTCGGCGCGTATTCTCGATGGCGAAGGCAACTTTGGCGGGCGCGTTGCGCAGAACGGTGGCATCTCGCAGAAGTACAAGATTTTCACCGGTCAGGTGCGGCAACGGTATCTGAGTGGCGGTGGCAACTTTGTGAACGAAGCCAGCGTGCAAGCCGTCAGCTGGGATCACAAGGAAGCCCCGTTGAATCCCGGCCCACAGCGCACGTACCCGGGCATCATCACCGGCACGTCGGGCTTTCCGCTGTTGCTGAATGAATTGCATTTGCGCCTGGTTGACCGTGCGACGCTCAACGTCGAGAAGGGTCCGGGCTCGCACGTCCTCAAATTTGGCGCAGAACTGAGTACCATTCGCGCCAAACAGGATTTTGCGAACAACTATTTCGGTTCGTTCGTCTTCTTCACCGATACGGCGACGCTGCCCAACACGGCGTCAATCGCGGTTGGATTCACGGATCCCAATAGTACCGTCGATGCGGTGGCCCGGGCCAACGCTTACACCACCGGCTTCTACATCAACGACGAATGGCGCATTCGTGACAATTTCACGCTGTCGGTTGGTCTCCGCCACGATGCGGAATTCAACACGATGTACAACAAGTACACGGTGCCCTGGGCTTCAGACACTGTGTTGCAAAAGATTCCGGCGCTCGCGGGCTATCTGAACACCGGCAATCGTAAAAATCAGCTCGGCAACATTTCGCCGCGTGTTTCGTTCTCGTGGGATCCAACCAGCCGCAACCAGACGTTTGTGCGCGGCGGTTTTGGAATCATCTACGATCGCGTGACCAGCTTCATCGGCTTCCAGGAGCGCAAGAATTCGACGTGGCGCACGTACAACTTCGTCAATCCGGGCACCACGGATCCGGCGGTGCTGCGTCAACGCGTGCTTTCCGGGCAGTCCGGTTCACCAGCGCCAATTCTCGTCAACGAGAACATGAAAACGCCGCACAGCATTCAGGCGTCGTTTGGTGTCGGACACCAGATCAATCGTGAGTGGGGCGTCAACATTGACTACGTGGTGCAGCACATGGATAACCTCTATGTGCAGCGCAACCCGAACTATCTCGACAAGACCGTGACGCCAAACGCACGCAAGCTGACGCCACGATATGGCGACATCATTTTGTGGGACGACATCGGGCAGTCCGACTTCTCGGCGGTACTGTTGCAGAGCACTTGGCAGCACAACAAAACGCGCGTCAACCTCGCGTACACCCTGGGCTGGTACCAGGGTGATTTTGATACGGCGGGGTTGCCGAACTTCGCGTATCCGTTCCTGTTCAATCGTCAGGCGACGACCGGAGATGAGCGTCATCGCGTCGTGTTGTCGGACATTCTGCAGATTCCGTTCGGATTTACGCTGTCGTCCATTGCGACGGTGGCGAGCCCGCGTCCATTCCTCACGATCGTCGGCACCGACGTCAACCTGAATAACATCACGGGCGATGACTTTCCGGGTGGCACGGTCAGCACGTCGGGCATTCGCACCACGCGTCCAGCGAATGAGTTCAAGAACTGGTATCGCACCGTTGATTTGCGTCTCGCCCGTCCGTTGTTCTCGCGCGGCACGAAGAAAATCAGCCTCTCGGCCGAAGTATTCAACGTGTTTAACTCGAACAACAACCTGTCCTATGACAACGTCCAGAACACGGGAGCCGGTGTGGCGCGCCCGACGTTTGGCATTGCGAACGGCGCCTTTGCCGCGCGTCAGGCGCAGGTGGGCATGAAGGTGGATTGGTAGTGTGATGCAAGCGTAATTCGGCATTCGTGCTGAATCATGAGCACCAGCAAAGCGGCGTGCGCACGAGGACATTCGTGGGCACGCCGTTATTGTGCAATGGGTGCACTTCAAATCTTCCGCGAAAGTGAACCAGGGTTTCGCTCTGAGCGAATGAGGTCAGAGCAATGATTGTTACTGCGCCACGCTGATGAAATCGGCGAACATTCCATACGCTGTGGTGGTGGCGTCAGGATCGCGCGAAGTAATCGTGAGACCACCCGGAAACATGTCGGCCTCGAAGTGCGTTACGAGCGTGGCACCCGACACCACACTGAGTATTCCGTGCGGCGCGCACGTCATTGGGCGAACCCACGCCTCAAGCACCCCGGCCTCGTCGCGTCGCACGCTGCCCACCAGGCGGTAGGGTTGTCCGGCCGCCGCTTCATGACGCACGTCATACGCACTGAGTTCTCCAATGCCTGTGCGTTCAACATCATCGAGTGCGAGGTTGCCCCCGAACAGCACGTTGCCGATCGCACACAATTTGACAGCCGAGTCCCACCCATCGATGTCATAACTCGGATTGGCTTCCGCGATGCCGAGCCGTTGTGCATTCGCGACACCGTCTTCGAGCGTTCCACCACCTTCGATGGCTTCCAGCACAACGGTGGCGGTGGAAGTGAATACGCCGCTCACCGCGCGCAGTCCCACCAGCGGCAAGCACTCGCGCACGAGCGAAAAAAGAGGTGCGCCGTCCATCACTGCCGACTCGAATCGATAGGCGCGTTTTGCACGCGCAGCGCATTGCGACAGTTCCCTGAACCCGTGCACAACCGGACCCTTGTTGGCGGAGATCGCATGGGCTCCGTGTTCAAGCGCGGCGCGCAGATATTCGAGCGCGGGTTGTCCGGCTGCTGGATCGAGCGCGATGGCTTCGAACACCACGTCGGCACGCGACGTTGCCAGAAATTCGTGCACGCTTCCGCACAGGGTACCCGACGGCGCGTGGGGATTGAGCCCACCGGCGTTCGCGTGCCAGCCAATTCGGCGCGTTGCAACACCAGTGGTGATGAATGTGATGTTGTAGTCGCGAGCAAGTGCCTCGCGTTGTGCTTCGAGCAGGGCGTGTAACGCGCGACCTACGGTACCAAATCCGATGAACGCGCAGTTGAGTACGCGCGGCTCGTTAAAGATGCTTCCCATAGAGATAGCGCTGGCGTGTTCAGCAGATGCGCGGCAGCTGATCACCCGGCAGCAGATCGACAATGCGGGTGCCTCCCACATGCGTTTTCATCACGACCAGTCCTGGATGTTCGGCGACGACGCGCCCGATACTGGCGGCGTCAACGCCCAGGGGATGTGTGCGCAATGCGGTCAGTGCCAAGGCAGCATACTCGGGCGGCACCAGTGCCACCAGTACCCCTTCGTTCGCGACATACATCGGGTCGAGGCCCAGCATCTCACAGGCGGCCATCACGTCGCCGGGAATGGGGAGGCTGGGTTCATCCAATAGCATACCAGTGCGTGACATAGCCGCGATTTCGTTCAACGCGCTCGCCACGCCTCCGCGCGTTGGATCGCGCAGCACGTGCACGTTGCTATCGGTTGCACATCGCAGCAGCTCCACCAACGGCCACAACGCCGCCGTATCGCTGGTAATGGTCGTGTCGAACCCGATGGCCTCACGCGCAGCCATGATGGCCATGCCGTGTCGGCCAATCGCTCCGCTGAGCAGGATCACATCACCGACGGCGGCCCGGTGCGCCGACGGCGTGAAAGCCGGATCGAGCAACCCAATGCCGGTGGTATTAATGAACAATCCGTCACCCTTGCCGCGCTCTACCACCTTTGTGTCGCCAGCGACGATGGTGACGTTCACCGCGCGCGCGGCTGCGGCCATGGAACTCACGATTCGATCGAGCACCACCGTGGGCAATCCTTCTTCAATCACAAACCCCACGGTGAGATGCGCGGCACGAGCGCCCATCATCGCGATGTCGTTCACGGTGCCGTGTACAGCGAGACTTCCGATGTCACCTCCGGGAAACTCCAGCGGTTGCACGACGAACGTGTCGGTGGAGAGTACGATTTGTGCACCACCAAGCGCCACCACCGCGCCATCTTCCTGGCGCTGCAACACCTCGTTCTGGAAGTGGGGCAGAATGCGTTCACGAAACAGTTGCGCCGACAATTTTCCGCCCGACCCGTGACCGAGCACGATGCGATCGTGGATGGAAACTGGCGTCGGACATGTCAGCCCCACTGCGCCGAATGACGCCACGGAAGCAGTATCCGTGCTCATGCGGTGCCGAGTATTGGCAGACTGCCGCCGGTGTGCGCGAGCGGTGATCCGGTCCGATAGCGCCCGTAGTTGTAATACGCCGCGCACGCACCCTCACTGGAAACCATTGGCGCGCCCATTGGATGTTCCGGCGTACACATCGCGCCGAATGACGGACAGTCAAATGGTTTCATGAGTCCGCGCAACACCTCGCCGGCGTGACAATCCGCGGGTTCGGTCGCCACGATGCCGGCCAGATCGAACTTCACCTCGGCGTCCCAGGCCGCAAACTCCGGGCGCATGGCGAGCCCGCTGCTCGGGATCATGCCGATACCGCGCCATTGACGGTCGCGCAACTCAAACACGCGGTTCACGGTGCGTCGCGCCGCTTCATTACCGTCACGTTTGACCGCACGCACATATTGGTTCTCGACGCGCCATTCGCCGCGCTCAAGTTGCTCGACGACCATGAGCATCCCTTCAAGAATGTCCAGCGGCTCGAACCCGGTCACCACGATTGGCACTTCGTAACGCGCGGCAATTGGTTCGTATTCGGTCCAACCCATGATGGTGCACACGTGCCCGGCGGCGAGAAATCCCTGCACACGATTATCGGGCGCTGACAGTATGGCTTCCATCGCGGGAGGCACCGTGACGTGCGACACCAGCACGCTGAAATTGCGCAAGCCGCGACGGGCTGCTTCCACTACCGCCATCGCGTTCGCCGGAGCAGTTGTTTCAAATCCCACCGCGAAAAACACGACTTCCTTGTCGGGGTGCTGCTCGGCAATGCGCAACGCGTCCAGCGGAGAGTAAACAATTCGCACCGCGCCGCCGCGCGCTCGCACCTGCTGCAAATCGCAATCGCTGCCTG
>Ga0105047_10007320_pt1 | contig 18619 bp, 20 predicted proteins | sample MAT04_FD_78384 | JGI IMG/M metagenome (GOLD analysis project Ga0105047, IMG submission 78384) | Freshwater microbial communities from Lake Fryxell liftoff mats and glacier meltwater in Antarctica - MAT-04 (megahit assembly) | ecosystem: Environmental > Aquatic > Freshwater > Ice > Liftoff... | reverse complement strand
GAACTATGAATATGGCTCCAATGAGATCGAAACGTTGAAACCCATAGAGAGTTAGATAATTGATAGAAGAAATGGTTGGAATGGATAATTTTCCAAAAGCTAGCATTAAAATGCTGGCGAGCGTCTGATATGGCATGCCAAGTTTGGCTGCTGAGGTGCGTAATTTTCCCAGACAGAGTACTCCGATTTTGCTGCGATGCGTACGGGACTCCTAGACTCGGTATTCTTGAAACATTTTGATTTGACGGTAGTTGATTACTACGCACGAGGAAAGAATGAGGTATTTGAAAAACTGGCTGATTACACCCTCTTTACTTCGATAGGTACTCCCATCCAAAATTTGGCGGTACTACAGATGCTGACTCAGAAATAGAACTAGCTGTATACTCAAGAAATGAAACAATTGAGCGGATTTTGGGGAAGCTTGGAGTTGTATTTGGGGAAGTTGGTACAACGATCTCACCTGCCCCAGTATTGGCGCACGGCTGGAGTAGGACTGATTCTCGTCGTGATTGTGAGTAGCGTGGTGAATGCCAAAAACAGCACGACTGGGGCGGTAAACTTGGACGAGGTAGTGGAGCAAGCGGGACGACTGGGTGATTACCAACTGGCACAGCAATTGTGGACAGAATCGATGGATAAGATTGAAGATATAGTTTACCCTGAACGAAGAATTGAACAGCGAATTGCCGAGCTTGAGGCAAAGCTTGTGGATTACCCAGGAAATAGGCAAATTTACTTAGCTCTTGGAGACTTGTACGGGCAATTGGCAAAGTCGCAAAGTTCCAATTATTCGCCTATAACCACGCAAGAATCGGAACTAGAGGACAGAGCTCGTGAATATCGTGAAAAAGCACGAATACTGGATCCAAATAACGAAGTTCTTAAGTAATCTTTAATCCTGTAAGATCTGACCTTCAAAAAGCTATTTGGCTTCGGGAGCTGGGCTGGCCTCACCCTCTTTGGATTTGACTTCTCCTGAGGCAGGAGTTTCACCCTCGGTGGCGACAGGTGCCTCAACAACCTCTTCTTTGGCTGGCTCTTGAATAGTCGCAATTGGCTCTTCGTCGCCAATCTCAACTGTGACCTTGGAGCGGTCAAATTTGAGGTCTTTGGCTAGAATGGTTGAACCTACTTCAAGAAGACTAGAAATGTCGACTTCGATGGAATCTGGGAGATCGGTTGGGAGGGCTTCTACTTCGAGTTCGTTTTTAAACATAACAAGAACCATGCCTCCCTTGACGGCTTCGGACTCCCCAATTGTCTTGAGAGGGACAGTGGCGGTGGTCTTCTGCTTAAGATCGACCTCGTGAAAATCGACGTGAAGCATGGCATCGGTCACTGGGTCTTGAGCATAACCAGAAACGAGAACTGGATGTACTGAGTTGTCCCCTTTAATTTTTAAATGAATAAGGCCAGTTTCTCCGGCTTTACGCATGGTATCGAGCAATATGCTGGATTCGAGTTCAATAGCTAGGGATTTGATTTTTTTGCCAAAAATATTGGCAGGAATCAAGCCCTTTTTCCTAAGCTGTTTGGTCTTGCGGCCAAAAATGGTGCGGGTATTTGCGTTTAGTTCGAATGTGGTCATATGTCCTCCAGATAACTAATGGTTAAGCACATTATAGCAGATCAAGGTTATTTAGAAAATTTGACCGTAACGCGATGATCTGTGTCATTTTTAAAATTAAACTTAAGTTGTTGAGAAGCCACTTGAGCAACTGGGGAAACAACGATTGGTTTTAAATATAGTGGATAATTGAGGTAAACAGTTAAATTATCATCTTTGGAAGTACCTGGCTGTTTTTGCCAATACCAGGTATAAAGTAATTCGGATTCCTGAGGGAGCTGGGGAGTAGAGTACTCTACTTCTACATTTACTTCGCTAGTAATTGGCACAGTTAGCAGATATGCAATAACAACCTTGGAATGTTCCTCTGTAATTTCATATTCTTTAGGCGAGAGGGTTTTCTCCCCTACCCTAATTGCAGTTAGTGTTGAGCCAATTGGTAAATAGGTTCGTTGATAGTTCTTATAGGCACCGGCTGGCCAGGCAGTTGAAGTGGAGGTGTTTTGATAATGAATTCTGAGAGTATGCTGTACAGAGAGATTTTTGTCGAAAGTAATAATTTCCTCGAGATTTCTTTTAATAAAATAGTTAGCCTTGTTGACACCAAAATTACTATCAACCAGCATGACATAATCTTTGTGACAATTAATGGTTGAGGGACAAGGAAAATCGGTAATGGCCCCGTTCCAGCCAAGAGTTTGAAAGATATGATCAGAACCGGAAGCCGACAGAGAGATAAGGGTATTTTTCTCCTCGATTGAGGCGGTAAGTGACTGGGCAAGTTTGAGGCCATCATCACCCGAGAGACTTGGCAACTTGACAAAAAGAGCGTTGGCAACGGTGCTGATAAATTCTTTTTTTTGAGTTGAACCGGGAAAGAAATTAACTTCAGCGTGAAATTGTGCCCTCTCGTAGAGATTGGTGCTTGAGATCGTCTCATTGTAATCGGGGACTTCTAGAGAACCGATGGATTCTAAAAGTGAAACTAGGGTCGAGACATTTACTGCGATGGTTCCGTTTAAATCTTGATTAATTGATTTTTTAATAAACCACTCGGCTCGCCTGGCACTGGTGGGGAAATCTGGATCAAAATTACTATCTCTCAAATACCAGTTGGCTTCGCCTAAGATATTCTTGATTGCTGAGGGAGGCTCAACGTGCCCCTTGAGTTGCCCATCAGCATCATAAACATCAAAAATAGGCATGTCGTAAAGCTTGCCGTTTTCGAAACTAAGAATTGCAAATGATCCAATAAATCCGCCGGTGGCACGGAGCTCCATATTATTTTGAAAAAGAACCCCATATTTTCTACGACCTCCGATCCCGATTATATCTGGCGTAACAGACAAAACAGCCTTGGCGGTAATAACGGAGCGTTTAATCTCCACAAGACTAGCTTTGGCGCTTTGATACTTGTTGGCGTAATTGGACGATAGAATTTTTGGAGGGTTGGCGGGCAGCGAACCATCAAGTAGCGAAAGTTTCTGGTAGAGGTCCTCGGCTTGAAGTCGACCGAGACTGACGAGACTGGCGATATCAGAATTCCCGTTACCAAAAACATAATGAATTAAGTCTCCTGCGGAGACACCTAATTGCTTGGTGGTATCAAGCACTGAAATGGCCTGAAAATAAGCGTCAACGAGTAAAGTAACTTCTTTAACCGACTGCTTGTTAGATAGACCAGGAATAGAGGTGAGAGCCACCCAATTGGCTCGTAAATATAAAACCGAAAAGCTATTAAGACCAGTGCTCACTGGCAATTGGTGCTGACTGATGGAGGTAAGCATATTTTTGAGTGAAAGAATGGCAATTGTGCCTGAGAAGGCAAGAGTCCCCAAATAGAGCGCTACGGCGATGATGAGTCCTTTAGTTATGACGGTTTTTGGCCTGGGGAAACGAGGTTTAAAAGATTTAAGCGACAGAGATCTTCTTTTAGGAGCCAAGGGCACAAAAACTGGGCCGATTGATTTTAATGGGGTGAGTTTTTTAACTATTTGAAGGGTTGCCTCGACTTTTGCCGGTTGGGGCGGATCAATTATTACTTTTGAGAGAACGGGAGGAGTAATGACCTCGTCAAAGGAAAAATTTTTCACATAGTGCCCTAGATTTTTTTCGACAGAGTCGCTTAGGTGAAAATTAAAACGAGAAAAAACTTGTGAATAGATTTCTGAATCAAAAACGAGGGATTCCTCTTCCTCGCTTTCGTCAAAGCGAAGAGTAATTTTGAAATCTAAACTAGAACGAACCAGGTACGCCAGACTCAACAGTGAAAGGGGGGATGGGTTGGCGAGCTCGATTTGCTCCCCCCCAGTTGAGGAGACCTCGAGGGTTGATAAAACAATTAAACTCGATAGATCGTTGATGCCAAGAAGGCTAATTTCTGCTAAACCATCCCCAGCAATGGTTAAATTGTGACTGTTATTCAATTGTTTTAGCCAACTACTTAGTGTGGGTGAAATTATCTCCCCTACCCCAACATAATCTGAGTATATTAAGTGCTTGTAAATTTTTGAACCTAAAAAATTATTCGGTCTAATATTGGTGTGGGAGAGCAAAACTAAGCGTGATTCTCCCCCATCAATTTTGGATTTTAGACTGTCTAGTGCCTCACTGGTCCCGGATTGATTAAAAACCAGGACATAATCGATGTCATGGGTATCGCTGAGATTATTTATCTCACCAATTCCACCTAAAGAAATTGCCCGAACCCCAGACAAAAGAAATTCTCCTATAAGAGTTTTAACTAACTCTTGTCCGCCTCCGACAATGACGGCTCCTTGACCCCTAGTTTCTATACTATATCCACTCCTATTCATCACTCAATCCTAACACGTAGACCCCTTCCCTATCACCTATGATTTTTTTAGACTTATATTTAAAATCTTTTATTGCCTACGTTTGTTATTACTCTTTTTTTTTACTTTTTGTCTTGATTTGTCCATCTGCTTTTTCAATGTATTTCGTTCCTACTTTTTTTCCACGTTTTTCTTTTGTCTGCAATCAGAACCATAGCTATAGAAATTACTAGAATGTTTTTGCAGACCTATATTGTGGAAACGAGAAATTACTTTTGAGCGTCTAAGGCTTCATTTACTAGGGAGTCGGCAAAACTATTGCCCTCACGATAGGTGTGTTCGATTGACCAGTTGGGGATAGAAGATAAAAGACCCCTCACCTCTTGGAAAATGGGGAAAAGCTCAGGGCTCTTAACTTTATATAAACCCTTGATTTGATTGACGATAAGGAGCGAATCCATTTTTATGACTAACTCTGCACTTGGTTGCTTCTCAACTACCCATCTCACGCCAGCTAGTAATCCTTGATATTCGGCTTGATTGTTGGTGGTAATCCCAAGATATTTACCGCATTTTTCCAGAATGATTACCGCACCAGAGGTAATATCTTGAATAACAAAGCCGTAGGCGGCAGGTCCTGGATTACCGCGTGAACCACCGTCCGTATTTAGTAAAAGTTTCATATTTCTTTGAAGGAATAATACAGCAACCAGAGAAAAATAAATAGTTCTGTGAGACCAGTAAGAGTGGCGGCGGCATAAGCGCCGTAGTGGGGAATAAAGAAGTAATTAGAGACTCCGTTAAAGACGGCAGCTGAGGCGTAAACCAATAAAACAATTTTCTCTTTGCGAATACTTATCAAGTGCCACATCAAGGGAGCTGTGAGATAGAAAAAGGGGAGTCCAAAGGAAAGAATTTTAATGACATTGATCGAGATACTTAGCCCAGGTTTGATGAAAACAATGAGAGGGGAGGAGAGATAGGTAGCAATGGCAATAAATACTCCGATTGCTCCCATCACATATATAGTTTTAAGGACTATTTTCCAGGAATTACCCTTGAGAAGTATTGGATAAAGTGAATTCATGACAAAGACCGGGAGCACGAGAATTACGTCAAAAATACGGTAGGCAAAACCATATTGACCAACTTCACTAGAAAGCCGAAAGATTCCGAGCATAATCGTGTCAATCTTGCTAGCTAAAACGCTGGCAATCAAGATAAATCCTAGAATGAGTGAACGACGAAGAGTGGGGAGGACAGAGGATAACGGAAAGAGAATGGAGAGACGGGGAAGCAGAAATAGGGTAGAAACAGACATGGTGAGGTATCCGAGGGTATTGGCCAAGATTAGGTGAGAGAGGGTGGGAGAGGATTTTAGGTAATAAAAAGTAAGTAAAGTGGTGACAAGAGATCCAATGATAACAGAGATAGTCGAACGCCAATATGATAGTTTGTATTGAAACCAAGCGTTACCAGAGGTATAGATGCCCTGGAAAATGATGGCGAGGGAGGCAAGCCAGAAGATTGATTTGAGCTGTGATGAATACCCACCAGGCAAGACAACAACTAGGAGATTTAGCGCTCCAATAATCAAAAAGGAAAGGAAGAGACGAGTAAAAAGGATGTTTTGGAGAGATTTTTGCATGGAGAGATCGTCTTTACCTTGGCGTAGACCTTGGGCATTTAAACCAAAATCAATGGAGGTGAAGCCAACAGCGACTAAAACGAGAATTTTGGTTAAGTCACCATATAGATCAATTCCTGCGAGACGAATCGTGTAGTAGGTGGTGAGGAGAGTAAGGCCGGCACCAAAAAATTTGGCGACTAGTTGGGCAAGAGTGTTACTCGCGATCTTTTTGAACATGAGAGTAGTATAACAAGATAATAAATAAACCCTGGGGAGAGGTGAGGAAGTAGTGGTCGAGCAATAATAATGGGATCAGGGGGGCAAAAGTTCCAAACACTCGCCGAGCACCCTGCAAGATTTGGAGCTGAGAAAGCAAGGCCAGGACGCCAAAAAGGCCAAACCAGCTGAGAAATAAGGTCAGACTGTTGTGGTCTGGCTGAAGGAGGCGGGCGGAGAGAGAAACCATGGGATAGGTGGAGATACTAGCTTGGGCACCAGTGCCAAAGAGAGGATAGTTTTTAATCACCTGCGAGGAGAGTCCTTGCAGGTCCAAACGCTCGGAGGAGGAGCTTATGGGTCGAGAGATGGAGATGGTGATAAGTGACCCCGTGACCATCAGGACAACAAAATATAAGATCCGTGACTTAAGTGATTTAAAGATATAAAAAGGAATAATGATTCCAAATAATGAGATGACGGCAGAGCGACTTTGGGTAAGGAGGACGCCGAGGGAGACTAAAACTACAATCGCAAAGGATTGCAACTGGGGGGATAATCGCAGAAGAATTAGCAAAGTAATCACGAGCCAGCCTGCCAAAACGTTGGGGTGGCCAAAGGTTCCGTAGGCGCGTAGTACGACATGATCCATAAAAGAGCCTAGAGCAACTGATGGTTGCCCCACAGCTACATTACGCTCACCGAGGTAGTACATGAGACCACCAAGGTTGTGCCCGAGATAGACTTGGGCAAGAGAAAGGACTAGTTGAAAGAGGAGGGTGAGGGTCAAGATAATTTTTAGAATTCCTTTCTGAGGGTTTAATCGCAGGAATGAGAAAAATAATAGATATAAAATTAGATGAAGCGACCAGGAGAGGGTGGCGAGGGAATTTTGAGAAAATAACAAATTTGTCAATAAGATTGGAACAATCGCAAAAACAGTGAACACTCGCCTAAAACCCTGCAAGGATTGCAACTGGGGGAACAAATACAAAATAATTAATAAATCCAAAAAATAAATGGTGGGAGAGAGATAATCAATACGAATACCATAAACCAGGCTAGAAAGAGGCCAAAAATGATAGCCTAGCTGAGTAGAAGCAAAAAAAACTATAAGGACGGCTAAAAACTTAGACGTTTTTGAGTGCAATAAAGAGCCGTCTGTCTTGCCCGCGTCCCTCAGAGAAACTCGTGAATTCTGCATCGTCTTGAAGCATAAGATGAACTTGGCGTCTTTCGGTGGCCGATAAAGGGGGGAGAACGCATGAAGCCCCCGTGTCACGAGTTTGATGCTTGGCATTTTCAACCATTGTTTCTAGGGTTAATAGACGACGCTCCCGATATCCTGCAACGTCTAGGAGTACGTGTTTGTGGATTTCTCCACGATTTAGCATGAGAGAAATAATTAGCTGGAGAGAGTCGAGAGTTGAGGCAAAACGACCAATGAGGAGACCGGCTTCGAGCTCGTCGAGATTAATGGTTATTTTGATTAAATCTCCTTCTTCTTCTATTTTAATTTGGTCACTTGAGATATTGAATGGCTTTAAAAGCTCTTCAACCTTGGATAAATCTGCTTGAATCATATTATTTTCCCTTCTTGAGTATTTTAAATTTATAAGCATAAGTTAAGATGGCACCAGGGCCAGAAACAATGAATTGTTGAACAAGCGAAAAGGCGGTCGTGATAACCCAGTACAGGGCTAGACCTGAGGGAAATTGAAGAGAAAAAATAATCGTCATGATTGGCATCATAAAGACCATTTGTTGTTGCATAGTGGTAGCCATCTCGGCCACATCCTGCTTTTGCTCGGCTGTGCCTGAACGTTTCTCTGGTTCATTTTCTACGGCCGGGAGGATGCTTAAAGACATAATAAATTGAAGTAGCCCTGCCAAGACTGGCAAGACATAGGTAGTATCTTTGGCTTTAAGATCCCAAAGGAAAAACATGGAGTTTACAGAATCTCCAAGGGCAGTGCCATTAATTGAACTCATGAATACTTGATATAGAGCAATTAGAACAACAAACTGAGCGATGAAAGGGAGACAGCCGGCGGCGGGATTTACGTTGTGAGTTTTGTAAAATTCAAGCTGTTTCTGCTGAAATAATTTGGCGTCGTGTCCGTGTTTTTTCTTTAAAGAATCAAGTTCTGGTTTTAAGTCGGCCATTTTCTTGGCTGATTTAAGCTGGGGTAAAGTAAAAGGAATTAAAAGACCCCTAACAGCGAGGGTTAAGAGAATAATAGCAAAGCCCAAATTGTGACCAGTGATCTGGTAAAGCCAGAGGAGGGAGTTTAAAATTGGTTGATAAATAAAATTGTGATACATAATTTTAAGGAACTGGGTCAAAACCACCCAGCGACCATGGGTGACATTTTAACAGCCTTTTAATAGATAGCCAAATTCCATGAATTAATCCATACTTGGAAATTGCCTGCTTAGAGTAGAGGGAACAGGTGGGAGAATGGCGACATTTGCCGGCTGATAGCCCCAGATTAATCGCAATCAGCTTATAGAGTTGCATGGGAGAGCTCGGAGAGAATTAAATCGTCGCTAGACTGCCCCTTTACGAGAGGAATCGGCTTAAACATGATAATGCAATCGGTCTTTTTGCCCGCAAGGATTTTCCAGACAGTGTCATACACCAACCTCTTGTAATGGTTGCGGGTAGTGGCACGCTTATTGACCTTGATGGGGACAATGACTGAGAGACGAGAATCTGTTTGCCCCTTGGTTATTTCGATCTGAGTACGAGGGGAGATCATAAAACGAAGATGGGGAGTGGCTGACTGGGTAGCTTTGGCACGAAAAGTCAAAAATTGAACACGGGTGGGGAATTTGCTGGACTTAGAGATCATAGAGTACTTTCCTGCATGTAGTCTGTGACTATAACAATTATTTTTTGGATTGCGGGAACGCAATTTTTGAATTCTATTCTATCAAACACTTCCCCACCAAGTTGACGAATTATATCACTTATAAGGGAATGGACGAATGATTGCGTAGTACCAGTAATACCCTCAAAATCCAAAATTACTACTTCCCCCAAAGATAATGCTGGAATAATTTCTTTAATCCGAATTTCTTCAGCGACATCTTTTTTTTCGGCGAAGCTTCCAGTTTTAGAAAGAAGGCGAATAATCATGTAAACCTCGGGTGATAAAGTTTAGAGAGACGGCGCTCACGAATCGCCTCAGAAGAGGTTTTGCGGATTTGATAAAAAATAGTCCAGCTCCAGCATTTTGTGAGGTACCTCCCTCATGTAATGTTGTGCCTGTAACGCCTGGCTGAAGAGCGAGTCGAATAGCTGCGAGATCAAAATCAACTTGATGAACGTGTGAGATGGATTTAAAAATCCCAATGCCCGTGTCGGCAATGCCAATTTTAATTGCATTGGTTTTGGGATAATGCTGAATTGGCTCGGCTTCGTGTGGAGATAAATGAAGAAGGGGGTCTGTGGGATCGAATCCACGCAAGAAAGAATCGATGTTGCCAAGGAAAGCACTATTTGGGAAGATAAACTTTCATTCCCCAATATTACCGGGTGATTTGAGAGATTATACTGTTAATTTGGCACGGCCGGAGGCACGGCGACGAGAGATGACGAGACGACCTTTGTGAGAAGCCATCCGGATGCGGAATCCGTGAGTATTTCGACGTTTGGCTTTTTTGGGTTGATAGGTTCGTTTAGACATATTTTGGCATTGTAGCAAATAAGAGGGGATTTGTCACGGTGGGAGATAGTTACGATATATTGTGTGGTGTGGAAAAGTTGTGGATAATGGTGACATGGACATCATATCAACATGGAAGGCAGTTTTGGGAGAATTAGAACTATCAATATCCCCTGTATATTTTCCAACTTGGATCAAGCCACTGTCTATAGCTTCACTAGAAAGAATTGGAGAGGACCAACAACTCGTGACAATTATCTGTCCTTCTAGCTATCATCAATCAATGGTTGCCCAGCGATACCAAGGACAAATTCTGCGAAGCCTAGAGAGAGTTTGTGGAATTAATACAGAAATAGCTTACATAATTGGCAAAGACCCAACAATAAGTGTAATCCAACAACCATCGCCGTTATTTGATGAACCTAAACCGCACGAAAGAAGAGGAGATGGGTCTCATAATTTAAATCCCCGATTAACATTTGAAACTTATGTGGTTGGAGGGTCGAATAACTTTGCATATGCAGCCGCCCAAGGGGCAGCCAAAAGCCCAGGAACTAGACATAATCCACTGTTTATTTATGGAGGGGTAGGGCTTGGAAAAACGCATTTAATGCAAGCAATAGGGCACGCCATATACAAAGACCACCCCGACTGGAACATTATGTATATTTCGGCAGAAACTTTTGGGAGCGATCTGATCGCTAGCTTGCAAAACAAGAAGACGGCGGCTTTTAAAAAGAAATACCGAGCTCCTAACGTGCTCTTGATTGATGATATCCAGTTTATTGCTGGCAAGGAGTATACCCAGGAAGAATTTTTTCACACATTTAACGACCTCTATATGTCAGAGAGACAGATTGTTTTAACTTCTGACCGCCCCCCACAAGAAATCCAAAAAATTGAGGAAAGACTATCCTCGCGTTTTATGGGTGGACTGATGGTGGATATTCAGTCGCCTGATTTTGAGACGAGAGTGGCTATTCTGGCTCAGAAATGTGACACCTTGAAGTTAAATATTCCAACAGAGGCCATTTCTTTAATCGCTGAACGAACTACTACCAACATTCGAGAACTAGAGGGGGCACTTCAGGGAATTCTCACAAAGGCGTTGCCCTCTGGAGGAGAAATAACTAGTGATATTGTGAGGGAATATTTTGGCGCCGAAAAAGAGAGACGATCCTCTAGAATTAGACCAAATAGCGTAATTAATAAAACAGCTCAATATTTTTCTTTTAAGCCAGCTGAACTGACTGGGCCAAGTAGAAAAGCCCCCTTGATTGCTGCAAGGCACACTGCAATGTATATTCTCTACAACGACTTAGAAATACCCTATGAGCAAGTGGGGCGACTCTTTGGCGGGAGAGACCACACCACCGCAATTCACGCGGTTGAGAAAATAACTGAGAGAATTAAAAAAGATCCTGCAATGGCAAAGATTATAGCGGATATAAAGCACGATTTATGATTTTTTTTGAATGGGTAAAACTTGGGGGACAAGTCGGTGGGAAAGCTTGGGATAAATATTTGAGTGATGGGGGAAAAGAGGAATACTTAGAGTTGTCCCCAAAGATTGCAAGTTGTTCACAAAGTTATCCACAGTATTGTCCACGACTCTTGCAGAGATTTATCCACGAATCCACCACCACTACTACTACTACAATCTTTATTAAGATATATTAGTAATACTAGTAATACTAGTTAAGAAAGGAAACCAAAAATGAAAATAGAAGTTTTACAAGAACAGTTACTTGGTGGACTAAGTGTGGTATCGCGAGCAGTAGCCAGTAGAGCTCAGCTCCCAGTCCTATCACATATTTTAATTGAGGCGAAAAATGATGGATTGACTTTATCGGCAACCGATCTAGAAATTGGAATAAAGATCAGGGTGAGTGCCAAAGTTATAGAAGAGGGGGTTGTGGCAGTACCAGCCAAGATGTTTGGGGAATTTTTGGGATCACTAAACCCCGGGAAAGTCGAAATTAAGCTTGAGAAGGACTCAATAATTCTGACAGCTCCAGGATATAGGGGCAAATTCCAGACAATTAGTGCGGACGAATTCCCGCAAATTGTGGAGGTAGATTCTAAAACGGAGATTTGTTCAATTAACCCCAAGGAACTTTTGAGCGCAGTTGAAAGAGTGGTATTTGCAAGTGCCAAGGACACTTTGAGACCCGTTTTGACTGGTGTGCTCTGGGAATTCTTGAATAAAGGAGTCAGGCTTGTCTCAACGGATGGATTTAGACTAGCTGTAGAAGATCTGGTGACTGAAACAAAAGAAGGACAATCCAATCTACTAGTTCCCTCAAGAGCAGTGATGGAGGTGGTCCGCCTAGCTAAGGATAGTTTAATCAAAATAGGTCATTTACCAGCCACAAATCAAATCTATTTTGTGGTGGAGGAAACACTAATTGTATCTCAGCTTTTATCTGGCAATTTCCCTGATTATCAAAAAATCTTACCTAAGGAATTTACGACCGAAGTCATGGTAAATAAGGATGAGTTGCTCCAGGCCATAAAGGCTACACATATTTTTGCACGAGATAACTCGAATATGGTGAGATGGCAAGTCGAAGATTCTAAATTAGTACTGTTGTCTAGCTCTCCTGAGCGAGGAGAGTGTCGAGTTGAGATCCCCGTGACGCTTGAAGGTGATGATTTGGAAATTATCTTTAATGCAAAATATGTTTTGGATTATCTATCAATTGTTTCTGGGGAGACCCTCTGGGTAGGGATGGGGACAAAATTGTCACCGGGAATGTTTAGAGATAAGTCGCGAGAAAATGGACAGTATGTGGTAATGCCGATTAATGCGTAGGTTGAACAGGCTGAGGCGCGGATAGAGGGGGCGATGGTGGCTTGATGGCGATGAGCTTGTCTTCGAAGGCTTTTTGTCGGTCTAGAGTCTCCTGTGGATTGGTAGTGATAAGGATGTGTTCTTCGGGTGAGGCGACCACTTTCATGGCGACGTGATTTTGTCCGGCGAAGAAGAGGGCCTCTCCTACCTCGGCGGTGAGTAAGAGGTGTCGCTCACCTTGCGAGAGGAAGAAGGTGGTGGCCAATTTCTCGATGGCACTACTTGATTGTTTCATGAGAACTTGGAGAGAGGAGTTGCTGACAATGGCTTTGCCGTGATCACTTTTTAGAAAGTCTTCGACGTCCTGGGTAATGGTCGTAAGTCCAAGAAAATACTTGCGGGCACGTTTGGCGATGCCATATAGGAATGTGGCAGAATCCTCGGATTTCATGAGATACCACGCCTCATCAACGACCAAGAGGCGTCGTTTGAGATCTCTTTTGACCTTGGTCCAGATATAGTCTAGGATAATGAAAATGGCGGTGGGGCGAAGCTCGTCGGTCAAGTTTTTGATCCCAAAGACGGTGAGTTGGTTGCCAAAATTGACGTTGGATTTTTGGGAGAAAATACCTTGGAATGACCCTTTAACATATTTCTCGAGGCGATCGGCGAGACCGCGCGCTACTGTCTCTTCCATACCATTTAAGACCTTGTAGAGATCTTCCATAAGCGGGGGTTCGAGTTTGTGAGTGGCGGGGTCGCGATTAATACCCTTCATCTGGTAGGTCATGACTAGGGCTCGATCGAGGAGCGCCTCCTCTTGGGGGTCCATAGTTCCCAACATAATTTTAAGGAGAGAATGAAGAGAGATGATTTTCATGGCGAGCTCGTTTTCGTCGGGTTCGTTCATCTGGGGGAGTTCAAAGGGATTAATGCGGTTGGGAGAGCCAAAAGAAAAATCGATATAAGTACCACCAATTGCGTCAGATAATTTGCGATACTCGTCCTCGGGGTCGATGACGATAACTTCGGTGTCAAAAAGAAGAGAGCGAAGGATTTCTAATTTGACCATGTAGGATTTACCTGAGCCAGATTTGGCAAAAACCACCATATTGGCGTTTTCGAGTGTAAAACGATCAAAAACAACCAGAGAATCATTGTGTTCATTGATCCCGTACATGAGTCCTTCGTTGGCGGTCAGCTCGGAGCTAGTAAAGGGGAAGGTGGTGGCGAGGGAAGTGGTGTCCATATTGCGATTCATTTTGAGTTTGTCCAGACCGGTGGGGAGAGTGGTTTTAAAGCCATCCTCTATTTGAAGAGAGGCGGTTTTGGCTACAATTAGAAGCGCGCCAAGGGCCGATTTGATGTGATTAGTCACGCGGGCAAGAATGTCTTTTTTGTCATCACGAATGGTGATATAGAGCCCAAATTGAAAGAACCGCTCTGCCCCTTTGGCTAGTTGTTCTTGGAGGGATCGGGCATCTTCTAATTTTACTTGAGTGTCGATGTTGATAATCCTCCCGCGTTGGATATCTCCTTGAAGCTCAGCTTCCATTTCGGCGATTTTACGGCGCAAATCTTCGATAACTCCCTTGCCATCAACGGGATAGATAAACATGGAAATGGAGAGGGAGTGGGGAAAGTTGATAAGAGGGCTCAACCAGTTGGCGTTAACAAAGCGGGGATAACCGGCGACAAAGAGGGTACGGTAATAGGTGTCGTTAATTTTGATGTCGGAGAAGTCTACCTCGATGGCTTCGGGGGCAATAATATCTTTGACGTTGGTTGTGCCTTGAGACAAGACGGTCACGGCGGGAGAGACTTGGGAGTCGTTATTTTTTGTGTCGTTATTTTTACCACCAAAAAATGAGGGCAAGTTCAGTTTGGGCATATCAATAGTATATCCTATTTATTTGGCGAGATTGGGGGCGACAATGGCTTGTTCGTAGTCGGAGGCGGTCGTAAATTTTTGCCCTTTAACAGTTGAATTGTAGAAGCTATGAAATAATTTCATGAGGCTTTGTGAATTGAGTTGATTGGCAGTTAGGCCAATGCGGGCCAATTGCTTGATGATGTGGTCGCGTTTTGGCTCTAGGTCGGCCTTAGCTTTAAGAAGTAGCTCCTCAGATATTTCCACCTTGCCCGAAAGAGTGACAATCTGGTATGAAACTACGAGGTAGAATTTTTTATCAAGCACGTTTTGCTCAGTAATGGTTGTTTCGATGAAGTTACGATAGGCTTTCATTCTTTCTTTAAGAATTTCGTCTTTGAGTTTTTTCTCCTGAGTAACTAATAATTCTAAATAGGCGCTGATATCTTTTTTCTCGGATTTGATGACGATTTGGACAGGGAACGAAAGAGAGTTGAGGAGTCCGGCATAGGCGTAGATGGTGGCATCCTGCTCTTCTTCAGACAATAATCCAAAGTTGATGGCTGAGGCCTGGATGACAACGCTACAGATACCACTCTTTAAAATAACCATGTCGTCTTGAATGGTTTCGATATCTAGGTGATCTTGGGTTGTGGCAACGATAATTGAGTCGGACATAATTTAAGTATATCAGTTATGAGGTGGTCTGGAGCTCGATAGGGGACAAGATGGTGTCGTTAACGATAATTTGTTGGGGGGGAAAAGTGATGCCCATTTTGTCTACTTCGATTATGTAGGTGCCTGGACTTAGGGGAGTAGAGGTGTAGAACTGACCAAGTGAGTTGGTTTTCATGGCACGGGCGGGGATGCCATCAGCACTAACAATTTGGACGATGGCGTTGTCGACGAGCTTGCCGTCTTTGTCTACCACGGCTCCAGTAATGAGATTGGGGAGCTTGGGAGAGGCTGGGAGAGTAATGTGTTTGGGGGTGGGAAGGGACTTTGAAGATGATGAGGGTGCAGTAGGTGCAGTGAAAATAACAGCGGGAGTCCCAGATGCAATGGGTTGTTTTTTGGATATTTCGGTCACAATGACTGGAATGGGTGGAGACATCACGGAATTTTGAGGATTGAGTTTGCGAATGGACACGGTTGGCTTTGTGACAGTGAGGTCATCATCCACTATAATCTTAACTTTCTCTATGGGCATATCGGGCAACATTTTAAAAATTGATTCTAAGTTATCGATTTTTTCTGATTCTGAATCGCTTAAATCAGAAATTGCCTTGTCTGTGGTTGAAATTGTTGGAGCCTTAATTGTTTTTGTAATCGTGTTGACAATGTCGGGAGCATGGGCTTCAAAGAGAAAAAGACGAGGAATTTTGTTGGTTTTTTGCCAGATAAAGCGAGTTGGGGCATAAATTGCTTTAACAAAACTTATAATCCACTGATCGAGCGGGCGATCTTCTATTGGGAAAAATGCCAAGGCAGCGCCAAGGAGTATTGAGAGGATTACGAGTGGCCATTTGATGATAAAAATTAGGTTGCTGGCAAAAAATAAATATGCCAAACCGAGACCAAGTAACAGTTCTAAAAATTGTTTGAGGGTCATGTCTCCCACGAGGCGGAATTGGTACTGGGTGACGTTTTGGGGGATCGGGTGCTGTTGCATAACTACAGTATAGCCTAGCTTGTTTACCTGGTAAATCGCTCTACACTGTATTCCCTGGTTGGCTTTGGATAGAAGATAAACAAGGAAAGATTGGTGGATATGAGGTTAAATGGGGTGACAAGGTGCCGAGAACGTCAGAAAGTTGGACGATAGGCTGTCCTGGAGCGTGTCCCAGTTGAAGGGGACGGGACTAGGGGATAAGGTTGGTTATGGTGGGGGATGGGAGTGGGTCTGTGCCAATCACATATTTGTGGGCTGAGGCGTCGCCACCGACACTGGTGACCCAAGATTTGACTTCGGCGATAACTTCGGCGGAGGTGAGATTTGGGTTTTTGAGGGTGATCTCGAGAGTCATGGGGACAGAATAGACTACCAAATAATTTGGCTGTATATAGGGAGTTTGTTTTGAAAGTGGATACTCCTCTTTCATTTTTTCTTCGATAGTTTGAATAAGCCGAATGTCACCCTGGGATTTTTCGGTAGTGAACTCAAGTGAATAAATTATCTTATCTTCAGACAGTATTTCCAGGTTGTAGGTTGTGTTTGGATGAAAAGCTAATTTATGTGAAAGGATTACCGTATCTTGATCCCGATTACTTATATCCCAATTTTCTTCTGGTGTTGATTGGACTTTGATCAAGGAGGCATTAACCGCTTGATTGAGTTCGAGAATGATTGGTAAACCCAACCTTACGTTTTGTGTCTTTGAAGCAGGCAAGCTACTTATAATTGTTAGGTGAGCCTTTTTTGAGGTAAATATCACGGCTATAATGATACTTATCAAAGTAATTAATCCCAGTGCAAGGATGGTTTTTTTTGTAATATATTTTTTCATATAATTTCCTTTTAAGGACACATATAACCGGCTATTTTTGACGTGGGAAATTCTCCATTTACTCTTACTATACCCCAATGAGTTGCACTAAAGTTCGCATCCATAGCACAGATTATACCTCCCTTCACGCACGACACCAATCCGACATGTCCTGGCTCAGAGTCTGAACAACTGGGTGATCCGATAACAAAGAAACAGCCGACAGTGGGTGTTGTGGTCCATTTATATCCCTTGGGAGGATTGTTGACATAAGAGCAAGCATTTATAGGATGAAATGGTTTGCCCCCCATTGCACCGACGCCTGCAATGTATCCAGAACATTGAAAATATTTTTGTCCATTAGCTGAAGCTTGGATGATATAGGATGCTTCCGCATTCCCGAGCGCTTTTACAAAATTCCCCCAAGCTGGACCGTTGGCATTTTTTGATGTTAACGGGTTAATGTTGAATTTAGTTAAAAAATCATAGATACACTGTCCCGCACTGACCATTGAGTTGGCAGTTGAAGCTCTGTCGCCTGTGGGTTGGTCTTGTGGTTCGCTACCGACTGCGTTACAAATGACGTTTACGACTGCTTGTTGCAGTGCAGATCCGGAGTCGAGATTGAAGGTATTTTTAATATTATTCTGAATAATGGAGGTAGATACTAGAGAGATTCCAACAATTAGGACTGAAAGTAATAATATTTGGAGGGCCCCCGCAAACATGACTCCAATAGCTAATCCAATGGTTCCAAAGTTCCCAGCGAAAAGAGCGCCAATGGCCAATCCCCAACCCATGACTGTTTTGCGGAACTTGCTGTTGCGGAAGAATTCGCCAATAACTTTTCCCGCAAGTTTGATGAGATCCCAGACCATGAGTATGCCTAAGACTACTGAAAAAGCACTGCCAATAGCTGTGCCGGCAGCAACTAATGCTCCAATAGCTTTTTCTCCAAATCGAACGAGCGCCTTACCCCCTAATTGGAGGAGGAGTCGGGTAGCTGTGCGACCAGCAGAAATCGAGACATATTTAAATGCGCTGCCACCTCCCAATTTTGTGGCTATGGTAGTTGATTGTTCTAAAACCCACTTAGTGCCTGATCCCCAAGCGGTACGAAAAGCCTCATAACTAGCTCCGTTTACGGTGTGGCCACCCAACTGGTAGTATTTAATACTTTGATTAATAAATTTACCAATGGGATTAGTCCACCCAGAGGTACGGGCTAAAGCATTGACAGTGGTGACTTTTTTCCATTCGTAGATACGATCATAGAGCCAGGGAACAATGCGAAAAAAAGGTATTTTGGTGCCGGGAATATAAATGGTTTCGGCGATAATATCCCATTTATCTAATAAGGTATTGAGGAATTTTCTACCAGTTAAGGTTTCTTCAAGATCTATCCATTTAGTGAAAAACTTGTCTTGAAGACCATAAACACGAGATCTCCACTCCGTAATTTTGCGACCAAAACGGGTGCGGTTGACTAAACTTTTCTCAACATTATCTAAATAAGAATAACTACCAGTTTGGTCTAAATGGGCGCGAAATCGGCGAGTCCAATTTAAATCTGGACTATCGCGTCGT
>Ga0105047_10007318_pt1 | contig 18619 bp, 12 predicted proteins | sample MAT04_FD_78384 | JGI IMG/M metagenome (GOLD analysis project Ga0105047, IMG submission 78384) | Freshwater microbial communities from Lake Fryxell liftoff mats and glacier meltwater in Antarctica - MAT-04 (megahit assembly) | ecosystem: Environmental > Aquatic > Freshwater > Ice > Liftoff... | reverse complement strand
TTCAAGCAATGGACCCCGGAAAAAAGTGGACTTCCGGCAACTCGCCTTCATACTGGGCTGAATGGGAAGGTTCCCAGCTCAGGGACCGGGAGTTTCTGGCTGTGTATGGACCTTTGACTTTCCAGGCAGAGTATACCGCAAACGTGATCCACGGTGTACGTCGATCAGCTACCCCGACCACGCCAGCAGCGGGCGAGTCTTGGGCAGGGCTTTCGGCGGTGGAGGTGTACGTCGATCAGCTACCCCGACCACGCCAGCAGGGCCGCCACAAGGGACGATCTTCTACCAGGGTTGCTATGTGGAGACGATGTGTTTCCTGACTGGTGAAAGCCGGACCTGGAACACCAAGAACTTCTTCTTCAATCGGGTGATCCCGCTCAGACCGTTCAAGTTCCGGCATGATGCATGCGACGGATATGGCTGTGGAGCATGGGAAATTGCCGCACGCTACACTTACATCGACGCTTCGAATAAAGCCATTCAGGCTGGTCGTATCGACAGCGTCACGCTGGGCTTGAACTGGTATATGAACCCGAACTCCAAGCTCCAGTTCAACTACGACTACACGAATGTCGGTGATAAGAGCACGACCTCCCAGGGCCATGTCAGTGCCTTCGGGATTCGCAGTCAGTTTGACTTCTGACCTATCGGGAACGTGAGCGACCCGGGTTATGCTCGGGTCGCCCGTCCAGGTCCATTACAGATGACGTGAGCGATTCAGTTCATCGCGTTTCCGCTAACCCCTGAAGTTGCTTCATCGCGGCACCAATCCCCTGTTTCGCTCCGAAGATCGCTGTGCCCGCGACGAACACGTTTGCACCCGCCCGGGACGCAAGTGGAATCGTCGCGGCGTCGATACCACCATCCACTTCGATCTCGCACGTCGGGTTGTGTTTCTCAATCAGCTTTCGCAATTCGGCAATTCGCGCTGTGCTCTCCGGAATGTAAGCCTGTCCGCCGAACCCCGGGAACACAGTCATGCACAGAGCCAGATCGATGTCGCGAAGATAGGGTTCGATCCGCGAAACAGGGAGATCCGGGTTGAAGGCTAACCCCACCTTCTTGCCGAGGCCACGCCGGATGTGTTCGAGGATCGGCCGTGGATCAGGGACAACTTCCAGGTGAACGATGAGCGTGTCGGCTCCCGCTTTCACGAATCCGTCCAGGAAACGACCGGGATCCTCAACCATCAGGTGAACTTCCAGTGGCAACTTCGTGACGGGGCGAAGTCCCTTCACCACCACGGCCCCCATGCTGAGGTTGGGGACGAAGTGGCCATCCATCACATCAACGTGGATGCGGTTTGCACCAGCGGCCTCAGTCTCGCGGACCAGTTCACCAAGTCGGGAAAAGTCGGCCGCAAGGATGGAAGGAGCAATCATGGTGGTGTCACATCGTGAGTATGCGTTCCTGATAAAGATCAGTTTCCGCCCTCAGAGGACGTTCGCCAAGTCCCGTTCGGAGTTTGCTGTGCCTGGCCTGAAAACAGGAGACGTCCTCGTCGAACGCGAACTGATTCGTTCATCCGGCCTATAATTGCCTCCTCATTTACATTCCTCGGGAATTCATGGCCAATGTCCGACTGCTTTCCACAAAAGTTCACCCCCGAAAAGCATGTTCCTGCGTGGCAGCAGGTGCGGGTCGAGAACCTCTCGTTTCTCCAGTCCGCGCTCAACGTCGTCTCGTACATCCGCAAGTCGATCTACAAAAAGTACTCGGCTCCCACCGAAGAGTTGAAACACTTCGCGGGACAGCGACAGATCTTTCGGCACCTGCTGAATCAACCCGCACCGACGGACTCGATTCGCCTGGGTCTCGTTGGCGATATCATGTGGCTCCGTGATGGCTGGGAGGGCTTCCTGGACGGTGGCGTTCTTGATTATCTCAGCGCGCATGAGGCGGTTCTTGGCAACCTCGAATCCGTCATCTCCTCACGGTTCAAGGTGCCGAGTCTGCTTCCAGATTACTTCACTTACAACTCACATCCGCACCTGATCCAGGCGTTCCGCCGGCCTGATGGTCGCAGTACCTTCTCGGCTCTGTCGGTGGCAAACAACCACGCCCTCGATCGTGGCGAACCTGGAGCTCGGGACACCCTGTCGCTGCTCGACCAACTCCAGATTCCTCACTCGGGAATCTCATTCAGCAAGGAAGAACGCCCGTATGTGGTGTTCGAGGTGAATGGCATCAAGGTGGGCTTCTACGCGGCAGCGTGGGGCCTGAACTCGTTCGTTGCTCCGAACCCGAACGTGCACATGAATGCGCTGCCTGCGGGCATCTTCGAACCGGGTGCCAGAATCGAACTGCCCGAGATCCGCAACGTGCTGGCCAACATGGCGGCTGACGGTTGCGAGTATCGTGTGATCGCTGTCCACTGGGGGTATGAGTTCGAGTATTACCCATGCCCGCGGGTGATGTGCGTTGCTCGCGAGATCGTTCGTGAAGGGGCCGATCTGGTTCTGGGGACGCATCCACACGTTCAACAACCGTGCGAAACGCTCTTCGTGAATGGCCACGAAAGCCAACTGCCAGGCGCGATCCGCGACATTGCGAAGACCCAGTCCACCCTGACAGCAGACGGGCCACCACGGAAGGCAATGATCGCCTATTCGATGGGAAACCTCGCCACCACGATGTTCACCTTCGAATGCAAGGTGGGCTGGATATTAAGCCTTCGCCTCTTCCGCGATTCCTCGGGCCGCATCGACTGGAAGCCCGATGCATCGGGCTTCGTCATGAACGTGCCGCGGCTTGGTCCGACACGCGAACGCCGCCTGATGATGCTCGACGACTATCGTCGGATCATGGGGAAATACCGCCGTATCCCTCAGTGGGAGGAGCAGTATTTCGCCTTCCTGGAAGAGCACCTGCTCGGAGATCCAGCACCCCCGACCGCGTGACTCCTTGCGGTGCGTGATGGAGGCATCCCTACCAAGACGCTATCGGAGTTTCTCGATCAGCCACTTCGCAGCGTCGGCAGGGGGCTTCGGCTTGCTGCCCGTCGCACGGTTCTGAGCATCTACCGTGCCCTCGTACAGGACTGCGACGGATTTGCTCACGACTGGAACGAGCGTGGCGACTTGCAACGCTCCCGGGATCACAGCGTCGTGCGGAACGTAGAGATAGGGGCTGCCCGAGAAGGTCTCGGCCGGATCAAGCCCCCCGCGAGCATAGACCGACCTCACGCCATCTTCGAACAACCCCGTGAGGATCGCAAGGTTTGCACCCCCCGGCTCACTCACCGCCGGGGCTTCGTGATCGGAGGGGACCGCGAGCCGGGTATCTGGCGCGTTCACTTTCGCGAACGAATCGCCCCACACGCCAAGTTTCTTCCCGTCGATTCCGTCGCGAGTTGATACCCAGCGGAGTACCGTTCGCAAGTCGCGGAGTTGCGACCCGAGAACCGGTTGTCCCAGGATCAGATTCGTTTGCGAGATGGATGTGCGTGAACTGCCGCGATCCGCAGAGTTGCCCGGGCGTGTCTCGCCCGTGCCGCGAACATCGACCAGACACACCGCAACCCCCGCTTTTAAACAGGCCGTGATCTCATCGCCACGTTCCTTCAGGAATGCTTGCTTTCCAGCCTGGGCCACCATCACCACCGCTGGCACTTTCCCCTTCGCGTCCCTGGGCATGAGCACGAAGACCGGCACGGTGATCCCCGGATCGGTCTCAAGGTTGAAGCGTGTGAGCGTGCCGCCGGGGACATCTTCAGACTTGCCCTCGGTGACCGTCGGATTCGCGACTGGCTCGATGTTCCCGAGTCGGCTGGCCCAGAATTTTCGAACATCGGAAGGTAACTTCGTCAGTGCCTCTGTTCGCCTCTGTTCGGCTAACTTTGCGATCACTTCGATCACCGGCTTCGGTTTCAACTCTGCTCGCGCTTCGTCGGTCCAGCATGTCAACTCGGTGCTCATGCGGCGCTGGCTGAACTCCTCAGGGATCGCCATCCCGAACCATTCCTTCAATGCGGGGTAGATCCCCTTGCGATGAACCGCACCGATGTGATTACAGTGCGTGTTGTCGGGTCCACCCGGCCCCTTCACGCTCCCCTTGCCATGAACCGAGACGGTGTTGTTTTTCGCGTCGTAGAAGCCGAAGATCTTCTGGAATCGCGGCCACGCCGGATCTTTCACGGGATCCCACGCGAACTCGTGGCCGTAGATCACCTTTCGCGGGGCCACGCTGCCGACGATCACGAAGTGGGCGAAGCCCCCAGCCGCGCCTCCACGCAGTCCACGGGTACTTTCCCAGTAACCATCGCCGAACCACGGAGTATCGCGGTCTGGGTTCTCCGAGACCGATGACTCTGGTTGCCAGCCTCCGAAGTTGAACGGCACCACGCACGCGATCCGTGAATCGAGCGCGGCCGTCACGCCTGCCGGATCGCCGCCACCAGCAACGGCACCCATCAGGATGATCCGGTTCTTATCAATCGTCGGTTGCTTCAACAGCACGTCCACGCCCCGCATCAGATCCCAGGCCATCCAGCCCATGAGGCTGTCGCCGATGGCGGAGAGTTGCAGGTTCGAGTTGTACCGGAAGTAGTAATCCTGGCGGCCCACGCGGTAGGGTTTGTCGTAGTCTTTCGCCGTGTGGAAATTGTGTTGCCGGCGTTCACCGTAGCCGAACTGATCAGGGACCAACACCGCGACTCCTGAGCGTGCCCACGTCATGCCCATGTCCTGCAATTCGCCGTCCATCTTCGGCGTGTGGTGAGCGTGCGCGATGATGATCCCGGGCATCTTCTCGGGTGGTTTCGCTGGCAGATACAGATTCGCCGACACCCAGATTCCCGGCCGAGATTCATAAAGGATGTTGTGGATGCGGTAGCCTTCGCCCTCCAGTTCGCGGGTCACTTTCACCGTCATGTTCTTCGGCGCTTCGGGGAAGGTGCCGAGTGAATCGCGAAGTGCCTGGATGCGGGCATCGCGGTACGTTTCCCACTCGGCTTTCGTGGTGACTGCCGCGAACGCCTTGGACTCGCGGAGATTCGCCTCCTGCATCCGCGTTCGGGTGGTCGTGCTCATCATCCGGGGCAGGTCTTTTGCACGTGCGTCATCCTTGGGGAAGACGGACGGGTCCACCTCCTTGAAGTCAGCGGCAACCGATCCGATTGCAACAATCGCGAACAGCGAGATTCGTAAGAGATGCATGGGACAACCCCGCAAAGATGGTGTGAGGAGGCGGACCCGGATCGTAAGCGACCGCACCGTGAGATGCCAGCGGATTCGGCGAGGCCAGCGTCCTGATTCGCGCCGCGAGGGGTACTCGTGGCTACTCGTGCCGGCATCCCGCTATAATCTCGCCATGTCGCAGAACATGCCTCCAGACGTTCCTTCGCTCGTTCGCCTTGGTCACGCCTATTCCCGACGCGGAGAATACCTCCGTGCCGCCGAAGCGTTTGCTGGCGCGATCGACCTCGACCCCACCGACGCCGATCTGCTTTTCTTCAGGGCCAATGCATACGCCGCTGCCGGGAAGTACGACAAGGCCGTCGCCGATTTCACTCAGGCGATCGACCTTCGCCCGGACTACTCCGCTGCGTACCACAACCGAGCCACCGCTCAGGTCGATGCTGGCGAACTCGAAGCGGCGATCCCCGATTTCACGCGTGCGATCGAACTTTCGCCCGAGGATCCCGATCCACTGAACGGTCGAGCGGCAGTGTATAGCCGGCTCAAGAACTACGACGCGGCATACGCGGATTACGAGGTTGCGATCAAGCTCGCTCCGCACACCTTTCGCTCGTATTTCAACCGGGCGAACGCCTACGCGGTGGAGGGGCGACACGATGAGGCAACTGCGGATTACACCGATGCACTGCGGGTGAATCCCCGCCACCCCCGGGCCTACATTTACCGTGCTCTGTCGCTGGAAGCGCTTGGTCGCATTACCGAGGCCATCGCGGATCTGACCACGGCCCTGCGGTTGACGCCCACCTCGATAGATGGGTTCTGGCACCGGGCACGCTTGTGGGCGGACGTTAGTGAGCACCAGAAAGCGATCTCCGATTTTACCTGGGTGTTGAAGCTCGACCCCAAGCACATCGGAGCGTTGAACCTTCGGGGTGTCGCGCTGGCCGAACTGAAACAGCACGACCGGGCGATCGCCGACTTCAACGCGGCGATCCGGCTCGACCCCACAGATTCCGCACCGGTTTTCAACCGTGGGCTTTCCCACATCCGAACGAAGAACCTTGCTGCCGCAGTGGTGGATTTCACCGAAGCGATCCGACTCAACCCGGACGACCCGTCGGGATTCATCCAGCGTGGATATGCGTATCACGAACTACTTGATCCCGACCGCGCCATCGCCGACTTCACTGAGGCGATTCGGTTGAAGCCCGAGAGTGGTCGTGCGTATTTCGCTCGTGCCCTGGCATATCGTCGAGCCGAGAACTGGACAGCGGCGCTCGCGGACATCTCGACCGTCATCGAGAGGAACCCCCAGGCCGATTCCGCATTCAACCTTCGAGCGGCCATCCACTATCGCACGGGCGATTTCCCTGCGGCGCTTGCGGATCATCTTGCCGCTCACGAGATCGACCCGGAAGACGTGGCCACGCTGAACCACCTTGCGTGGATGCGGGCGACCTGTCCACTCGACGAGATCCGCGACGGAGTACTTGCCCTTCGGGATTCGACGAAAGCCTGCGAGTTGACCAATTACAAGGCACCGGGCTATCTCGACACGCTCGCCGCAGCCCACGCTGAAACGGGGGACTTCGCCGAAGCTGTGCGCTGGCAGGAAAAGGCGATCGAGCTTGTATCCACAGAGCATCGAGCCGACTACGAAACGCGCCTGGAGTTGTACAAGTCGAACAGACCGTATCGAGATGTGGTGGAAAAGCTCGGCGGTGGGGAGTTGCAGTGAAAACGAGCCACGGGAGATGTCCCCCCGTGGCTCGCCAGGAAACAATCTTAGGAACAGGCACAGAATAACATCAGGTCGCGAAGCGGCCGATGTTTAACCTCCCCCCTTGTGGGGGAGGTCGCCGCGGAGCGGCGGGTGGGGGGTAAGGCCTGCCGAGATTTCAAAGCTTTACCCCCCACCCGGCTCGAAGACTCGCCGACCTCCCCTACAAGGGGGGAGGTTAATAACCAAGAAGCGGAAATCGGGAAGCGATTCCGCACCTGTTTCTTAACCAACGGCCGGTGGCAAACGCCATGAACCCGGTGTCGGTGCGCCGGTCACTTTCAGGCTCATGTCGAGCGTCAGGTTCTTCGGCATCGAATCATCGTTCGCCTTCAGAGCATCTTCCCACTTCAGAGTCTTGCAGGCGAAGGAAGCGTTTCGACCAAGGATGGCGGTGAACGTCGAGTCGGTCACGTTCTTCAGTTCGTTCAGCGGCTTGCTGTTGCGGATGCTGTTCAGCAGGTCGATATGTTCCTGAACGTAAGCGTCGATGTTGTCTTCGCCGGCCTGCTCGCCATTGATGATGTACGAGTTGACCTTGCACTTCCCCTTGGTGCCGACAACCGATTCCGAGACATCGTTGTCGCCCGGGATGTGCCGGCAGTACGAGTACATCTTCACGCCGTTCTTATACTCGAACTCGACGGCGTAGTGATCCCAGATGTTGCCCACTTCGCTTGGATCGCCGACCTTGCGGGCGGCGCGGCCGCCCATGCCGATCGCCTTGATTGGGTGATCGTTCATGATCCAGTTAATCACGTCCAGGTTGTGAACGTGTTGCTCGACGATGTGATCGCCCGACATCCACAGGAAGTGGTACCAGTTGTGGATCTGGTAGTGAGCGTCGCTCTCGTCCTTGGCCCGGTCGCGGAACCAGATGCCGCTGCCATTCCAGGCACATCGTGCAGCGACGATGTCGCCAATCGCACCCGCGTGGAGCTTGCCGATCGTCTCGATGTAGCCCTTCTGGTGGCGGCGCTGCGTGCCGGCCACGATTGCGATGTTCTTCTTCTTCGACTCTTCCACCAACTCGTAGCACTTGCGAATGCCAGTCGCATCCACAGCGACGGGCTTCTCACAGAAGATGTTCTTGCCAGCCTTGACTGCGGCTTCGAGGTGAATCGGGCGGAAGCCGGGCGGTGTGGCGAGAATGACGAGATCGACGCCACTGTTGAGCAACTTCTGGTACGCATCCAGACCGTCGAAAGTCGTCTCGGGGGTCACCTTGATCTGGGCGGCGTACTTCTTGAACGGGCTTTTCGCATCGGCCGACTTGAAGGATTTGACAGCGTTGTCAGCCTGGCTTTTGAACACGTCGGCCACAGCGACGATCTCGAGCTTCGGGTTAGCCCCGTTGATCTTGGCCTCGGCGTCGAGGATGTTCCGGACGGCGCCGGTGCCGCGACCGCCGCAACCGATGAGGCCGACCTTGATGACTTCGTTACCACCAGCGGCGAAGAGGTTCGCGCCAGCTGCCGACACAACTGCCCCGGCTGCTGCCGAGGTTTTCAGGAATTCTCGACGGTTCGACATGGGAGACTCTCCAGGAAAATTCGGAATGCGGATTTCGGAGTGCGGAATGAAAAGCGAAGAACGGGATCAGGAATCAGATCGGTGAGGCACCCGTCTTCGATTCCGCATTCCGAATTCCGCATTCCGAATTTGGATCACTCGGACTTCTTCACAACCTTGGGCTTCATCGCAGCGAGGGCGGGCTGTTCATTCTCAGCCAGCACCACGCGGAAACCAACAACATCCATCCTTGTCAACCACCAGATGCTTCGCGGTTCTTGCGGATCGTGCTTCTGCCAGCTTTCCTCAGAAACACGACGGCTGGCGTTTCGCAACTTCTCGGGCTTGTCGGCCCACGATCCACCACGGACGACGTGCGCCCATTTATCAGCAGTGGGCACGTTGACTGGGTTCAGGTTCAGCATGTTCTTGGTCCGATTCTCGTACATCTTCGGGTCGTATTGATCGAGTGCCCACTCCCACACGTTGCCATACAGATCGTGGATGCCGAACGGGTTGGGCTTCTTTGTGCCGACCTTGTGGGTGCATCCCTTTGGCTTCTCGGGATAATCTTCGTCCTTCGAGTTCTCGACGAACCACGCGTAGTCCGCGAGATCCTTGGGATCGTTGCCGAAGGAGTAGGCTGTGTCGCCTTTACCGCCACGTGCCGCGTACTCGAACTCGGCCTCGGTCGGCAGTCGATACAGCCGACCCGTCTTCTTCCGGAGCCACTCACAGTACACCATCGCGGCATGGTGGGTCATGCTCAGTGCCGGGTGCCCATCGCGACCGTGATCGTAGGTTTCGTCAAGGAATGTGTTAGTCGGTCGCGTGACGGCGTCGGGGCCGAGTTTCGCCGCATCCTTGTGGTCGGCTTTCAAGAACTGTTCGTCGTACCAGAACAGATCCCAGTCGTTCCATGTCACCTCGACCTTCTGCATCCAGAAACTCCCGACCTTCGCCTTGTACTGTGGTCCCTCGTTGGGCAGACGGCCGGCTTCACTCTCGGGGCTTCCCACGGTCACTTCCCCACCGGGGACGTAGATCATCTCGAACTGCCCGGTCATGTCGATTTTGGTGACCTGCTTGGTGTTCGCATCCGTGATCGATTTGTAGCTCTCCACTTTCTGGGTGAAATTCTTCGGCTCCAGCTTTGAGGCAGCCGGTGGGGCGTCCTTGTTCGCGGGCTTGTCAGCCGCGGTGAGCGAGACAGTGGCGGCCGCGAATGCGGCACACAGAAGCAGGGAGTAGGTGAATCGACGGGGCATGTCTGCTAGATTCTCCGATAGCAGCGGCAGTGTCAACAACCGAACCAGCCGCGAGGGGGAATACCGTGTTGGGATTCGTCATCGTGATGGGGACTTTCTGTTATGTTATTCCGCTTGCGGGCGAGCGGCCGGGTTTATCTCCGTCGTGTTTCAAGACCACGGGAATCAAACCCCTCGCTCGTGCAGATTCTCGCTTTGAATTTGAATCCAAACACATGGGCACGACGTTTCGCATCGTGCTCCATGCGACCGATGAAGCCACGGCCAAACGCGCTGCGACTGCGGCTTACGAGCGTATTGCCGAAATCGATAACTGCATGAGCGATTACAAGCAGAGCAGCGAGTTGATGCAACTTTGCAAGACGTACGCGACGGAAGTAGGTGAACCTCGGAAGGTCAGCGACGATCTCTTCTTCGTACTCAGTCACGCACAAGAACTCTCGAAGAAATCTGACGGGGCATTCGATGTGACGGTTGGGCCTGTTGTGCAACTCTGGAGACACGCACGCCGGACGCAGGAGTTGCCCGACCCGAAAGAATTCGCGGCAGCCCGGGCCAGGGTTGGCTACCAGAAGATTCGGCTCGACCCCACCAAGAAGACCGTTCAGCTCACGACGCCCGGAATGCTCCTCGATCTCGGTGGCATCGCCAAGGGATTCGCGGCCGATGAGGCGCTCAAGGTGTTACGGGAGAAGTTCGGCATCAAGTCGGCTCTCGTCGCTGCTTATGGCGATATCGCATGTGGCGACCCGCCTCCGGGCAAGGAGTTCTGGATCGTGGACATCTCGCCGATTGCGAAATCCCAGAAGCCGCGAACGCTCCATCTCGTGAATGCAGCCGTTTCGACTTCCGGTGACCTGGAGCAGTTTGTTGTCATCAATGGGGTACGATATTCGCATGTGCTTGACCCCAGGACGGGCCTTGGGCTGACAGGTCGCCGAAGTGTCACGGTTGTCGCTCCGAACGGCACGGCTGCTGACAGCATGACCAAGGCCGTCAGTGTGTTGCCACCTGAACAGGCACTGCGCTTGGTCGAAGACGCCCCCGGTGCGGCTGCATACATCGTGGTGCTGGATAAGGACGAAAAGCCTGTGGTCACCACGTCGAAGCGGTTTCCGAAGTTCGTCGATTTAGTCCCAGGCTTGCCCGGGAGTTCCCAATCCCCGGGCAAGCCTAAATGAACAGAGTCTCTTGGATGGTGACACTCAAGCGGGGTAGAATAACTCTACACCGCCCTTGTGCTAATGGGTGAGTAACGTTCTGCGACTTGAACCCGCTCGAGCGAAACGTTAGGCTGGTGCGGTTTGTTCGCCCTCTGCATCTCTGGCGACGCTCACACGGAGGACATCACAACCCATGGCCACAGCCACGGCAATTCTCGACGGCCTTCGCGCTAAACTCGATACAACCGAGTATCGGAAACTTCACCGCGAAGGCTCATTCACCGACTACCTGAACATCGTGCTCGAAACGCCAGGCGTCACCCGCACTGCGTTTCAGCGGCTGTACGACATGATCCTGTCGCATGGCACCGACGACGTTTACGAGAACAAGGACCGCATCAACCGGTTCAAGTTCTTCACCGATTTCGCGACTCGCCACGGCGACGGCATCTACGGACTCGATCGCTCCCTGATGCAACTCGTGAACACCTTCAAGAGCGCCGCACTCGGTTACGGAACCGAACGCCGTGTGATTCTGCTTCATGGCCCGGTCGGAAGTGCGAAGTCCACCATCGCGCGGCTTCTGAAGCGCGGTCTGGAAGAGTACAGCCGCACCGACGACGGGATGTTATTCAGCTTCTCGTGGAAGGGTCCCGATGGCACATGGGTGAAAGACCCGATGCACGGCGAACCGCTCCAGCTCGTCCCTGAGGAGCAACGGGCAGCGCTCCTGACTTCGCTGAATGAGAAGTGCACGAAGCCTTACAACTACGACATCAAGATCAAGGGCGACCTCAGCCCCTTCAGCCGTTACGAATTCAAGACCCGCCTCGCCAAGTACGATGGCGACTGGCTCAAGATGCTTGAACACGAAGTGAAGGTGTATCGTCTTGTACTCAGCGAGAAAGACCGCATCGGCATCGGCACATTCCAGCCCAAGGACGAAAAGAACCAGGACAGCACCGAACTGACCGGCGACATCAATTACCGCAAGATCGCCGAGTACGGCAGTGATAGCGATCCGCGAGCGTTCAACTTCGACGGCGAACTGAACATCGCCAATCGCGGCATCGTCGAGTTCATCGAAGTTCTGAAGCTGGACGTGGCATTCCTCTACGACCTCCTCGGCGCGTCGCAGGAACACAAGATCAAGCCGAAGAAGTTTGCCCAGACCGACATCGACGAGGTGATTCTCGGGCACACGAACGAACCGGAATATCGCCGACTACAGAACAACGAGTTCATGGAAGCGTTGCGAGATCGCACGGTGAAGATTGACGTGCCGTATGTCACGCGACTGCGGGACGAGGTGAAGATCTACGAAAAGGACTACAGCCCTGCGAAGGTGCGAGGCAAGCACATCGCTCCACACACGGTCGAGATCGCGGCCATGTGGGCGGTGCTCACTCGCCTTACGCCGCCGAAGCACGCCAGCCTCAGCGTGTTGCAAAAGATGAAGCTGTACAACGGCAAGACGCTGCCCGGTTTCACCGAGGATAACGTCATCGAGTTGAAACGGGATGCTGGTAGCGAGGGGATGACGGGTATCAGCCCGCGGTACATTCAGGACAAGATCAGCAACGCCCTCGTCGCGCACCCTGACGAGGACAACATCAACCCGTTCATGGTGATGCACGAACTGGAATCCGGTCTCCGGCACCACTCGCTCATCAAAGACGAGGACCAGTTCCGGCACTACAAGGAACTGCTCGCCGTGGTGCGCGAGGAGTACGAGGACATCGTGAAGAACGAGGTCCAGCGTGCCATCGCTGCCGACGAGGACGCTCTGATGCGGCTCTGCGGCAACTACATCGACAATGTGCGGTCGTACACGTTGCGAGAGAAAGTGCGAAACAAGTTCACGGGGGCGAACGAAGACCCCGACGAACGGCTGATGCGTTCGGTCGAGGAGAAGATCGACATCCCCGAGGGCCGCAAAGACGACTTCCGCCGTGAGATTATGAACTACATCGGTGCGCTGGCCATCGATGGGAAGAAGTTCGACTACAAGACCAACGAACGGCTACAGAAAGCCCTTGAACTAAAGCTGTTCGAGGACCAGAAGGACACGATCAAGCTGAGTTCGCTTGTGTCGAACGTGGTGGATAAAGCCACGCAGGAAAAAATCGACGTGGTGAAGAGTCGCCTGATTCGCAACTACGGATATAACGAGTCTAGCGCGACCGACGTTCTGAACTTCGTGGCGAGCATTTTCGCCCGGGGACAGACGAAGAAATAGTTTCGAGTTCAAGGTTTCGAGTTGAAAACCATAGGTAGGCTCTGCGGTTTTCAACTCGAAACCTTGAACTTGAAACTCGAAACCAATCTGCCGGGGTCGAGACGGGTGGGGGCCTGACCGAGCTAAAGGTATGAACCTGGTCAGGTCCGGAAGGAAGCAGCCATAAGTGCTGGAGGTTGCGGCTCAGGGCACCCCCATCCGTCCCGCCCCTGGCGGCGAAACACGAAAGCCCACCCGATTCTCGGGTGGGCTTTCTGCATTCTTGGCGAGAGGTGGGTTCACACCCACCTCTCGTCAAGACTCGCCGCCGGACACTCCTTTCACTTCTCCGCAACCCGCTTTGTCTGGTACGATAAGGTATCGGATCAAACACCCTCATCACCCGAGGCGTTGCCGTGGGACAAAAGATCGAACAAGACCTCCAGCGGTTCCGCAAGATTGTTCGCGGGAAGGTGAAGAGCAACCTTTCCAAGTACATCGGCCGCGGGGAGATGATCGGCAAGAAGGGAAAAGACTTCGTCTCGATTCCCGTGCCGTCAATCAACTTGCCGCAGTTCCGCTACGGCAACAAGAACTCCGGCGGCGTCGGCGTAGGGCCGGGCCAGCCCGGGCAACCGCTCTCCCCGCAGCAGGGTGAGGATGGTGAACCACAGGCCGGCGACCAGCCAGGCGGCCACATTCTCGAAGTCGATCTCACGATGGAAGAACTTGCCGAGATTCTCGGCGAAGAACTTGCTTTGCCACGCATCGAACCGCGCGGGCAGAAAAACGTCGTCACTGAGAAGGACAAGTACACCAGCATTCGCAGCGTCGGCCCCGAAAGCCTGCGCCACTTCAAGCGGACCTACAAGCGAGCCATCAAGCGGCAGATCGCTGCGGGCACGTATGACCCGATCATGCCCAAGGTGATTCCGCAACGTGAAGACAAGCAATACCGCAGCTGGAAGGAAGTTCAGAAGCCCGACGCCGTGGCTTGCGTCATCTACATGATGGACGTTTCCGGGAGCATGACCGACGAGCAGAAGGAGATCGTGCGTATCGAGTCGTTCTGGATCGACACCTGGATCAAGCGGCACTACAAGGGTGTGGACACGGTTTACATCATCCACGACGCGGTGGCGCAGGAAGTGGACGAACACCGCTTTTACCACACCCGCGAGAGTGGCGGGACGAAGATCAGCTCGGCCTACGAGATGTGCAACAAAATCATCGACACCCGATACCCACCGTCGCAGTGGAACGTCTACGCCTTCCACTTCTCGGACGGCGACAACTGGGGCGACGACGTTCCGAAGTGCGTTGATCTGCTCACAACGGAGATGCTCCCAAAGTTGAACCTCTTCGGATATGGACAGGTTGAATCGCCGTATGGCAGTGGCGAGTTCTTCGAGCACGTGAACGAACTGGTGGACGACCACGAGAATGTGGTTGTGAGTCGCATCCCGGACCGCGACGCGATCCTCGGGAGCATCAAGGAATTTTTGAAGACCGGACGGTGATTGGTTCCACAGTTCGGATCATCATGAAACATGCGCCGGGCGGCATTTTGGGAGCCGTTTCTGCGACTCCCTGGAGAGACGATTCCCTCGCATCCGGATTAACCGTCACACTCACTCGGAATTGATCTGAGTGTGACAACACATCACATCCCGACCAGGAGTGCGAATCGAGTTCAGACGAGATTCAACTGAAGAGGGGTGAAAGTTGAGTTTCCGTGATAACATAGCACGACGGGGCAGGCCGGCACTCCCCGGGTACCGGAGCGAGCGATGACGTCCGACACACCCGACAATACCACCAAGTTTCACTCGCCTGATCCCTCCGTGCCGATCAGACCCGATGAAGAAACCTCGGAAGGTACGACCGACGTGCTCTCCGAACCCGATCTGTCATTCCTTGGCCCACCGATTGAACCAGGCGACCTCGGGCAACTCAGCACATATCGCATCCGCCGGGTTCTCGGTATCGGCGGGATGGGAATCGTTTTCGAGGCGATCGACTCGCAGCTTCGTCGGATGGTCGCGCTGAAAGTCATGCGGCCCGAGATCGCCTCCTCACTCGCGGCTCGCACACGTTTCTTGAAAGAAGCACGAGCTGCTGCGGCGCTGTCATCTGACCACATCGTCACCGTTTTCCAGGTTGGGCAAGATAACGATGTTCCGTTTATGGCGATGCAACTCCTCAAAGGGGAAGCGCTCGATATGCGGCTTCGGCGTGAACCTCGGATGGCAGTCGCCGATGCCCTGACGGTTGCCATGCAGGCCGCGGCGGGTCTTTCTGCGGCTCACGACGCAGGACTGATTCACCGGGATATCAAGCCTGCCAATCTGTGGCTCGAGATCAAGGATGAAGGCGCGAAGAAGTCGGCCGAGTCCGGTCGTCTCGTTGTCGCAGGATCTGGTCCAGACACTTCGTTCCGCGTGAAGATCCTCGACCTGGGATTAGTTCGCGGTGGTGGCGGTCCTCGGTTGACCACAGCCGGAGTAGTTGTTGGCACGCCACATTTCATGGCCCCGGAGCAAGCTGGCGGCTCCGAGATTGACCATCGTGCAGACCTTTTCAGCCTTGGCTGTGTGATCTACACGATGCTGTCGGGTGAGCTGGCGTTCCCTGGGAATTCCACGATGGCCGTGCTGATGGCACTGGCCAATCACACGCCGCCCATGCTCCATGAGAAGAACGAGGCTGTGCCGCGGGAGTTGTCTCACCTTGTTGCTCGAATGATGGCCAAGAATCGCGAGGGGCGACCACCATCCGCGCTGCAAATCATCGAGCACCTGACCGAAATTCTCGACGCCGAGATGGAGAATAAGGCCCAACTACCACCTCCGAGGAAACCCGGGTCGGGGAAGGTGGGCTGGGCTGAAGCGGTTCGTCAGCAACCCGTGCCTGAACTCAAAAGCCGTCTCGGGTTGCCCGCTGCGCCACAGCAATCGACTGTGCTCACTGGGGCTACCCCGAACCCCACCAGTAGTCAGATCACGACTGAGTTCCCTCAACTGGCTTCCCGACCAACTCAGTCGACGCCGCCTGCGGTGGTCCCTGGTTCCGGGAGTGAGCACCCAACTGTTGCACCCCACCCCGGCAAACCAAACCAGGGAGTCAGCGTCGGCATCGGTCTCGTCGCAATTGCGATTGCGCTGGTCGCGTTCGCGCTGATCCTGGGAGTCGGCGAACGATACGGAAATGCACCCCCACCCGTCGCTACCGGGCCGATCAAGATTGGGATACTTCATTCGAAGACCGGTTCGATGGCGTTGAGCGAATCTCCAGTCATCGACGCGACTCTTCTTGCAATGGATGAAGTCAACCAAGGCGGAGGCGTGTTGGGTCGGCAACTGCAACCAATCGTGATCGACGGCAAATCCGACCCGGAGACATTCGCGATCGCTGCCGACAAGTTACTTGGTGAGGAAAAGGTCGCGGTGGTTTTCGGCTGCTGGACGAGCGCATCTCGCAAAGCAGTGAAACCGTCATTCGAGCGGTACGGAGAATTGCTCTTCTACCCGGTGCACTACGAGGGTCTCGAACAGTCGCCGCGGATTGTCTATCTGGGTGCGGCACCAAACCAGCAACTTCTGCCCGCGATCGACTTCTTGACCAAAAAGCTCGGGAAGAAGCGCGTTTACATCGTTGGCTCGGATTATGTCTACCCGCGACCCGCTGCCGAGATTATTGCAGACCACATCAAGAAATCGAAGCTACCTGGAGTCGAATTGGTTGGTTCGGGTTACGTGCCACTCGGATCGAAAGACGTGAAACCATTGGTTGACGACATTGTGAGATTGAAACCCGACGCGATCGTGAACCTGCTGAACGGCACAACCAACTTCTCGTTCTTCAAGGATCTGAAACTCGTTGACATTACCGCCGAGAAAATCGCGATCATCTCGACGAGCATTACCGAGAACGAACTCCGCGGTCTCGATCCCGAGACGATGGCGGGCAGTTATCTCGTCGGGAACTTTTTTCAGAGCCTTGACAGAGAAGAAGCCCGGGGCTTTCTCCAGAAGATCCAGGCTCGCTTCGGGCCAGATCGAGTGGTTTCTGACGCGATGGCAGCCGCGTACTCAGGGGTCCACCTCTGGGCGAAGGCCGCGAACGCGGCAGGGGTGCTGGATGCTGACGCGGTTATGAGCAGACTCCAGGGCGAGACATTCGCCGCACCTGGTGCGACGGTGAAGATCGACCCGGTGAACCGCCATACCTGGCAACCCTGGAGGATCGGCAAAGTTCGTGCTGATGGCCAGGTCGATGTCATCGCGTCATCAAACGAGAATGTCGCCCCGGCACCATTCCCCAATTCCCGGACTCGTGCTGACTGGGAGCGATACCTCGAGGGACTCTACATCGATTGGGGAAGCCGCTGGCAAGCGCCTGCCAGCCCTTGACCGGTGTAGAATACCAAGGTGGGTTTGGGTGCTCACCGATCGAGTGATCCCTGAGCGACAGCAATCCTGGTGTACACGAACCCGTTCGTGAAATTCTGATCGATAACAACGCGCACAAGGGCACCGCCTATCCGTTTCTCTCTCCGCCAGTGCAGCCGGATGAACTCGGCCGCCTTGGCGATTACCGAGTGCTGCGCCTCCTCGGGATCGGCGGGATGGGGATCGTTTTCGAAGCCGAAGAACTCGCACTGGCACGGCGAGTCGCTCTGAAAGTTCTCCTTCCCGAACTCGCCAATGACCCAGAGAACCGTGAACGATTCCTCCGCGAGGCGCGTGCCGCTGCCGCCGTCGAATCCGACAACGTTGTCACGATCTTCTTTGTCTCCAGCGGTGATGTTCCTTATCTCGCAATGCAGTTCCTCGAGGGTGAAACGCTTCAGTCTCGCATCGATCGGCCGCCAGCATTAACCCTCCGTGAGGCTCTCGAAATTGCCTGTCAGACTGCCGCAGGTCTGGCTGCGGCACACGACAAGGGGCTTGTTCACCGCGACATCAAACCCGCGAATCTCTGGCTCGAAACAATCAAGTTGCCTGAACGAGTCGGTGAATCTGAATCGGAGATTGCAGGTCGTCAGGCGCGGCCAACGTTCCGCGTGAAGATTCTCGATTTCGGTCTGGGCCGACTTGCCAGCGGTGAAACGAACCTGACATCTAGCGGGCTTGTGATGGGAACTCCCAATTACATGTCCCCCGAGCAGGCTTCTGGGCTGGAATTGGATGGGCGATCCGATCTGTTCAGCCTTGGCTGCGTGCTCTACGCCATGCTCGTTGGAAATCTCCCGTTCCCCGGGAACACGGCGATGGCGGTCATGATGGCTCTGGCAACGAAGACTCCCACACGGGTCGATGAAGTCAACCCGGCCATTCCCAAGGCTGTGGCCGATCTCGTTTCGCAATTACTCAAGAAGAAACCGGAGCGTCGTCCTTCATCGGCCCACGAAGCAGCGACTCGGCTTGCTTCCCTAGATGACCGTTTCGCAAGTCCGCCGCCAGTGGGCTGGACAGTGATTCGACTGTTGGCATAAACTGTATCCTCGCCTAACCTGAAGGCCGCAGGACGCCGCCAAT
>Ga0105047_10007316_pt1 | contig 18621 bp, 20 predicted proteins | sample MAT04_FD_78384 | JGI IMG/M metagenome (GOLD analysis project Ga0105047, IMG submission 78384) | Freshwater microbial communities from Lake Fryxell liftoff mats and glacier meltwater in Antarctica - MAT-04 (megahit assembly) | ecosystem: Environmental > Aquatic > Freshwater > Ice > Liftoff... | reverse complement strand
GGCGCCGCAGATGCGCAGCTGGAAGCGATCGGCGACGCCTTTTTCGAAAGTTTTCAAGCCCGCATCGAACCCGCCATCCTCAAGGCCCCCGCTTCGGCCATCAGAACGTTCATCCAGGCCCTGCAGGACAGCGCCGCGGATGAATGCACGGGTTCGCCCAGGGGCGGCGCCGACAACCAGACCACTTCGGGGATGACTAAGGCCGAGGAAGCGATGCTTGGAGCGATGTTCGCCATCGTCGCAGGGGCGGAACGCGATCCCACGTCCTACGGACCTATGACCGACGCGGATAAGGCAGCGTTCGCCGCGGCCTTCCAGCGTCTTGGCGGAATGTCGGAGGCTGGCGCGCCCGGTACGGACGCAGGCGGAGACGCCGCAGCGCGGGTGAAGGCGTGCGACGACCGTATCGGGACCGCCACCTTACTGGCCCTCCCGCCGGCTGTGCTGGGCCGGATATGGAGCGACGGCATTGGCAAATCGTTCTCCGGCGGCTTCCCCGGGCGAAAATGACCGCCTCCAACGCCGCCCTCGCCAAGCTGATCGCCATCCTGCTGGCGGGCGTCGTGCTCGCCGGCCTTGCGCTGCGACCGCCCGCCCCAGCGTCGGCTGACACATCGGCTACGGGCTTCTCCGCCGAGCGGGCCTTCGTCGACGTGCGCGCCATCGCTCAGCGGCCCCGTCCCATCGGCTCGGCGGAGGCGGCGCGGGTGCGCGACTATCTGGCGTTGCGGCTTCGGGGGCTGGGGTTGGAGACAGTGGTCCGGCAAGCGCCCGGCGCGCAGAACATCGTCGGGGTGCTGGCCGGGACAGATCCGGCCGAGCCGGCCGTAGTGCTGATGAGCCATTATGACAGCGTTGCGTCCGGCCCCGGCGCGGGGGACGACGCCGCCGGCGTAGCGGCTTCGCTGGAGATCGTGCGGGCGCTGAAGGCCGCCGGGCCGCACCGCCGGGACGTGATGGTCCTGATCACCGACGGCGAGGAGGCCGGCCTGCTGGGCGCGCGGGCCTTCTTTGCAGGCGACCCGATGCGCACCCGGGTCGGGGTGGTGCTGAACCTTGAGGCCCGCGGCGCCGGCGGACGGGCCGTGATGTTCGAGACCCACCGCGAGGCCGGGGCGATGATCGCGTTCCTCAACCGCTCCGGCGCCCTGCGCGGCGCCAGTTCGCTGATGCCCGACCTCTATCGCCGCCTGCCCAACGACACCGATCTCAGCATCGCCCTCGCCGCGGGCCGCGAGGGCCTGAACTTCGCCTTCTTCGGGGATCAGGCCGCTTATCACACAGCGAAGGATACGCCCGAGCGCCTGGACCAGGGCAGCCTGCAGCACATCGGCGACCAGGTTCTACAGGCGGCGGCTACCCTCGCAGATGCGCCTCTGCCCCCAGGCCGATCTGCGGACCTTGTCTATGCCGATATCCTCGGTGGTCCGGTGGTCAGCTACCCGCCCTGGGCCGGGCTGATCGTCATCGCCCTTTCTATGGCCCTGGCCGGCGCCGCCGCCGCGCGGCTTCGGCGGCAAGGCGCGGTGACGTGGCTGCAGATCGCCCGAGGGGCCGCCGCCTTCCTGTTGTTGTTGACGGCCCTGGCGGTCGTCCTGACGGCGGCCGGCCTGCTGGTCGGTCTCGGGCGCCGCGATTTCGCCGGCCTCCTGGATCGCTATCCGCTGCTGCTGGGCGGCTATCTCCTGACCGCCGCGGGGACGGCGCTGCTCGTCCTGGCCGCCTTCGGACGCTCGAAAGGCCCCTGGCGCAGGACCGGACCGGCAGGACTGTGGCTCGGCGCCCAGGCCGCTCTGTCAATCCTGGCCCTCGCCGTCCAACTGGCCGCGCCGATGGACGCTTTCATTCTCGCCTGGCCCCTGGCCGCCGCCGCCCTTGCCCTAGCGGTCACGCACCTTTGGCCCCGGCGCCGCGCGGGATCGATCGCCGCCGCCCTGATCGCGGCCCTTGCCCTGGCCCAGGTCGCCTACTGGGCCGGCTTGCTGTTCGGCCTAGTCGGAATCGCATTGCCTGGAGTGCTGGCGGCGTTCGCCGCCCTGGCGACTGTCGCCGCCATGCCATGGGCGGCCGGGGCGGTGGCGGCCCGCTCCGGCCTGCTGGCGGCAGCCGGGCTTCTGGCTCTGGGTGCGGCGACGTTGACTTACGCGGCGTCCTGAGTATGGTCCGCGCTCCTCAAGTTTCGGCCCGCTAGGACCACCACCACTATGGCTAAACCGGCATCCATCAAGATCCGCCTCAACTCGACGGCGGACACCGGCTTCTTCTACGTCACCAAGAAGAACGCCCGCACCAAGACCGACAAGATGGTGCTGAAGAAATATGATCCGATCGTGCGCAAGCACGTCGAGTTCAAGGAAGGCAAGATCAAGTAGGCGCATGCCGCTGGGTCCGACCATTCACGCCCGGCTCGCGCCGGGCGTTTCTGATTCGCGGTCAGGCGCGACGGAGCCGGTCGATCACGGTGGCCAGTTCATCGAAGTCCAATGGCTTCTTCAGGACCGGCGCGTCGGGAAAGCGGTCGTCGTCAATGGCCCCGTAGCCGGTTGCAAAGGCGAACGGGATGGACAAGGCGAGCAGGGCTTCGGCCACAGGGTAGACCTGCTCGCCGCCTAGGTTGACATCGAGCAAGGCCGCATCCGGCTTGTTCCCCACCCCCCCCAGCCAATTGAGCGCAGGTTGAACGGCGCTGAACAGACCGGCGACCTCGCAGCCCAGTTCAGCCAGCAAGTCCTCCATGATCATGGCGATCATGGCCTCGTCCTCGACCATCATTACTTTCATGGCAGGCTGACCGGTCTCACGCTGCGGCTTCATTCAAGCCGCCCGGATGATGACCCGGTTGCGGCCCGCCGCTTTTGCCTCATAGAGCGCCTCGTCGGCGCGTTTGAGCAGCGCCTCGGGGCTATCTGTTTCTCCGAGGCTGGCGGCGACACCGATGGAGATGGTCACTGTCAGCAATTCGGAGCCGCTGTCGACGCGGAAGGGGGAGCCGCCAACGTGGCGGCGGATACGATCGGCGATGCGCTCGGCGTCCTGGACCTCGGTGTCGGGCATGATCACCACGAACTCCTCACCGCCGTAACGGCAAGGCAGATCGATGGCGCGGACGTTCGACGCCAGCCGCACGGCAAACTCTCGGAGGACCTCGTCCCCCACATCGTGCCCGAAGCTGTCGTTGATCTTCTTGAAATGATCGACGTCGAGCATCATGCAGGCGACCGGAGCGCCACCCTTGACCGCACGGGTCACCAAAGCATCCAGCTGCCCGACCATGTAGCGCCGGTTGTGCAGGCCGGTGAGCTGGTCGGTGACCGCCAACTCAAGGCTGTGGTCGAGGTTGTTGCGCAGCAGGTCGGTGTAGCGTTTGCGCTTGATCTGGGTGCGCGCGCGGGCGGCCAGCTCCTGCGGATCCACAGGGCGGGGCAGCAAATCGTTGACGCCGATCTCCAGCGCCTTGATGGCCCGCGGCCGGTCGTCAGGATCGAACACCGCCAGTATCGGCAGGTGGCGAGTGGCCTGGTCCGAGCGCAATCCGGCGGCGAACCGCAGGCCGTCGAACCCCTTGGCGGCCACATTGACGATGATCAGGTCGACCGGGCCGCGAGCGGTCAGGTGGGCCTTGGCGGAGTCCGCCTCGATGATCGGGCGGTGTTCGATCGCCAGCTCGGCCGACATCCGCTGGGCCTGGCGCTCATTGTCATCGACGATCAGCACCCGGCCGCCGGTGCCGGCCAGCCGTGCGGCGGCGCCGGCGATCACGCCCATCCGCCGCCCCGACGCTTCGCGCGCCTGTAGTTCGTCGATCACCAGCTTGAGCCGGGTCAGGCTGCGCACGCGAGCGAACATGATGATGTCGTCGATGGGCTTGGTCAGGAACTCGTCGGCGCCCGATTCCAATCCGGCGATCCGGTCGGCCCGGCCGTCCAGGGCGGTGACCAGCACGACCGGGATGTGCCGGGTCGCAGGGTCATCCTTGAGCCGGCGGCACACCTGGAAACCGTCCATCCCGGGCATCATCACGTCCAGCAGGATGATGTCGGGCTTCTCGGCGGCGGCCATGGCCAGGGCGGTGACGCCGTCCGTGGCGGTCAGGACCTGATAGTACTCCGCCGAAAGCTTGGCTTCGAGCAGGCGGACGTTCGCCTCGATGTCGTCGACGACCAGGATGCGCGCGGTCATCTCATCACCCCAGGAACCGGCGGACCGTCTCGAGAAACAGAGTCACCGAGATGGGCTTGGACAGATAGGCCTCGCAGCCGCCTTCACGAATGCGTTCCTCGTCGCCCTTCATGGCGAAGGCGGTGACGGCGATGACCGGGATGTGCGACAGTTCGTCGTCCTCCTTCAGCCACTTGGTCACTTCCAGGCCGGAAATCTCCGGCAGCTGGATGTCCATGAGAATCAGGTCGGGCCTATGCTCGCGGGCCAGGGCGAGCGCCTGGAGCCCCTCGCGCGTGCCGAGGATTTCATAACCCTGAGCGTCGAGCAGATCATGAAAGAGCTTCATGTTCAGCTCGTTATCCTCGACGATGAGGACTTTCTTCGGCATCTCAGAACCTGGCTGCCCGGCACTTACGGCGAATCTGTCGCCACGCCGGCCCTTTTCGTTCGCATCCTTACTGCCACGATATCCTTAAGGCGGGGTTAGGCGCAGTTGCTGGGGCGAGCATGCGAAGCCCCGACTCGCCCTAGGGTGGGCTCATGCTGGCCGTCGCTCAACCGCCCTCCGCAGATCAGTCCGACGGTCCCTTCGCATGGCTAACTGACCACAACGCGTTGGTGGAACGCCGCCAAGGCCTGCCGTTCTATGTCGGTGCGTTCTGGACGGCGCGGCAGCGGCAGGCGCACGCCCTGCACGAGGTCAGCTATCGCGCCTGTTTCAAGCCGCAGCTGCCGCAATTCTTCATCGAGCGACTGACCGCCCCCGGCGACACCGTCTACGACCCGTTTATGGGCCGCGGGACGACGCCTTTGCAGGCGGCGCTGATGGGCCGGCGGGCCATCGGCAGCGACATCAACCCGCTTAGCGCCGTCCTCGTGCGTCCGCGGACCGCCCCGCCGACCTTGGAAGCCATCGCCCAGCGGCTGTCGATCCTGCCCTGGGACTGCGGCTCCGACGCCGATGCGCGCCTGCTGGTGTTCTATCACCCCGACACCCTGGCCGAGATTGTGGCTTTGCGGGCCTATCTGCTGGAAAGGGACGCCGCAGGCACGCTTGACGCCGTCGATGACTGGATACGCATGGTCGCCATCGGCCGTCTGACAGGGCACTCCAGCGGGTTCTTTTCGGTCTATTCGATGCCGCCCAACCAGGCCGTAAGCCTTGACGCTCAGCGCAAGATCAACGCCGCCAGGAATCAGGTCCCGCCGAGGCGCTCCGTCCCCGAACTGATCCTCAAGAAAAGCCGAGCCCTGATGAAGGACGGCGGCCCGCCGCGCGCCGACTGCGCCTTTCACACCGCCCCTGCGGACAGCGTGTCCGCGATCGCCGACGCCTCGGTCGATCTGGTCGTCACCTCGCCCCCGTTCCTCGATGTGGTGCAGTACGCCGCCGACAACTGGCTGCGCTGCTGGTTCATCGGCGTCGATGCCGCAGCGGTCCCCATCGCCATGCACCGCCGGCCCGAAGACTGGACGGCGTTCATCGCCACGGTGCTGGCCGAACTGGCGCGGGTGGTGCGCCCCGGCGGCCACGTGGCCTTCGAGGTGGGCGAGGTGCGCGGCGGCAAGATTGAGCTAGAGACCCTGGTGCTTCAGGCGATGGCCGGCCTGCCCTTCGAGGCCTTGGCCGTGCTCGTCAACACCCAGGCCTTCACCAAGACAGCCAATTGCTGGGGCGTCAGCAACAACGCCCGCGGCACCAACACCAACCGCATTGTGGTGGCGCGGCGGGTGTGAGGCGCCGCCGACAAGGCCGGCGGCGCCGTCGCCTACTGTTTCTCGAGCGTCAGGGCTACCGGATTGGGCGTCAGGTCAAGCATGGCGCCCGATGTCACATCGACGCCCGCGCCGATGATCCCGCCGAACAGCACATTGCCGGCCATGCCAGCGCCGCCGCCGCCCGACACCTTGTTGGTCACCACGACGTCGACGGGCTTGTAGCCGTCCTTGGTGATGGTGGCGGTGAACTGCGACTTGCGGGGCATCTTCAACGAGCAGGGCGTGGAGTCGCAGAAGAAGCCGTTGGTGGTCTTTACCTTGGCGCCGGGAGGCGAGGTCGAGACCTCCCAGGCGGTGTTGGTGCCGCGCGTGACGGTGGCGCAGGCGCCAAGCGACAAGGCGGCGGCGGCCAAGGCCGTCGCCCGAATGATGCGATTCATGGTGTTCCCCCTACGTCGCCCGAACAGCGGGCGACGGGCGATGCTATCGCAACTTTCAGGCGATCTATATAGCCAAGCCTGTTCTCGCCTCCGGCTTGGGATCAGGGCGATTTGTTTGCCACTTGGTCCAGATACCTCTGCACCGCCCTGGCGTTGTCGCCGAGATCCGGCTCGCCGGGGCGCGAGCGAAGGCGCATATCGATCAACGAGCCGCCGCCCAGCTCAGGCCGCACGCGGACGGTCCACACGCGCTGGTAGCGGAACCGCCCGAATACAGCGGTTCCCTGCAGAGTTTCCGGCGGCTGCTCGTGGATGACCGTCCATCCGGGCTGCTGCTGTGCGACCTCAAGGGCGGCGGCGTAGGCCTCGGCGGGCGGCAGGGGCGTGGTCAGGCTGCGCACCGACGGGTGGGGCCCGGCGCCCTGGGCCCAGGGGAAGGGCGCCGCCTCCGTCCCGCCGAACGCGGGCGGGTCCACCAGATCGGTGGTGACCTCGGCCGTTGAGGGGTGGGTGTTCAGGTAATGGGCGGCAAGGCCGGCGCCTGCGACGGGCGCCAAGGCGGGAAGCGCCAGAAGCAGCATCCACCGCCACGCGATCCATTTCAGACCTCGTCCGACGGCCAAGACCCCAAGCGCCAGTCCGCCCACCGCCGCGGCGAGCGCCAGCCAAGTCTGTCCGGTGTGCAGGTCGAGCACATCGAAACGGAACAGGATCACCCCGACGATGATGGCAATGAGGGCGAGAGCCGGAAGGACCAGCGCCGATACGCCTAAGGCGATGCGAATCTTTACAATAGGCCGCAGGGGCAATGCGCTAGGCTCCGTGGATGGTGTAAGCCTAGGGTCTGGACGCCCCGGCGTCACCCTAACTCACTGAACTTCATCGTGATCCGAATCGGCGTTGACTTCGGCGGGACCAAGATCGAGGCGGCGGCCCTGAATGCGCAAGGCCGTTTCGTCGCCAGGGTGCGCGCGCCTAATCCCGGCGCCTACGAGCCGGCTCTGGACGCCGTCCGCAACCTGGTGGCCGAGGCCGAGCGTCAGGCGGGAGCGCGCGGCCCGGTCGGCGTGGGGGCCCCAGGTTCGGCCTCGCCCCGCTCCGGTCTGATCCGCAACGCCAACAGCCTGTATCTGAACGGTCGCCCGCTGGCCGAGGACCTCGAACGGGTGCTCGGACGGCCGGTGCGCCTGGCCAATGACGCCAACTGCTTGGCCCTGTCGGAGGCCGCGGACGGCGCCGGCGAAGGATTCGACGTGGTGTTCGCCGCGATTTTCGGCACCGGTTGCGGCGGCGGCCTGGTGGTGGGGGGACGGCTGCTGGGCGGAGCCAACGGCATCGCTGGGGAGTGGGGGCACACACCCCTGCCCTGGTCCTGCGAGGATGAGCGCTCCGCTCCGCCCTGCTGGTGCGGCCGGCAAGGGTGCCTGGAAACCTGGATTTCCGGCTCGGCCCTGGCTGCGGACTTCGCTCGGCGAACCGGCCGCAAGGCCGCCGCCGACGCTGTCGTCGCCATGGCGAGACAAGGCGAGCCCGATGCCGTCGCCTGCCTTGACGCCTATATCGGTCGCGCCGGCCGCGCCCTCGCCGTCATCGCCGACATCCTCGATCCGGACGTAATCGTTCTGGGCGGCGGGATGTCCAACGTCGCCGAACTCTACGAGCGCCTGCCCGCAGCGATCGCCCCGCACGTTTTCGCCGACGCCTGGCAGGCTCCGATCCGCCCGGCTGTCCACGGCGACTCATCGGGGGTCCGCGGAGCCGCCTGGCTGTGGCCGCTGGATCCAGACCCATGAGCGCCCTGTGCCGCGATTGCCTCTGGCTGGGTCAGGGCGCGCACCGCCGCTGTATCCAATGCGCTTCGCCACGCATGGTCGCCCACGCGGACCTGGAGCGGCTGACCATCGCCCATCTGGACTGCGACGCCTTCTATGCCTCGGTGGAGAAGCGCGACCGCCCCGAGCTGCGGGACCTCCCGGTTATCGTCGGCGGCGGCAAGCGCGGGGTCGTCACCACGGCCTGCTACATTGCCCGCATCTCGGGGGTGCGGTCGGCGATGCCGATGTTCCAGGCACTGAAGCTTTGTCCGCAAGCCGTCGTCATCAAGCCCGACTTCAGCAAATACATCGAAGCCAGCCGTCAGATCATGGACCGGCTGCAGGCCCTGACCCCCCTGGTCCAGCCCCTGTCCCTGGACGAGGCTTGGCTTGACCTGTCGGGCGGCGAACGGCTGAACGGCGGCTGCGCAGCCCTGGTCCTCGCCCGCGTCCAGGCGGAGATCGAGGCGGCGGTCGGCCTGACAGTCTCCATCGGCCTGTCGGCCAACAAGTTCCTGGCCAAGATCGCTTCCGACCTGGACAAACCCCGCGGATTCTCCGTGATCGGGGGCGAGGAGGCCCAGGCGTTCCTGGCCCCGCGCCCGGTCGCGATCCTGCCAGGCGTCGGGCCGGCCATGGTGCGCTCTCTGGAAAGCGCCGGCCTTCGCACCGTCGGGGACATCGCCCGCAGCGATCTGCGCGACCTCGCCGCACGGTTCGGCGCCTACGGCCTTCGTCTGCACGAGCTCAGCCGCGGCCAGGACGCGCGGCCGGTCAATCCGGGCGCCGAGCGCAAGGGCGTCTCCAACGAGACCACATTCATGGACGACCTCACCGACCTCGGCGCCCTTGAGGACGCCCTGTGGCCCCTGTGCGAGAAGACTGCCCGCCGATGCCGCGAGGCCGGGGTGGCCGGGCGTGCGGTGGTTCTGAAACTGAAGACCTCCGACTTTCGTCTCCTGACCCGGCGGCGCACCGTTCCGGTTCCCATCCAGACGGCGCGGGGCCTGTTCGCTGTCGCGCGCGAACTGCTGGCGCCCGAGGCGGGCAGGACCGCCTATCGCCTGATCGGCGTCGGGGCGGCCGAGCTGGTGGAGGCCGGCGATGTGGGCGCAGACCTGTTCGACCAGGAGGAGGCCCGCGCCTTGAAGAACGAGCGGACCATGGACGCCTTGCGCGCCCGTTTCGGCCCCGGGGCGATTCAGACCGGCCGGGCGCTGAAGCGCCGCTGAGCGCCACATCCCGCTTCGCCCCGGCGGGCGATCCCGGTAAGAAGGAGCCTCGCCAAGGAGCTCCCATGACCGCCATTGATGCGCGCCTGTCCGCCCTGGGCATTGTCCTGCCGCAGCCGGTCGCTCCGGTGGCCAACTATGTCCCCTTCGTCCAGACGGGTAACTTGGTCCACATCTCTGGCCAGATTTCGATCGACTCATCGGGCGGCATCAAGGGGATCGTCGGCGACGAGGTGGATCTGGAGACCGCCGTGCGGGCGGCGCGCCTGTGCGGCGTCAACCTCCTCGCCCAGATGCGCAGCGCCGCGGGCGGCGACCTTGGCCGGGTGGCCCGGATCGTCAAGCTGGGGGGCTTCGTGCAGGTCGCCCCGGACTTCTTCGACATCCCCAAGGTAATCAACGGCTGCTCGGACCTGATGGTCGAGGTGTTCGGAGACGCAGGGCGCCACGCCCGCTCGGCCGTGGGAGTCTATCGCCTGCCGCTGAACTTCGCCGTGGAGATCGATGCGGTGGTGGAACTGAAGTGAACGCGGTCCCCGGCCTTCTCAGGGCCCCCTATGCCCATCGCGGCCTGTGGTCTCCAGGCGGTCCGCCGGAGAACTCCCTGGCGGCGTTCGAGGCGGCCTGTAGCGCCGGCTACGGGGTTGAGCTGGATGTCCAGCTTACGGCGGACGGAGAGGTGGTCGTCTTCCACGACGAGACCTTGGAGCGGATGACGGCCCATGCGGGGATCGTCGAAGAGCGCCCGGTGGCCGAACTGGTTCGCATGAAACTGGCGGGGGGCCAGCAGACCATCCCGACCCTGGCGCAGGCGCTGGCGACCATAGCCGGCCGCACCACCGTTCTGATCGAGCTGAAGACCCCCGTCGGACAGGAGGGCCTGCTCGAGCAACGGGTGGCGGACCTCGTCCGCAGCTACGCCGGGCCCTTCGCCCTGATCGGGTTCAACATCGAAGGCCATGCCTGGCTGGCCCGCCACGAGCCCGACTTGCCGCGAGGGTTGAACCTGGACAGCGTCCGGGAGATCGAGGCGGCCAGACCCCACCTTCTCCTGCCAAGCCTGGGCATGGTCGTCCACCGACTGATCCAGGACCACCGTCGCCGCGGACTGCCTGTCGTGGCATGGACCGTCCGCACGGAGGCGGACCTCAAGGCGGTTGGCCCCCATTGCGACGCCTTCATCTTCGAGAGCTTGTCGCCTTGATGGGGCTGAAGGCCGAGGTCGAGGTCCACCGGTCGATCGCCGACATCGGGGCGCAGGCCTGGAGCGCCTGCACCGCCGCCGCGGACTATGCCGACAACCCGTTCATCGCCTTCGATTTCCTGAACGCCCTGGAGGAGACCGGCTGCGCCTCCCCCAGCACGGGCTGGGCGCCGCGGCACATCAGCATCAAGGACGAAACGGGCCGTATCGCGGCGGTGGCGCCGCTGTATCTGAAGTCCCATTCCCAGGGCGAGTATGTGTTCGACCAGGGCTGGGCCCAGGCCTACGAGAACGCCGGCGGTTGCTACTATCCCAAGCTGCAGTGCGCCTCCCCGTTCTCCCCGGTGACGGGGCCGAGGCTGCTGGTGCGGCCTGACGTCGACCGCGACCAGGCCCAGGGCCTGCTGATCGCGGGCGCCGTGACGGTGGCCCAGTCTCTCGGCGCTTCGGGCGTGCATGTGACCTTTCCGGCGGAGGAGGACTGGCGGGCGCTGGGCGCGCACGGGTTTCTGCAGCGCCAGGATCAGCAGTTTCACTGGTTCAACGACGGCTACCGGACTTTCGACGATTTTCTGGCCGCCCTGTCGTCGGCGCGGCGCAAGACCATCCGCCGCGAGCGACGCGACGCCCTGGCCCAGGTCGAGGTTGTCGCCCTGTCAGGCTCCGATCTGAAGGAGGAGCACTGGGACGTATTCTTCCGCTTCTATGTGGACACCGGCAGCCGCAAATGGGGCCGGCCTTATCTGACGCGGGCGTTCTTCTCGGCGCTCGGCGAGCGGATGGCGGACAAGGTGCTGCTGTTCCTGGCGCGGCGCGAGGGCCGCTGGGTGGCGGGCGCCCTGAACCTGATCGGCGGCGACTGCCTTTACGGCCGCAACTGGGGCTGCACCGAGGACATCCCCTTCCTGCATTTCGAACTTTGCTACTATCAGGCCATCGAACACGCCATCGCCCGCGGCCTGGCCCGCGTGGAGGCAGGCGCACAGGGGCCGCACAAGATCGCGCGCGGATATCTCCCCAGCCCGGTCTATTCTGCGCACTACATCGCCGACCCCGCCTTACGCGCGCCCGTCGGCCGCTATCTGGAGCAGGAGCGCGCGGCGGTGCGTCAGGAGATGGACTGGCTGGCAGAGACCTATTCGCCGTTCAAGGATGGCTAGCCGTCAGTGATGCGCGCCAGGGCCCTTGTTGCGGGCCTTGGGGAACACAGTGCGCATCGCCGGACGCAGGACCGAGATCATCATGATCAGGGGCGCAAGGCCCACGGCCAGGGCCAGTCGCCAGGGATTGTCCGCCCGCTTGGCAAAGTAGCGGACCAGCCCGCGGCCTTTGTGGTACTCCACCACCACCGGATGCTTGAGGCTGGTGGAGCCCAGGTGGACCACGGTGGCCTCCGGCGCGAAAAGGACGCTGCCCCCCATCCGCCGGGCCCGCCAGCAGATGTCGACGTCCTCGACATGCAGGAAATACCGTTCGTCGAAACCGCCAAGCTGATGGAAGTCCTCACGGCTCATGTAGAAGCAGGCGCCTGAAATGGTCGGCACTTCTACCGGCGTGGTCGGCAAGGCCTCGTCTTCGCGGTGGATTTCGAAGCCGCGCAGGAACGAGACCCGCGACATGTGGCTGAAGCTGAGCAGGGTGGTGACGGGGGTGACTTCGCCGCGGCGACCGCCCCGCTGCTCGCTGCCGTCCGGGTTCAGCACCCTGGCCCCGACAACGCAGGGCGCCGGCTGTCCCTGGGCAGCCTCGATCAGGGCGGAGACGCAGCCCGGCTGAAGGAAGGCGTCGGGATTGATGATCACCAGATGCCTGCCCTTGGCGGTGCGGGCGCCGAGGTTGCAGCCGCGGGCGAAACCGATGTTGCCGTGGCCCTGCACCAGGCGCAGCCGGGGTTCGCTCTCGGCCAGCGCCTGCAGGCGGACCTCGTCCTGAGGCGAGGAGCCGTTGTCGATGACCACGAACTCGTCGACCCGGTCCTCCGCGAGAACCTGGGGGATGGTCTCGAACAGGGCTTCGCCGGTGCGGTACACGACCATGATGACCGTGACCTCGGGGGGCTCCGACGGCAGGCCGGTGACGGTGAGGATGTCTCGCATGGCCTTGGCGTAGTCGTTCATTGTGCCCCCGCACGCCGCGCCAGATCAGGCGCCGTCGCCTCAATCACCAGCATCTGCGCCGCCTCTTGCAACGACACGATCTGCTGGCCGTCCGATCCCAGGCGGCGCAGGGCGAGCTTGCCCTCCTCCGCTTCACGCCGCCCTACGACCGCGATCACCGGGGTCTTGGTCAGGCTGTGCTCGCGGACCTTGTAGTTGATCTTCTCGTTGCGCAGGTCGGTCTCGACCCGGAGGCCCGCCGCGCGCAGGACGGCGGCGGCCTCCTCGGCGAAGTCGCCGGCGTCGGAGGTGATCGTCGCGATCACGACCTGGACCGGCGCCAGCCACAGCGGGAACCGGCCCTCGCAGTTCTCGATCAGTATGCCGATGAAGCGTTCGAACGAGCCGAAGATCGCGCGGTGAAGCATCACCGGCCGCTGCTTGGACCCGTCCTCGGCCGTGTATTCGGCGTCGAGACGCTCAGGCATCACCGGGTCGAGCTGAAGGGTGCCGCATTGCCAGACGCGGCCGATGGCGTCGCGCAGGGAGAACTCAAGTTTGGGTCCGTAGAACGCGCCCTCGCCCGGGTTCAAGACCAGGCCGACGCCGGCGGCCTCCGCCGCCTTGGCCAGGGCGTCCTCCGCCATGTCCCAAAGCGCGTCCGCGCCTACGCGTTGCTCGGGGCGGGTGGAAAGCTTGATATCGAACAGTTCCAGCCCAAGGTCGTCATAGACCGATTGCAGCAGCCGTATGAACCGGGCGGTCTCTTCAGTGATCTGGTCTTCGCGGCAGAAGATGTGGGCGTCGTCCTGGGTGAAGCCGCGCACCCGCATGATCCCGTGCAGGGCGCCTGAGGGTTCATAGCGGTGGCAGGCGCCGAACTCAGCCATGCGCAGGGGCAGGTCGCGGTAGGACTTTTGGCCCATGTTGAAGATCTGGATGTGCGCCGGGCAATTCATCGGCTTGACGGCGAGCTGCTCGCCTTCGGCGGTCTCGCACATGAACATGGCGTGCCCGAACATGGCGGCGTGGCCGGATTTTTCCCAGAGCTTGCGATCGAGAATCTGCGGCGTGCGCACCTCGCCGTAGCCGCCCTCGGTCAGGCGGCGGCGCAGATAGTCCTCCAGCGCCCGCCACAGGGCCCAGCCCTTGGGGTGCCAGAAGACCATGCCCCGGCCCTCCTCCTGGAGATGGAAGAGGTCCATGGCGCGGCCGATCTTGCGGTGGTCGCGGCGTTCGGCCTCCTCGACGCGCTGCAGATAGGCGTCGAGGTCCTCCTGAGTGGCCCAGGCGGTGCCGTAGATGCGCTGGAGCTGCGCGTTGCTCGAGTCGCCGCGCCAATAGGCGCCGGCCAGCTTGGTCAGCTTGAAGGCCTTGCCGACATGCTTGGTCGACGGCAGGTGCGGCCCCAGACAGAGGTCCTTCCACTGGCCCTGATAATAGACCGATATCTCATCGCCTTCGGGCAGGTCGCGAACGATCTCGGCCTTGTAGGTCTCGCCTATGCCTTCGAAATGGCTGATCGCCTCGGCGCGTGACCAGACTTCCCGCCGGATCGGCTCGTCGCGGTCGACAAGCTGGCGCATGCGCTCTTCGATCTTCGGCAGGTCGTCGAGGCTGAAGGGCTCGTCGCGGGCGAAGTCGTAATAGAAACCGTCCTCGATCGAGGGCCCGATGGTCACCTGGGTGCCCGGGAACAGCTCCTGCACGGCCTCGGCCAGAAGATGCGAGGCGTCGTGGCGAAGGATCTCCAGGGCCTCGGGGGCGTCGCGGGTCAGCAGTTCGAACCGCCCCCCCCGCACCAGAGGACGCTCGATGTCGAGCAGGGCGCCGTCCAGCTTGACCAGCACCGATCGCTTGGCCAGCGACGGCGCGATCGAAGCCGCGACCGCGCGCCCCGTAACCCCTTCTTCGAACTGACGGACCGAGCCGTCAGGAAACACCAGATCGATCATCAACGACACGTCCAACGTCCAGAGCCCGGGCGCGTCCGCGGCCCCGGCGGCGGCGGATCGTATCCCCAGGCGGCGAGCGGCCGGCACCGGCACACTCGTTTGAAGGCCAACCACGAACCCTTGGCGGGTCCATGGTCGACCAAGGCTTGCGCCGCATATTCCGAGCAGCTCGGCATGAAACGGCACTGGCGCCCGATCAGCGGCGACAAGGTCCATTTGTAGGCCTTGAGCGCCATCCAAACGAACCGTTCATAGAGGTCGGCGGCAGGAGCCATCGGGATTCGCCATCTGCCGAAACGGGCCGGCCCGACTACCATGGCATAGTCTATCACGCCACCTGCCGACGTTTCTCGCAGGGGATGAAGACGATCTCGCCTAGGAAACGATCGATTTGGCCGCCGCCTCTGCCGCCGCCGAGGCGGCGGCTTCGAACGCCAGCAGGGTCGAGGCGTGCCGGGACGGATAGTCCTTCACCACTTCCAAGGCCGCCAGCTCAGCGAAACGGCCCTGCGGCGGCGCCCCCCCCGACTTGAGCATGGCTTTGAGCGCATCGCGCGCCGCCAGGATTTCCGCGGGGCTGGCCCCAAGCACATGGGCGCCCAGGACCCCGGCGGCAGCTTGGCCAAGCGCGCAGGCCTGAACGTCCTGGGCGAAATCGCTGACGAGGCCATCCTTCAGGCAAAGATCGACTACGATCCGGCTGCCGCACAGCCGCGACACCCGTTCGGCCGAGCCTTGCGGGTCGGGCAGCCGGCCGGCGTGGGGCATCTCCGCCGCCAGCCGCAGAATCCGCCGCGAATAGAGGTCGTCGATCATGCCGCCGCCAGGACGCGGGCCTTCAGCCCCTCGTTGAAGGCGGCGAACGCCGCCTGTATGGCGCGGCGGCGCTGGCGGCTGACGTAGCGCGTGGCGAAACCAGTATAGATCTCGCCGTTGGATACGACACAGCCGGTGTCCGTCAGGGCCTCGATCTCGAAATAGCGCGTGCGTTTGATAAAGCCGCGCGAACTGGACGCCTTCCATAGGATTTGGGAGTCGGGGACCCAATCGAGAATCGTCGGGCGCAAGGTCGCAGGGTCCGCGCCGGGAAACTGTTCGACGACGCTGATGGTCCCGCCGATGCGCAGAACTCCGGAGACGGCGGGATAGAGGCCGCACCACTGCGGCCACTGCTCGATCTCCTTGAGCACGTCCCAGACGGCGTGAGCGGGGGCCGGGACTCCCAGGCGGTGTTCGATCCGAAACGACATGACGGCTATGTGGGCTCCGACTCCTTCAGGCGCCACGTGGCGCCTTGGGGCCCGTCCATGACGACCACGTTCAGAGCGCTCAAGGCGTCTCGAATGCGGTCGGCCTCCTCCCAGTTCTTCTGCACCCGCGCAGCCGCCCGGGCCGCCAAAAGCGTCTCGACCTGCGCCTTGAGCCCGGCGTCGGCGTCGCCCTCAAACCACGCGTCAGGATCGGCTTCCAGGAACCCGAGTAGATTGGCCGCAGCCAGCAGGGCCGCTCGGCGCTCGCAGGCGTCCCGCGGGTCCTTGCCCTGCTCGACCCCGCGCAAGGCTTCGCGCAGGTCCTTGTTCAGGCGGTAGAGTTCGGCGAAGGCGGCGGGGGTGTTGAGATCGTCATGCAGCGCGGCCAGGAACGGCTCGCCCGCCTCGAGGGCGTCGATCCCGCCGGCGCCCGTCACGCCGAGCCGCTTGGCGTCGGCCAGGGTCCTGTAGAAAGTGTCCAGAGCCGTGCGCGACCGGGCTAGCAGCTCCCCGGTCCAATCCAGCGGCTGCCGGTAATGGCCCGATAACAGCGCCCACCTCAGGACCTCGCCCGGGGTCGTCTGGAGCAACTCGTGAGGCGTGATCACATTGCCCAGGCTCTTGGACATCTTCTCGCCGGCCATGTCCAAGAAGCCGTTGTGCATCCAGTAACGGGCGTATTCGCCGCCGTGGGCGCAGATCCCCTGGGCGCGCTCGTTCTCGTGGTGCGGAAAAGCCAGGTCGATGCCGCCGCCGTGGATGTCGATCGGCAGGCCGAGATTGGCCTCGATCATCGCCGAGCATTCGATGTGCCACCCCGGCCGGCCCTCGCCGAACGGGCTGTCCCACGCCGGCTCCCCCGCTTTGGACGGCTTCCAGAGCACGAAATCAGCGGGGTGACGCTTATAGGGGGCGACCTCGACGCGGGCGCCGGCGATCATGTCGTCGAGGCTGCGCCCGGACAGTTGGCCGTAACCCGGATAGGCCTGGGTGTCGAAAAGCACATGACCTTCCGCGACGTAGGCAGCGCCCTTGGCCACCAAGGCGTCGATCATCGCCAGCATCGCCTGGATGTGGTCGGTCGCCCGCGGCTCCATGGTCGGCGCCAGCGCGCCTAAGGCTTCCATGTCGTCCCGATAGATGGCGGCGTAGCGGTCAGTGATAACCCGAATGGGTTCACCCTCCGCTGCGGCCTTGGCGTTTATCTTGTCGTCGACGTCAGTGATGTTGCGCGCATAGACCACTGCGTCCGCGCCATAGAGACTACGCAGGAGACGGAACAGAACGTCGAACACCACCACCGGCCGCGCATTGCCGATATGCACGGGATTATAGACCGTGGGTCCGCAGACGTACATCGTCACCCGCTCGGGATCCTTGGGAACGAAGGCCCGCTTGTCGCGAGTCATGGTGTCGTAGAGCGTCAGGTTCGGGGGCAAGGCGGGCAAACTTCACTGTGGTTGGTTGCGGGCCGGCCGCGATGCCTCCATATAGCGGGGCATCCGACGGGACACCACGGGCTGCGCCCTCCAAAGCGCGCCGCTGGGCCAAGCCGCAGTCCTGCGGAGGTGAAGGGTGGCACGCGTCTTTCCGGGACAATCGTCCTGGCGCAACTCAGCCCTGGGGCTTTTTACACAATGGATGGTTTGTCCAAGAACGGCGGCCCCGCTGGCGCCGATCTGACGCAGAGAAAATCGGTGATCAAGCCGAGCCGCGAAGAGGCCATGCAGGCCGTGCGCACCCTCCTGGCCTGGGCCGGCGACGATCCGAACCGCGAGGGCCTGATCGACACGCCCCGCCGGGTGGTGGACGCCTATGCGGAATGGTTCGACGGCTACGACGCCGATCCTGTCAAGGAGCTGTCGCGCACCTTCGAAGACGTCCAGGGCTATGACGATGTGGTCATGCTGCGCGACATCGAGGTGGAGAGTCACTGCGAGCATCATATGGCGCCGTTCCTGGGCAAGGCCTATGTCGCCTATATTCCCACCAACAATGTTGTCGGAATCTCCAAGCTGGCCCGGGTGGTCGAGATCTTCTCGCGTCGCCTGCAGACCCAGGAGACCCTGACCCAGCAAATCTCCAACGCCATCAATGACAGCCTGAAGCCGGCCGGCTGCGCGATCCTCATCGACGCCGAGCACCAGTGCATGACCACCCGCGGGGTGCATCATCGCCACGTCTCCACCCTGACCACTCAGTTCACCGGCGTATTCAAGACCGACCTGGCGCTCCAGGAGCGGTTCCTGAGTTTCTGCAACCGCAAGTGATCTAGCGCCCGGGCAGGCGGCTGCGCGAGAAGACGGCCAGCCTTGACAGACCGGCGCCATTGGTCGTTTCAAGCCTGATGGAAAACGTCCCCTTCCCTGCGGCCGGAACCCAGCGGGAGCTGGAGCGCGGCGATGTACTGGCCCCTCGTTTCGACGCCGATGGTCTGATCTGCGCCGTGGCCGCCCACGCCGGCAGCGGCGAGGTGCTGATGGTGGCGTGGATGAACGCCGAGGCGCTGCGTCTCACCCTGGAGACGGGCTACGCACACTATTTCAGCCGGTCGCGGCAGGCGCTTTGGAAAAAGGGCGAGACCTCCGGCCAACTCCAGCAGGTTCAGGAGCTGCGGGTGGACTGCGATCAGGACGCGGTGGTCCTCAAGGTCATCCCGCAGGGCGACGGCGGCGCCTGCCACGTCGGGTTCCGGTCGTGCTTCTACCGCGTTTGGGAAGACGGTCGGCTGGTGGAGCGCCCTTAGGAAG
>Ga0105047_10007315_pt1 | contig 18621 bp, 13 predicted proteins | sample MAT04_FD_78384 | JGI IMG/M metagenome (GOLD analysis project Ga0105047, IMG submission 78384) | Freshwater microbial communities from Lake Fryxell liftoff mats and glacier meltwater in Antarctica - MAT-04 (megahit assembly) | ecosystem: Environmental > Aquatic > Freshwater > Ice > Liftoff... | reverse complement strand
CCCGAACGGTTCAGCCGCCGGCCGCAGCCGCCCATCATGCCGACCCAGTTCTGGATCAACGAGCCGACACTCGAACCCGAAAGAAACTGACCGCAACTGTCTCATTTGACTTGACAGATACCGGGCGGCCACGAGCTGGTTGTCGATGAGCGCCCGGGCGCGCTGCTCCGCTTGCAGCTCGTTACTCCCGGTTATGTGCGGAAGCTATCGGAGGTTGGCGAAGCCGCGTGGACCCGTGACGGTCCGTCCGTCTGTGCCCTGAAGCCCGTTCGCCGCTACGATCTGCCCACCGGCGTTGTTCCTCGGGTTGTCTCTAGCGTTATGCCTAGGGTTCTTGCCATACGTCGGGCCGTTAGCTCAGTTGGTAGAGCAGCAGACTTTTAATCTGCGGCGCGTCCGTTCGAGCCGGACACGGCCCACTCGCAGCCGATGATCGACCACCGGCGAGACTGCCGCGATGACCGCTGTCCTGCTCGCTCTGCTGACGGCGGTCGTGTGGGGCCTGGCCAACTACCTCGGGCCGCTGCTGTCGCGAGGGCACCCGATGGGGGCCGTGCTCGTCTACGGCCAGGTCGTGGGTGTCGTCGGCGGAGCCCTGCTCTACACGTACGAGGGGACAGGTCCGCCGGACGTGCGCAGCGCCGGCTTCGGGATCGCCGCCGGCATCGCCAACGGGCTGGCGCTGGTGACGTTCTACCGCGCCGCGGCGATCGGGCCGATCAGCCTGGTTGCCCCGATCGGGGCGACCGGCGGCGTTGTCCCGGTGATCATCGCTATCGCCGTTGGGGAGCGCCCGTCGCTGCTCCAGCTGATCGGCATCCCCCTGGCGGTTGTCGGCGTGGCCCTTGCCGCAGCGCGCCAGGCCCCACTGCCGGCCGGGTCGGCGTCTCGAGCATCGGTATGTCGCTGCTGGCCGCCCTGACCTTCGGCTCGTTCCTCACGCTGTTCGCGGAGGCGTCGCAGGACGGCGCGGCGCCGGCGGTGCTGACCAGCCGGGCGGCGCTGCTCGTCAGCACTACCGCCGTGCTGCTCGCCCTCCGCAGCTCGGTCCGGGTGCCGTGGCGGTCGCTCCCGGTCGTGGCGCTGCCGGGCCTGCTGCTGTTCGTCGGCACCGCGGCCTACGGCGTGGCTGTCGGCAGCGGCCTCGTCAGCGTCGTCAGCGTGCTCGCCACGCTCAGCCCGGTCGTCACCGTGGGCCTGGCCGTGGGGCTGCTCGGCGAGCGCCTGGCGCGCCGGCAGCAGGTGGGCGTCGCCGCCGCGCTGCTCGGGGTCGTGCTGCTCGCCGCGGGGTGAGTGGGACACTGGGCCGGTGCCGCGCCGTCGTCTGCTCCTGCCCGCCCTGGCCGCGCTGACCCTCACGGCCTGCGGCACCGACGCCCCGCAGGCAGCGCCGTCGCCGAGCCCGTCGCCGTCCGGCCCCTCGCTCGAGAAGGTCGTCCGCACCGCAGCTGCCGAGACAGCCGCGCTCGGCACGTCGAAGTTCACCGTGGAGACGACCGCAGTCACGGCCGGCAAGCAGATCACCGTGCGGGGCGAGGGCGCGTACGACACCCGGCAGGGGACGGGCCAGCTGCGCTTCGACGTCCCGGGCGCGGACGGCACCCCAGCCGGCGGCGGCAGCGTCGAGCAGCGCATCATCGGTCCCGACCTCTACCTGACGCTGCCTCAGCAGCCGGACGCCTTCTTCAAGCTCCCGGTCACCGGGCTCGGCACGACCTCGTTCGGCAGCGGCGTCGACCCGGTCGCCTCGCTGCGGGCGCTGGTCGGCCTGCGCGACGTCGTCGAGGTCGGCAGGAAGGAGGTGCAGGGCGTGGAGACGACCCACTACACGGGCACCTACGACGTCGCCGGGGCGCTCGCCGCGGTCGAGGGGCAGGCCCGTGCCGTGCTCGAGGCGATGCTCAGGAGCACCGACCAGGGCGTCGTCGAGTTCGCCGCCTACGTCGACGGCGAGGGCCGGCTCGTCCGGCTCGAGCAGCAGCTCGAGCTCGGCGGCTCGACGTCCCTGCGCAGCGTGCTCGAGCTCTACGACTTCGGCACCGTCGTGAGGGCCAGCCCACCCCCGGCGGACAAGGTGCGCGACGGCGCCCCGCTGCTGGCCGCCCTGCGCGCCGTCCTGCCCGCGCCGGTGCCCGCCCCCGCACTCCCCGCACCCGCGCCGGCCCCCGTACCTCCAGCACCCGCCGCACCTGCGCCGGCACCATCCCCCACACCGGAGGCCTGAGATGGACCGTCCTGTCGGCGACCTGCTGCGCGTCGAGCCCGTCAGTGGCAAGGTCGACCTGCTGTCGATCGACCCCCGGTCCACCCCAGGGACCGACGAGGACAAGGCGGGGGCCAAGGCCGAGGTCGACGACCTGGGCGAGCATTTGGCGGCCCTGCAGGAGCAGCTCTACGCGCAGGGACGCAGCGGCGACCGGCGCCGGGTGCTGATCGTCCTGCAAGGCATGGATACCAGCGGCAAGGGCGGCGCGGGCAAGCACGTCGCCGGGCTGATGAACCCGGCCGGGCTGCGCATCACCGGGTTCGGCAAGCCGACCAAGCAGGAGCGCGAGCACGACTTCCTGTGGCGGATCGAGAAGGCCGTGCCCGCAGCAGGTCTGATCGGCGTGTTCGACCGGAGCCACTACGAGGACGTCCTGATCCTGCGGGTGCACGACCTGGTCCCGTCCGAGCAGTGGGAGGCCCGCTACGACCAGATCAACGCCTGGGAGGCCGGGCTGGTCGAGCAGGACGTCGTGCTGCTCAAGGTGATGCTGCACATCTCCTACGAGGAGCAGCGCAAGCGGCTGCTGGCCCGGCTCGATGACCCGACCAAGCACTGGAAGGTCAACCCCGGCGACATCGACGAGCGCGCCCACTGGCACGCCTACCAGACCGCCTACCAGGTGGCGCTCGAGCGCTGCTCGACCGAGGCCGCGCCCTGGCACGTCGTGCCGGCCGACCGCAAGTGGTACCGCAACTGGGCGCTCGCCCATCTGCTGCGCGAGACGCTCGAGGGCATGGACCTGAGCTGGCCCACCCCTGAGCTGGACTTCGAGGGCATGCCCAAAGCCCTCAGCGGCTGAATGGCCGCGCGGAGGACAGCGCTCGTCAAACGAGGTTCACCTGGCGTATGACAGACGTCCACCGGTGCTCACTACGGTCCGGGCTCCCCGACTCATCGAAGGGACTCACCTTGTCTCGTCTGACCCCACGGCGGCGCGCCGGGACGGCTCTGGCCGTCTCCCTCGTCCTCGCCACCTCAGGACTCACCGCCGCGGCCGGCCCCGCGGCCGCCCAGGAGGTCGCGCAGTCGCTGCGGCTGACGCTGCTGCACAACAACGACGGCGAGAGCGCGCTGCTCCCGTCCGGTGCCCGCGGCGGCATCGCCCGCTTCGGGACGCTGGTGAACGAGCTCCGCACCCAGGCGGAGGCTCAGGGAGGTGTGCTGCTGCTGTCGTCGGGTGACAACTTCCTGGCCGGCCCGCAGCTGCAGGCCTCGCTGGAGAACGATGACGGCGACACCGACTACAGCGACGACGGCCCGTTCTACGACGCCGTTGCGCTGGACTACCTCGACTACGACGCCTCGGCCGTGGGCAACCACGAGTTCGACTTCGGGCCGAACGGGCTGGGCTACTTCCTCAGCCAGTTCGAGGACAGCAACATCCGGTTCGTGTCGTCGAACCTCGACGTCACCGGGGAGGAGGCGCTGGAGCAGTTCGTCGCCCCGTCGCCCGGTACGCCCGGGACGCTGGTCGAGTGGACCCGCACGACGGTCGACGGCCGGTCGGTCGCGATTGTCGGGGCCACGACACCCCGGCTGCCCTCGATCACCTCGCCCGGTCCGGATGTCGAGGCCCGCGAGGACGTGCAGGCCGCGGTCCAGGACGCGATCGACGCCGCGACGGCGGACGGCACCGACGTCGTCGTGCTGATCGCGCACCTGCAGAACATCGCCGAGGACCAGGCACTGGTCGGCGAGCTGTCCGGGGTCGATGCGGTCATTGCCGGTGGTGGCGACGAGCTGCTCGCCAATGCCGACGACCTGCTGCTGCCGGCCGACCCGGCGACGGTGCCCTTCGGTCCGTACCCGCTGCTCGAGGCCAACGCAGACGGCGTCGAGGTACCGATCGTCACGACCCAGGGCTCCTACGGCTACCTGGGCCGCCTGGTGCTGGACATCGACGCCGACGGCGAGGTCACCGCGATCGACCCGACCTCCGGGCCGGTGCGCAACGTCTTCAACGCCACGACGCCGCCGGCAGACCAGAAGACCCCCGACCCCTTCCTGCTCGAGAACGTCGAGCAGCCGGTCAGGGCCTTCACCGCAGCCCTCGACGCCGACGTCGTCGTGCAGAGCGATGTCGTGCTCGACGCCCGCACGCCGGTCAACCGCCGCGAGGAGACCAACCTGGGCTCGCTGTTCGCTGATGCCCTGCGTCGCACCGCCGAGCAGGGCGCCCCGGAGTTCGGGGCAACCAACCCGACGGTGGCGCTGCAGAACAGCGGCGGCATCCGCAGCGACACGACGTACGGGCCGGGGGCGATCTCGCGACTGGACTCCTTCCAGATCGCGCCGTTCTCGAACTTCGTCGGCTACACGATCGGCCTGGAGCCGGCCAAGCTCAAGGAGCTGCTCGAGCGCAGCGTCTCGGCCAACCTGCTGGAGGACGGGTCGCTGCAGTCCGAGGGCCGCTTCGGCCAGATCTCGGGCATCGAGCTGGTCTACGACCCGGCTCGGACCGCGCAGCAGGTCGAGCGCAACGCCGACGGGTCGGTCACGATCACGACCTCGGGCGACCGGGTGCGTGAGATCACGCTGACCAACAACACGCCCGATCCGGCCGACGACCTCGTCGTCGTGCGCAACGGCGTCGTGGTGCCCAGGGCCCCGTCGGTCGACTTCGCGGCCAACTCGTTCACCGTCGGTCAGAACGGCGACAACTACCCCTTCAACCTCGCCGAGGGGGAGTTCATCAACCTGCCGGCCACCTACCAGCAGTCGTTCGAGAGCCGGCTGCGGGAGCTCGGCACGGTCACGGCGGCGAACTACCCCGTGGGCGGCCTCGGCCGCATCGTGGTGGCCTCGGAGCCGGCGACCGCTTTCGACAGCTTCGAGCGCCTCAGCGGCGCCGACCGCTTCGGCACCGCCGCCGCGATCGCGCAGGACGCGTTCCCAGCCGGCGCCACCACCGCGGTGCTCGCCCGCGGCGACGTCTTCGCGGACGCCCTCGCCGGCAACTACCTTGCCGGCGCCCTGGGCGCCCCGATCCTGCTCACCCGCTCGGGGGACCTTCCTGCACAGACCGCGGACGCGCTCGAGGCCCTCGGCGTCACCGACGTCGTCATCGTCGGCGGCGTCTCCGCCGTCTCGCAGGCCGTCCAGGCCGAGCTCGCTGCGGACTACGACGTGTCCCGGTTGGGCGGGGCCGACCGCTACGCGACCGGCCTGCTCGTCGCCGAGGCCGCCGCCGACGAGGCGGGCACCGTGGCCGAGCTCGGCGGGCTGCGCACCGCGATCGTGGGCTCCGGACAGGGCTTCGCGGACATCCTCGCGGCAGGCCCGATCAGCTACGCACGCAACCACCCGCTGCTGATCACCCGCCCGGGCTCGCTGCCCGGCGAGACCGCGTCGTTCCTCACCGACAACGACATCGAGCAGGTTGTCATCGTCGGTGGCACCACCGCCGTGTCGGCTGCCGTCGAGGCGGAGCTCGAGGAGCTCACCGGCAACGTCGCCGTGCGCGTCGAGGGTGCCGACCGCTTCGCCACCGCCGCCAACCTGGCGGAGGCTGCCTACACGCTGTTCGGCTTCGACCGCAGCAAGGTCAACCTGGCCCGCGCCGACGAGCCGAACGGCTTCGCCGACGCCCTTGCCGCTGGCCCGAGCTCGGGCGAGGACCTCGCTCCGTTGGTCCTCACCTTCCCGGCGCAGCTCCCGGTGCCGACCCGGCAGTTCCTCGCGGACAACAGCGACACCCTGGAGAGCGGCACGGTGCTCGGTGGGCTCCAGGCTGTCAGCCAGGCCGTCCAGACCCAGGCCGAGAGCGCGGCCGCGGGCGGGGTCTCGTAGGGGCCCTCACCACCTGCCGCATCGCTGAGCGGCGGAGCACGGGCGATGGGGCGGTCTGCACTGCAGGCCGCCCCGTCGGCGTGCGCGGGGTCGGTCGGCGTCATGCTGGCGTTGCAGGGGTAGGCACCGGCCAACCCGACACCGAGGAGAACTCCCGTGAGCCCGATCCGCAGCCTGGCCCGTCCGATGCTCGCCGCCACGTTCGTGCTGGACGGAGTTTCCGGGTTGCGCGAGCCCGGGCCGCGCGTCGACGCCGTCCGTGCCGCCGGGCTGACCGAGCCCGAGAAGCTGGTGCGGGCCAACGCCGGCACGATGCTTGTCAGCGGCCTCTGCCTGGCCACCGGGCGCCTGCCGCGGCTGTCGGCGACAGCCCTCGCGGCCACCATTGTGCCGAGCACCTTCATCCGCCACGCGTTCTGGTCGGAGTCGGACAAGCAGGCACGGCAGAGCCAGCAGCTGCTCTTCTTCAAGAACCTCAGCATGCTCGGCGGCCTGCTCATCGCCGCCTCTGACACCGGCGGGCGGGAGTCGATCCCGCACAGGGCTGGCCGGCTGTCGAACAAGGCTTCAACAAAGGCGTCGAAGCAGGCCTCGAAGATCCGCAAGCAGGCGCAAGAGGTCCTGCCGGACTGACTCGCCCCGGGTGGGCCCGCAGGAACGGGCCGGTCACGAGGTGGTCACAATGGGCCAGCAGGCGTCGTCCGAAAGGCCTAGTCACTTACGTTCACCCGGCGTACTCCGGATGGTCGTCAGCGGCTCCTACGGTACGCGAGCCCCCTGCCTCCTCGCGAAGGACCTTGCCTTGTCTCGCATGCCACAGCGACGCCGCGCCGGAACGGCGGTCGCCGTCACCCTGGCGCTCGCCACCTCCGGTCTCACGGTCGCGGCCAGCCCCGCGGCTGCCGTCCCTGCTCCCGACTCCACGATCTTCATCAACGAGATCCACTACGACAACGGCGGCACCGACACCGGTGAGTTCATCGAGGTTGCCGGCCCGGTCGGCACCGACCTGTCCGGCTGGACGGTCAGTCTCTACAACGGCAACAACGGCGCGTCCTACGACAGCGACGTCCTGCCCGCCACGATTCCCGCGTCTGGCGTCGTCGTCGTCGAGTACCCGTCCAACGGCATCCAGAACGGCTCCCCCGACGCGGTCGCGTTGGTCGACGCTGCCGGAGCCGTCGTGCAGTTCCTGTCCTACGAGGGCGCGTTCTCCGCGGTCGACGGCCCGGCCAACGGCTTGACGAGCACCGACATCGGGGTCGCCGAGGCGGGCACCGAGCCCGCGGGCCAGTCGCTGCAGCTGACCGGCACCGGATCGACCTACAGCCAATTTACCTGGACCGGGCCGGCGGCGCAGTCGCTCGGCGCCGCCAACACCGGCCAGGTCTTCTCCGCCAATGACGTGGCCGGCCCGGTCGCGACCTGCCCGGCCACGCTCTCGACCCCCGCGGGCACGGACACCAGCGCCGACCTGACGGCCACCTCCGCCGACGCTCAGGTCGTCGCCGCCGCGATCTCCTCCACCCCCACGGCGGGCATCACGCTCACCGACTTCCAGGCGTCCGTCTCCGACAGCGCGGCGGCCACCGTGACCCTGACGGTCGCCGACGCCACCGCTGCCGGCGAGTACCCCGTCACGGTCACCTTCACCGACGACGCCAGCGCCACGGGCACCTGCACCGTGGACGTCACGGTCCGCGAGGCGATGGAACCGACACCGATCTCCACGATCCAGGGCACCGGCGGGGTCTCCGCGCTGGACGGTCAGACCCTGACCGTGCAGGCAGTGGTCACCTCCATCATCACGGCGAACGACGCCGTCACCGGCTTCTACGTGCAGGAGCGCGACGCGACCTCCGACGGTGACCCGGCGACCTCGGAGGGCATCTACGTCTTCTGCGACACCGGCTGTCCGGCCGGCCTGGCGGCCGGCGACCTCGTGCTCGCCACCGGCGTGGTTGACGAGTTCTTCGACAACACCCAGATCGCCACCAGTGGTCCGGACGGTGACCTCTCCGTCGTCGACAAGGGCCTGGCGCTGCCGACCGCGGCCGTCATCACGCTGCCCGCCCAGACGTCGACCCGCGATGCCGCGACCTTCGAAGCCGTCGAGGGCATGCGTACGACCATCAGCACCACACTGGCCGTCAGTGAGTACTTCAACCTGGCCCGCTTCGGCGAGGTCGTGCTGACCGCCGAGGAGCGGCCGTACCAGTTCACGCAGCTCAACGAGCCGAGCGTCGAGGGCAACGCGGCCTACCTCGCCGACCTCGCCACCCGCCGCATCGTGCTGGACGACGACAGCAACAGCCAGAACGCCGCGACCTCGGGTCCGGACGACAACGAGCCGTACTACCACCCGACCCCCGGTCTGTCGGAGGCCAACTCCTTCCGGGGCGGCGACACCGTCACCGACCTCACCGGTGTGTTCGAGTACAGCTTCGGTGCCTGGAAGCTGCGCCCGGTCAGCGGAGCGGACTACACGTTCGCGCCGACCAACCCCCGTCCTGAGGCTCCGGCCGCGGTCGGCGGCCTGAAGGTCGCCAGCTTCAACGTCCTGAACTACTTCGCGACCATCGACACGACCGCGTCTGGCTCCTCCGGTCCCTGCGGGCCGGCCGGCACCGCCGACTGCCGCGGCGCCGACAGCGAGGCCGAGCGGGTCCGCCAGCTCGACAAGGTCGTCGCTGCGCTGACAGGTATCGACGCTGACGTCGTCGGCCTCATCGAGATCCAGAACGACACGGGCGCGGCCACTGAGCAGATCGTGGAAGCCCTCAATGCCGAGGTCGGCGCGGGCACGTACGACGCGATCGACACCGGGTTCATCGGCACTGACGCGATCAAGCAGGCGCTGCTGTTCAAGCCGGCCAGCGTCACACCGTTCGGAGCGTTCGCCACGCTGACCACCGCCGATGACGAGCGCTTCCTCGACACCCGCAACCGTCCGGCGCTCATCCAGACCTTCGACGAGATCGCCACCGGCGAGCGTGTCACGGTCGCGGTCAACCACCTCAAGTCCAAGGGCTCGGGCTGCGGCGCGGATGACGACTCGGTGGCCGACGGCTCCGGCAACTGCGACGGCACCCGCACCGCCGCCGCGCAGGCGCTGGCTGACTACCTCGCGACCGACCCGACCGACAGCAACGACCCCGACTTCCTGGTGATCGGCGACCTGAACTCCTACTCCATGGAGCGCCCGATCACGGCCCTGAAGGACGCCGGCTACACCGACTTGCTGAACCGCTTCGAGGGCCCCGACTCCTACGGCTACCTGTTCGACGGTCAGCTCGGCAACCTCGACCACGCCCTGGCCAGCAGCTCGCTGAACGGCCAGGTCGCTGGTGCAGGCGGCTGGGACATCAACGCCGACGAGCTGCCGCTGCTCGACTACAACGACACCGTCGGCGACATCGGTGAGGCCTCCTTCGAGCGCAAGTCGAACGCGACCGAGCTCTACGCGCCCAACGCCTACCGCTCCAGCGACCACGACCCGGTCATCGTCGGGCTGTTGCTGGGCGAGCCGGCCGAGCAGCCGTTGCGCCTGACGCTGCTGCACAACAACGACGGGGAGTCGGCACTCCTGCCGGTCGCCCCGCGCGGTGGCATCGCCCGGTTCGGCACGCTGGTCGAGGAGCTGCGCACGCAGGGCGACGCCGAGGGCGGCACGCTGCTGCTGTCGTCCGGTGACAACTTCCTGGCCGGCCCGCAGCTGCAGGCGTCGCTGGAGAACTACGACGGCGACACCGATTACTCCGACGACGGCCCGTTCTACGACGCCGTGGCCATGGACTACCTCGGCTACGACGCCTCGGCTGTCGGCAACCACGAGTTCGACTTCGGTCCGCAGGGTCTGGGCTACTTCATCAGCCAGTTCGAGGACAGCAACATCCGGTTCGTGTCCTCCAACCTCGACGTCACCGGTGACGCGGCGCTCGAGCAGTTCGTCGCCCCGTCACCCGGCACACCTGGGACGCTGGTCGAGTGGACCCGCACGGACGTCGAGGGCCGGTCTGTGGCGATCGTCGGGGCCACCACGCCCCGCTTGCCCTCGATCACGTCGCCGGGTCCGGATGTCGAGGCCCGCGAGGACGTGCAGGCCGCCGTGCAGGACGCGATCGACGCCGCGACGGCGGACGGCACCGACGTCGTCGTGCTGATCGCCCACCTGCAGAACATCGCCGAGGACCAGGCGTTGGTCACCGAGCTGACCGGGATCGACGCGGTCATCGCCGGTGGTGGCGATGAGCTGCTTGCTAACCCGGACGACGTCCTGCTCCCCGGAGCCGGCACGCCGTTCGGTGCCTACCCGCTGCTCGGCACCAGCGCCGACGCGGCGCAGGTCCCGATCGTGACGACCCAGGGGTCCTACGGCTACCTCGGTCGGCTCATCCTGGACATCGACGAGGACGGGGAGGTCACCGCGATCGACGACCGCTCCGGCCCGGTGCGCAACGTGTTCAACGCGACGACGCCGCCGGCGGACCAGAAGGTCCCGGACCCGTTCCTGGTGGCTAACGTGGAGGAGCCCGTCGCGGCCTTCACCGCCGGCCTCCGGGCCGAGGTGGTCGCCCAGAGCGACGTCGTGCTGGATGCGCGGACGCCCATCAACCGGACGCAGGAGACCAACCTGGGGTCGCTGTTCGCCGATGCCCTGCGGGTGACCGCCGAGCAGGGGGCTCCGCAGTTCGGGGCGACCAACCCGACCGTTGCCCTGCAGAACAGCGGTGGGATCCGGAGCGACAGCACCTACGGTCCGGGCCCGATCAGCCGGTTCGACACCTTCCAGATCGCGCCGTTCAGCAACTTCGTGGGCTACACGCTCGACCTGTCGCCCGAGAAGCTCAAGCAGCTCCTCGAGCGCAGCGTCTCGGCGAACGTCACGGACGGCGCCCTGCAGCCCGAGGGCCGGTTCGGCCAGCTCTCGGGCATCGAGCTGGTCTACGACCCGCTCCAGCAGGCGCAGGTGGTCACCCGCAACGCCGACGGCAGCGTCACCGTGACGACCGCCGGCCAGCGCGTGCGCCAGGTCACGCTGACCAACAACACGGAGGACACCGCCGACGACCTCGTCGTCGTCCGCAACGGCGTCGTGGTTGAGGGTGCGACCTCGGTGGACCTGGCGGCGAACTCCTTCACCGTCGGTCAGAACGGCGACAACTACCCCTTCAACCTGACCGAGGGGCAGTTCGTCAACCTGCCGACGACCTACCAGCGGTCGCTGGAGGACTACCTGCGGTCGCTCGGCACCGTGACGGCGGCCAACTACCCCGTCGGCGGCCTGGGCCGGATCGCCGTCGGCGGCGACGTCGTCATCGTGGACCCCGAGCCCGAGCCGGAGCCCACCCGGCCGCCCGGTCGCCCGGAGGTTCCCGGCAAGCCGGCCAACCCCGGCAAGCCGGTCGGGACGCCGGGTCGTCCGGAGTTCCCGGGCAAGCCGGCCAACCCCGGTAAGCCGGTCGGGACCCCCGGCCGCCCGGAGGTCCCCGGCAAGCCGGCCGACCCCGGCAAGCCGGCCGGGACCCCCGGTCGTCCGCAGCGCCTGAGCGGCGTCTGACCGGCACAGCGTGAGCCCGGAGGGGGTGGTCCGCGAGAGCGGGTCGCCCCCTCCGGCGTGCGTGGGGTCCTACGACAGGTCCTCACCCCGGGCCGATCATGGACCTGGTGCCCGCCCCCTCCGGGCCCCGGAGGTGGGCAGCGCGTCCGTGATCAGCGCCGAGGTGAGGCGCGGTGACGTACGGCGAACACGATCGAGCCCGCCGCGAGCACCGCCACGCCGAGCGCCACGGAGGTCAGCGGCAGCGTCGCCGCGAGCAGCACGCACCCGAGCAGACCCACGACCGCGACCGCCCGTGGGTAGCGGCGCTGGTCTGCCCGGAGCGTCAGCGCGCTGGCGTTCGTGACGGCGTAGTAGACGAGCACCGCGAAGCTCGAGAAGCCGATCGCGCCCCGCAGGTCGACCAGCAGGACCAGCACGACCACCGCGGCTGCCACCGCGAGCTCGGCGTGGTGGGGGACGCGGTGCACCGGGTGCACGGCGTCCAGCCAGCGGGGGAGCTCCCGCTCGCGGGCCATCGCGAAGGCGGTCCTGCTGACCCCGACCAGCAGTGACAGCAGGACACCGAGGGCCGCCAGCGCCCCGCCGACGCGCACGGCCGGGGACAGCCAGGACAGGTCGCCGGCCTCGACCACGGAGGCGAGCGGCGCGGTGGAGCCGGCCAGCACCGCGGGTCCGACGGCCAGCAGGGCGCTCACCGCGACAAGCGCGTAGACGGCCAGCACTGCTGCCAGGGCGATCGGGATCGCACGAGGGATCGTGCGAGTCGGGTCACGGACCTCCTCGCCGAGCGTGGCGATCCGGGCGTAGCCCGCGAAGGCAAAGAACAGCAGTCCGGCCGACTGCAATACGTCGTACGCCCCCACGCCGTCGGTGGCGCGCAACCCGTCGGTGCTCGCGGTCCCGCCGGCCAGCGCGGCGACGACGACGGCGGCCAGCGCGAGCAGCACGAGCCCGACCAGGAGCCGGGTGAGCCGGGCGGTCTTCTGGACCCCCCGCAGGTTGACCGCGGTGAGCGCGACCACGGCCGCGACGGCCAGGGGGCGGCCGCTGCCCGGCAGGGCGTAGGACCCGAACGTCAGCGCCATGGCGGCGCAGCTGGCGGTCTTGCCGACGACGAAGCCGAAGCCGGCGAGGTGCCCCCAGAACGCGCCGAGCTGCCGGCGCCCGTAGACGTAGGTCCCCCCGGAGGCGGGGTGCACCGCGGCGAGCTGAGCGGACGACAGCGCGTTGCAGGTCGCCACGACAGCGGCGATCCCGAGCCCCAGCAGGAGCAGGCTGCCCGCAGTCGCCGCCGCGGGGCCGAAGGCGGCGAAGACCCCGGCGCCGAGCATGGCGCCGAGCCCGACGACGACCGCGTCGCCCGTCCCGAGCCGGCGCTCCAGCGGCGGTCCTGCGCTCACGTGGCGCTCCTCCTGGCCCCGAGAGGCCACCAGATCGGTGCTTTCTCGACACCTCGACGGGGTCGGGGCGACACCGCCATCGGTGACTGTCGGTGGCGTGCGCATCCTCGCCCACCGCGGCTCACCCGGCACGACCAGCGTCGAGAACACCATCGACGCGATCCGCACGTCGCTCGAGGCCGGCGCCGACGGCGCGGAGGTCGACCTGCGCCTGTCCGCCGACGGCGTGCTGGTGCTCTGCCACGACCCGGACCTGGCCCGCCTCACCGGCAACCCGCTCCCGGTCGCCGAGGCGCCATGGGAGGTGCTGCGCGCCGCCGCGGACGCCCGGGGCATCGGGCTGGCCCGCGTCGAGTGGCTCCTGGCGGCGGCCGCTGGCCGCAGCGTCGTGCTGGAGCTCAAGGCGCCGCCGCCGGCACCCGGCGCCCGCGCCCGCACCGCCGAGGCGCTCGTCGCGACCCTGGTGACGCTTCGGGGCGCCGGCCTGCCGATGGAGGTGACGGTCTCGTCCTTCGACGCGGCGCTCGTACGGGCGTTTCGCGGAGCCGCCACGTCCCTGCTGGCCGGGCAGCAGCCGGTCCGGACCGCCCTGCTCGGCCGGCCGGGCCGCCGTCCGACGGCGCTGCTGCGCCGGGCGCTGTCGGCCGGTCACGACCAGGTCCACCCGTACGTCCTGGACGTCCTCGCCCACCCCCGGAGCGTCGGGGCGGCGCACGCGTGCGGGCTCGCGGTGGTGCCGTGGACGGTCAACAGCGGCCGGGCCGTGAGCCGGTGCGCCGACCTCGGTGTCGACGCGATCATCACCGACGAGCCGGTGGCGGCCCGGACCGCGCTGGCGGTCAGGACCGCCGCCTGAGCCGGTGGCAGACCGGGACCGGCGGATCGACCGCATGCGAGCTAGCCGGTGGCGGTGCTCGACGACACTGCCCGCAGCGTGGACGCACCCGTCGCGGTGGCCATGGCCCGGTAGCGCGCGGCCGGGGTCATGCCCATGAAGTGCAGGGCGTGCGGATCGAGCACCTGCGGCCGGTCGGCGTAGGACGCCGCTGCGCTGTTGAAGCACTCGCCGTCGCTGCGCCCCTCCAGGTACGGCGAGTTCCAGCCGGGTGGCAGCCAGCTCGTGCCGGCCAGGAAGTCCCCGCCCCGGCCGGGACGCGCCCATCGGTAGTCCTGGTCACCGCGGTCCCACCCCAGGGCGGCCAGGACACCGCCCTGATCCGCCCACGGACCCGGCTGCGGTCCGGCTGCCTCGACGGCATCGAGGAAGGCGAACGCCGCAACGCACGAGCGCATCAGCCACACGCCGGTGTTGGGGTTGACCCGGTGCTCGGAAGGCACCATCTCCAAGGAGAGTGCCTGGAAGTGCTCGGGATGCAGGTGCGCGGCGATGTCGTCGTCCTGCCGGAGCACCAGCACGTCGGCGTCGAGCCACAGGGCCATCGGGTGCTGCTCCAGCGCCTCGCGCAGCAAGCGGATCTTGTTCCACTTGGCCCCCTGTGCGAAGGGGTCGGCGCTGGCGCCGTCGGCGGGCAGGTCGCAGGCCCGCAGGTCCCAGTCCCACCGGCGGGCGTACTGGGCGAAGGTCGGCAGAGCCAGGTCGCGGAGCACGGCACGCATGCTCGGGCCGGCGGCGGTCACGATCGCTCCGCGCGAGGAGGTCACCACGTCGGCTGCACGGGGTGGAACTGCTTTGTGCATGCTTGCCCCCCTCTTGGTCGTCGACAGGACACCTCAGTCGGGTGGACGACAGGCGACGGGCGGGGCGCCTGCAGGGGTCTGGGGGATGGCGAGCTGGTGCCGGGGACCAGCCCCTGTTCATCTTCGTCGTGCACGCTGCCTCGATGCCCGCGACCCGCACCTTGTTCGTGCTCGGCGGGGGCGGGGCGCTCGGCGCCTTCCAGGTCGGCGGACTGCTGGCCCTGGCTGAGGCCGGGATCGTGCCCGACGCGCTGTTCGGCTGCAGCGCCGGGGCTCTGAACGCGGCCTTCCTGGCGAGCGACCCGTCGCTCCCGCGAGCGCGCGAGCTGGCGGCCTGGTGGTCCGACGCGGGCTCGCGCCGCGTGCTTGCCCCAGGACGATGGAGCCAGCTGCGCGGCGTGGCCGGCGCCGTGGCGAGCCGGGCTGACGCACTGCTCGACGAGCGCCCGCTGCGCGCCCTGGTCTCCACCCACGTCGGCGCGCATGACCTGTCCGAGCTGGCGGTGCCGCTCACGGTCACGACGACCTGCCTGGACTGCGGTCAGGCGCGGCACCACGACCGTGGCCCGGTCGCGGACCTGCTGGTGGCGTCCTGCTCGCTGCCAGGACTGTTCCCGCCGGTGCGGTTGGCCGACGGGCACGCCCACGTCGACGGGGGCGTCCTGTGCGGGGTGCCTCTCGAGGCCGCCCTGGCGACAGCCGGCCCCGACGACGTCGTGTACGTGCTGGACTGCGCGCTGGCCCCGGTGACCGGGACGGTCGGCTCCTGCGCGGCGATCCCGCACGACGGGCCGACGCAGGCCTGCGGCCTGGGCCACACCGTGGCGCGCTGGGTCGCGCCGACCGAACGCCGTCGCGGCGCCCTCGACGTGGTGCTGCGCGCCTTCACGGTCGCCCGGGCCGCGGCCAACGGGCTCGCCGTCGCGCCCCTGCTGGACGACCCGCGGGTGCGCGTCGTCCCGCACGTCGCCGACGCGTGGGCGACCGGTGCGCTGCGTCGCGTCCCGGCCGGACCCCGCGACTTCCGCTCGACCGCCGGGCTCGTGCGCGCGGGCCGGTCGTCCACGGCCGCCTGGCTGCAGGGCGCGGACCGGCTGGTGGGCTGAGCGGTCAGACCGGGCGTCGCACCCGCACTGCCGCGCCCAGCACCGGGAGCACCACCTGCGGCAGGTGGCTGCCCAGCCAGGGCAGCCCGTGCCGCACCAGCCATTGCGCTTCCCGTGCGCTGCTCGGTGCGGCGGGCAGCCGTGGCTGCAGGACCGGACCGATCCGGCAGCCGGCCTGCCGGAGCACCCGCGCTGCGGCCTGCGCGATGAGGGCATGACCGGCGACGTTCGGGTGCAGCCGGTCGACCTCCCAGACCCGCCGCATCCGCAGGCCCGGGACCGCGCCCAGGTCGAGCAGGTGGACCCGCCCGCCGGCGCACGCGTCGACGGCCTCGTTGACCTGGGCGGTGCGGGACCGGACGGCGTCGCGCAGCCTGGGTGGCAGGGACAGCACGGCGGCCGCGTCGTGCAGCCGGCCCAGCAGGACCAGCGCGCCGGTGTCGCGCAGCACGACGACGACCTCGGCCAGCTCGGCAGCGAAGGCGTGGCGCTCGAAGCCGGAGCGGGACACGTCGTTGAGCCCGATCAGCAACGTGAAGACGTCCGCCCCGGTCGCCACGGCGGCGCCCACCTGGTCGACACGGACGTCCCTCAGCCGGGCTCCTGGTGCGGCCAACGGGACCAGCTCGGCGCCGGGCGCCGCCGCGGTCAACCGGGCGGGCCAGGTGCAGCTCGAGGGGACGCGCAGGCCGACCCCCTCGCCGCAGCTCGTGCTGTCCCCCAGCGCGGCGATGCGCCCGATCACGGCGCGGCAATCGACCGAGGTGCCGCCAGCGGCAGCCCGTGGGCCCGCAGGAAGCCCTCGACCGTGGCCGACCAGGGAAAGAGCTCGGCCCGGGCGCGGGCCCGACGACGACGCTCCTCCGGTGGGTCGAGCAGCAGGCACTCCACGGCGTCGGCGAAGGACCGCGGGGTGCTCGCCGAGACGCGCCCGGCCGTCCCCAGCACCTCGGGCAGGGCGCTGTGGACGTTCGCCACCACCGGCGTGCCGCAGGCCAGCGCCTCCAGCGCCGCCAGTCCGAAGGTCTCGACCGGGCCCGGGGCCAGCACGACGTCGGCCGAGCCGAGCAGGTCGGCCATCGCGCCGCGGTCGCGCACGTGCCCCAGCCACTCCACCTCCGGCCCGGACTGCGCCTGCAGGCGGGTACGCCAGGGTCCGTCACCCGCCACGGCGAGCCGCGCCAGGTGGCCGCGGCGCGCCAACTCCGCCACGGCGTGCACGGCCAGGTCAGGGCGCTTCTCCTTCGACAGCCGACTGGCCATCACGAGCGTCAGCCCGGCGGCCGGGGCCCTCGAGGCGGGCGGGCGGAAGGCGAGCAGGTCCACCCCGAGGGGGACGCGCCGGACGTGCCCGGTAGCGAGCCTGGCGAACTCCTGCTCGGCCCAGGCCGTCGTGCACACGACCGCGTCGAAGCTCTCCGCCAGGGTGGTGTTGGACCGGTCGGCGATGCGGTCCAGCGGCAGCCGCGGGGAGGACCACTGCCTGAGCCACCTGTCGAGCCGTTCGTGCGAGACGACGAGCGACGGCACACCCGCGGCGCGGGCCCAGCGACCGACACCGCGCAGGGTGGTGCGGTCGTGCACCTCCACCCGGTCCGGCCGCAGCGACGTCAGGATCGCCGTGACGCGACGCAGGTCGGTCAGGACGCGGTAGCCGGTGCCGGGCAGCACCGGGGCGCGCAGCTGCACCTGTCGGCCCCACGCGTGGTCCTCGATCCTGTCGCAGGGGCCGGGGACGACCTGCGTGACCTCGTGACCGGCTCGGGCGTAGCCCTGCGCAAGGTGGCCGAGCGCGATGCGCAGGCCGCCTGACGCGGGCGTGACGAAGTTGGCCAGCTGGACGACGTGGGTCATGCGACGTCCTCGTAGTGGGCAACGAGCTGGTCCCCGATGACCTCCCAGGTGCGGCCGACCACCGAGCTGCGGGTCTGCGCCTGCAGCGCCGCACGCTCGTCGGGGTTGCGCGCCATCCGGGTGACGGCGGCGCGCAGGGCGGGCGGCGACCCGGGGGTGAAGTGCAGTCCGTTGACCTCGTGGTCGACCAGGTCGAGCAGCCCGCCTGCCGCCGGCGCGATGACGGGGACGCCGCTGGCGAGCGCCTCCTGCGCGGCCTGGCAGAAGGTCTCGTGGGAGCCGGTGTGCACGAAGGCGTCGAGCGACGCGAACGTCGTGGCCAGGGCCGCCCCGGACTGGAAGCCGAGGAAGGGCACCCCCGGCAGCGCCGATTGCAGCGCGGCCCGCCGCGGCCCGTCGCCCGCGACGACCAGGCGCACCCCCGGCAGGTCCTGAAGGGCGGTCAGCAGCTCGACCTCCTTCTCCTGCGCGAGCCGCCCGACATAGCCGACGAGCAGCTCGCCTCCCGGCGCCAGGCGCCGGCGCAGGGCGTCGTCGCGGTGCGTGGGGGAGAAGCGCTGCAGGTCCACCCCGCGGGCCCACCGGTCCACCCGCTGCACGCCGTTGCGCCGCAGCTCGTCGACGGCTTGACGGCTGGGGGCCAGGGTCCGCCGGGCGGCGCCGTGCACCCGGCGCAGCCACTCCCAGACGGCTCGCTCGCTCCCTCCGAGCCGATAGCGGCGGGCGAAGCCGGCCAGGTCGGTCTGGTAGACCGCCACGACCGGAAGCCCGAGCCGGCGGGACGCGAACGCCGCCTGGGCGCCGAGGACGGCAGGGCTGGCCAGGTGCACGACGTCGGGCGCGAAGTCGGCCAGCTCGTCGGTCAGGCCGGCCCACGGACGGGACAGCCGGAAGTCGGGGTAGCCGGGCAGCGGGACGGACGGGGTGCGGACGACGCGCGCT
>Ga0105047_10007313_pt1 | contig 18625 bp, 19 predicted proteins | sample MAT04_FD_78384 | JGI IMG/M metagenome (GOLD analysis project Ga0105047, IMG submission 78384) | Freshwater microbial communities from Lake Fryxell liftoff mats and glacier meltwater in Antarctica - MAT-04 (megahit assembly) | ecosystem: Environmental > Aquatic > Freshwater > Ice > Liftoff... | reverse complement strand
CGACGACAAACCCGCGCCGCTCGTGCTGAATGGCGTGCGCGAGCCGGGAGATGCGGGGCGATTGCAGCCGGAGAAGTATGCAGGCCGCTTCGAGCAGCGAAGTTTTCCCGTGCGCATTCGGCCCGACGATCACGTTCAAGCCCGGAGCGAATTCCGCCTCGCGAGCAGTGAAACAGCGAAAGTGGCGGACTTTGAGAATGGAAAGCACTTTGGAGAATGGGAGGCGGAAACCGGGAAATTGACAAGCTGCCAGCATCGTTCGCCCGCCGAAAGCGCGCAGGGCAGGCTATCCGCAACGGGGAAGACGGCCTCCGCCGTTTGGTGCCCTCTTCCGAACCGTCATTCTGAGGAACGAAGAGCCTCTGATTTCTGCCTGCCTTCTCCAGCGCGGCTTCAGATGCCAGACCGAGTTCAGAGGTTCTCCATTTCTCAGAAGGACGTTTTTTGGGGGGAGCGGCCAATGGCACATGCGCCATCTGCTGACGCTGCGGCCAGCCCTCACCTTCCGCTCCGCGCCTCGTGTTTTTCGCCTTTAAAACCACCCTCCCGATGACTACCGTGCGCGCCCCGCATGCAAACCCTGCCCGGCTTCCGTGACTTTTACCCCGACGATTGCGCCCGCCGGAATTACATCCTCGCGACGTGGCGCGAAGTCGCGCGCCGCTACGGCTTCGTGGAATACGACGGACCGATCCTCGAGCCCATCGACCTCTACAAGAAAAAGTCCGGCGGTGAACTCGTCGGCCAGCTCTTCGATTTCACGGACAAAGGCGACCGCCACGTGGCGATGCGCCCGGAGATGACGCCGACTCTGGCCCGCATGGTCGCGGCTCGGGAACGCGACTTCAAAAAGCCGCTCAAGTGGTTCTGCGTGCCGCAATTCTTCCGCTACGAAAAGCAGCAGCGCGGACGGCTGCGCGAATTCTACCAGCTCAACTGCGACATCATCGGCGAGACTTCGCCGGCGGCCGATGCGGAGTTGATCGCGGTGTTGATCGACTCGCTGCGCGGATTCGGCCTGAGCGAACAGGATTTTGTCGTCCGTCTGAGCAGTCGCACGGCGTGGCAGGAGTTTTTCACGCGCGCCGGAGGACGGGCGGAAGATGAATACGAGTTCTTCCAGATCGTGGACAAAGCCGAGCGCGCTCCGCAGGAGAAGACGGACGCTGCCCTCGCCAGGTTCGGCCTGACTGCGGCGCAGGTGCTCGCCTTCATGCACTCCAAGGATCCGACTGCGGAACTGTCACCGGTCGTCGCCGATCTGGCGGCACGAGGGCTCGGCGCTTTTGTCGAGATCGACTACGCGATCGTCCGCGGGCTCGCCTACTACACCGGCGTTGTCTTCGAGGTCTTCGACCGGAGCAAGAACGAGCGCGCACTCGCCGGCGGCGGTCGCTACGACAAGCTCCTCAGCCTGATGAGCGACGGGAAAGTCGATCTTCCGGCGCTCGGCTTCGGCATGGGCGATGTCGTCCTTGCAAACCTGATCAATGACACTCCGGCCGCGAAGGCGAAGATGGAAGTGTGGCTGGCCCGCGAACGCGCCTGCGATCTCTACGTGATCATCGCGAAAGAGGAGCGGCGGGGCGACGCGCTCGCACTCGTGCAGAAGCTGCGGGAAGCCGGACAGCGCGTCGATTTTCCGCTCACGGCCGCGAAGATCGGCAAGCAATTCCAGACCGCCGAACATCTCGGCGCGACGCGCACCGTGCTGGTCGGCGACGAATGGCCGCAGGTCAAAGTGAAGACGCTGGCGACGCGCGAGGAAGTGCTTGTGCCGATCGAAGAACTGGGCCGCCTCTGACCGGAGGGACGCGCTCCCGCGCGTCTCTTTCCTCAAAAGTGGGAACGCGCGGGGGCGCGTCCCTCCGGCGCTACTTCTGCGCTTCGCGATACGGCTTATTTTGCTTGTAGAGTTCCACGCGGGATTGGATGTCGGCCTGCACTTCCGCGGGCTCCTGCCCGGCCGCTTTCACGGCTTCCTCCTGCCATTTGACCGCATTGGAAAATTCCCCCTTCTCCGCGAATGCGGCGGCCAGCGTATCGAGGTAGCCGGGGTTTTTGTATTCGGTCAACTGACAGGCCTGGCTCGCCAGCTCCACGGCACGCTGACCGTTGCGCACGCTGTCCTTGATGCCGGTGGCGAGAAGCCAGGCATAATCATTGAACGGCTGCGCTTCCGTCGGGTAGCGCTGGATGAGTTCGCCATAGAGGCCGAGCGCCTTCTCCAATTCCCCGGCGGCGTAGAGCGCCGACGCCGACCCGAGCAAGGCGCGATAATCGCCGGGCGCAATGCCGAGCAATTTTTCGTAGTCGGAGAGCGCTTCCTTCCACTGCTTTTTGCTCCGGCGGATCTCGGCGCGGCCCAGCAGGGCGGGCGGGTCCTGCGCATTGAGGACGAGCGCCGCATCGAAATCCGCCAGCGCCTTGTCCAGTTGATTGTCACCCGCGTAGGCGTAACCGCGCTGGGCGAGCGGGCGTCCGTCTTTCGGCAGCAATTCGACAGCTTGCGTGTAGTCCTCGATCGCTTCCTTAAATTCACCCTTCAGATAATTGACGCCACCGCGTCCGGTGTGGCCGGCGGGATCCCGCGGATCGAGCTGAATGCAGCGATCGAAATCACGCATCGCCGCGTCCAGTTCGCGGCGAATCACATAAACCTGCCCGCGGCCTTGCAGCGCCTCGCGGCTGTCGGGCTGGATGGTGAGCGCGGCATCGAGGTCGCCGAGCGCGGACTTGGTATTTCCGCGTTCCCCGAGGAGCAGGCCGCGGAGAAAGAGAGCGAGATAGTTGCTGGTATCGAGCCGCAGCGCCTGGTTGAGATCGGCGAGCGCTTCGTCCGCCTGACCCTTCTTTTGATAGACGTAGCCGCGATGCGCGTAAACGTCGCCCGTCGGCTGGAGACGGATGGTCGCGTTGAAATCCGTCAGCGCCTTGTCGAGTTCACCTTTTCCAGCGCGCAACCGCCCGCGCCAGAAATGCGCCGCGGCATTGTCCGGGTCGTCCTTGAGCGCTGCATCGAGCGAGGCGAGGGCGTCGTCGGGCTTGTTTCCGCGGATCGCCTCCTCGGCTTCCTGAAGGTAGTTCTTCTTCTGCGACTTGATCGCGCCGAAGCTGAGGGCTGGTAAAGAAAACGAAAGGACGAGGACACAGGTGCCGCGAAGGATCGGGGAGTAAAACACGCCCGGACGGTCACGCGGCAGCGCGCAGAGGTCAAGAGCGGGAAAGAAAGTGCGGCATACTTGCCATCGGCCCTGGCCCGAAGGGCGGACTGCAAGGGCCGCCCCACTTTCTTCTCCCCTCCGGGTCAAATCCCGCTACATTCCGCGCCCCGCATTATGTATCGCACCCACCATTGCCACCAGCTCCGCAAGATCGACGAAGGCCAGACTGTGACGCTCGCCGGCTGGGTGAATACGAACCGGGATCATCACGGGGTGATTTTCATCGATCTGCGTGATCGCGAGGGCGTGACCCAGGTTGTCTTCCGGCCTGAGGAGCAGCCCGCGGTCGCCGCCGCCGCGCACAAGCTGCGCAGCGAGGACGTCGTCCAGATCACCGGGAAGGTCGCCGCGCGCCTCGCCGGCACGGAGAACGCCAAGCTGGCCACGGGCGAGATCGAAGTCGTCGCCAGCGAACTGACGGTGCTGAACAAGGCCGACGTGCCGCCATTCCCGCTCGACGACCCGAAGGTCAACGAAGACTTGCGCCTCGAATACCGCTACCTCGACCTGCGCACCGCGCCCATGCAGCGCAACCTGCGCCTGCGCCATCGCATCGTGAAAGCGACCCGCGATTACCTCGACGAAGCCGGCTTTCTCGAAATCGAAACGCCCATCCTTTCAAACCCAACCCCGGAAGGCGCGCGTGATTTCCTCGTGCCTTCGCGGCTTACGCCCGGCTCGTTTTACGCGCTGCCCCAGGCGCCGCAGCAGTACAAGCAACTCCTGCAAGTCGCGGGGCTGGAGAAGTATTTCCAGATCGCCCGCTGCTTCCGCGACGAAGACCTGCGCGCCGATCGCCAGCCGGAATTCACCCAGATCGATGTCGAGGCGTCCTTCATCACCGAAGTCGAAATCCAGACGCTGATCGAAGGTTTGCTCGTCCGCATCTTCAAGGAAGCGCGCGGCGTGGATGTCCCGACGCCATTCCCGCGCATGACCTACGCCGACGCCATGAACCGCTTCGGCTCGGACAAGCCCGACACGCGCTTCGGCCTCGAACTCGTCGAGATCGCCGACATCTTCAAGGAATCGCAGTTCAAGGTCTTCCGCTCCGTCGCCGAGGGCGGCGGCGTGATCAAGGCGCTCAACGCCAAGGGGGCTGCGGCGCTGCTCAGCAAGGAGCAGCTCAAGAAGTGGGAGGAATGGGTGAAGACCGAATTCGGCGCCAAGGGGCTTGCGTACATCAAGTGGAGCGTCGGCGGCGAATGGGAGTCACCGATCGTGAAGTTCTTCAGCGCGCAGGAGAAGGAAGCGCTGACCGACCGCCTGGAATTCACCGAGGGCGACGTGCTTTTCTTCGGCGCGGATATGAAGCTCGAAGCCGTCTGCGAAGTGCTCGGGCGGGTGCGCTTGCGCTGCGGCGAACTGCTCGGCCTCGTCGCCGGCCGCGAAGCGCTCAACTTCCTCTGGGTCGTCGATTTCCCGCTCCTGGCCTTTTCGCCCGAGGACAACCACTGGGTCGCCGTCCATCATCCCTTCACGCGTCCGAAAGCCGAAGACGTGCCGCTGCTCGATGCCGGCGACTTTGGCAAAGTCCGCGCGATTGCCTACGACGTTGTCCTCAATGGCGTGGAACTCGGCGGCGGCTCGATCCGAATCCACGAGAAGGATCTTCAGGCGAAGATGTTCGAAGTGCTCGGGGTCGATGCCGAGGCACAGCAAGTCAAGTTCGGCCACCTGCTGCGCGCCTTCAGCTTCGGCGCTCCGCCCCATGGCGGAATCGCCCTCGGGCTGGATCGCCTCGTCATGCTCGCGGTCGGCGCGGAGAGCATCCGCGAAGTCATCGCCTTTCCGAAAAACAACCGCGGCACCGACCTCATGACCCACTCCCCGGTCGAGGTCGATTTCAAGCAACTCCGCGAGGTTTACATCGCGAGCACCGCCAAAAAAAGCTGACCCACCCCACCCGGCAGCCGGGGGAGGACCGGATTGACATCCGCTTTCCGCCGGACTGTTTTTGGGCGATTGGTCAGCCGTGATTCTTCCTTGATGACAAATTTTTTGCCACGCCTCGTTCGGCCCGCTGTCCTGCTGCTTCTGGCACTCGTCAGTGTTCTGCCGTCGGCGCGCGCCGAGGACATCAACCCGCCTTTCGGCCTGCGCTGGGGCGAAACGGCGGAACGCATGCTGCGCCTCCTCCATGGCGCCAAAGCCACCGTGGTGGCCCGACGCCAGGTCGAAGGGCGCGAAGCGTGGGATGTGGATGGCCTCATCCAGACGGGATTAAAACGCACTGTCTTCTATTTCCTGCGGGGCGAACTCGTGGAGGTGGAGCTGCAATATCAAAAGGAAGACTGGAACGACTCGCAATACGACAGCTTCATGGGGGACGTCCGCAAGCGTCTCGAACAGAAGTATGGCGAAGGCCAGCTCGTCGCCCGGCGCACCGAACAGGAACCCTCGACGGACGTCACCAAAAAGATCGTTGGCTACAAGTGGAACCAGAACAACACCGCGATCGAGCTGGTGTATTTCGCCGCGACCAGCGCCTCCCAGGCCTTCCGCACGCTCAGCGTGCATTACAAGACTTACTAGGCCGGAAGGAGGCAGTTGCGGTTGGATTGAAAACGCAGAGACGCGGAGACGCAAAGGGCGCAGAGACGGACGACCACGAAATTGCCGCAAACCATTCGGTCCGGCTTCCGATCGCGTTCTCTGCGCTCTCCGCCCCTTTGCGTCTCTGCGTTTTCTCCCCTGCCGCTCGGAATCTTCTGCATCGTTCCGGCAAGGAGCATTTCCTGGAAAAAGTTTCCGGACAAAGGCGCGGTCATCCTGAGCGGAGTTCCTCGGGGGCGAAGGCGGGGAGGAACGGAGTCGAAGAACCCCGTGAGTCCCAGCCAGGCGCATGGGGTCCTTCGACTGCGCTCCGCCCGCCTTGCCGCCTCCGCTCAGCTCAGGATGACCGCCGTTTTTATCCGGAAGTAATATGGGGCCAATCGCTCGAAGAGCGGCGGTGCAGGGAGCGGCTCGGGATGGACCAAGCGGTATTCCGAACAACCACAGGCACCCGCCTCAGCACTGCGCGCCGTCCGCTATGGACGCGTTTCCTTTTGCAACCGCTTGAGCCTCCCGGCGAGGCCGACCTTGGTCGCCGTGTTCATGCGGTCGATAAAGAGGACACCTTGGAGATGATCGACTTCGTGTTGCAAGGCGCGGGCCAGCAGGCCGGCGGCCTCAAATTCGATCTCGTGACCGTCGAGCAGGAGAGCCGTGCAGCGAACGCCTTCGGCCCGCACGATCTCGGCGGTGATTTCGGGAAAGCTCAGGCAGCCTTCGTTCCCAGTCTCCTTTTCTTTGCTGAGCTTGAGCTTGGGGTTGAGAAGAATGAGCGGCATGTATTCCTCGATCGGCACTTCCTGGTCGTCGATCCACATCGCACTCGGGCGATCATCGATCCCGGCCACGTCGATGACGCAGAGCTGCACCGGGACACCGACCTGTTGCGCGGCGAGACCGACGCCATTGGCCGCGTGCATGGTGTCGAGCATATCCTCCGCGAGTTGGCCGATCTTTTCGTCGGTCGGCAGGATTTCGCGGCCCTTCTCCCGGAGCACCGGGGTTCCGTATTTCACTATCTCGAGGATCATTTCTTGGCGTCGGTAAAAGCGGAGAGGTTGCCCTTCACGCCGGCATCTTTGAGGGCGTCGAGGACTTGGATGAGGAAACCGTAGGAGACTTTTTTGTCGGCTTTCATGGCGAGATTCGGCGAGCCCTTTTCCTCGACGAGCTTTTGGATGGCGGCGCCTAGTTCCTCGATGGTGACTTTTTTGGCGTCGAGGAAAATGTCTTCGTTCTCCGCGATGGAAAGGATGACCGGCTCGTCGCTTTTTTCCGCGGTGACGGAACTCTTCGATTCGGGGAGCTTGATCGTGACCTGCGGCTGGACGCGCTTAAAGGTCGTCGTCACGATGACAAAAATGAGGAGGATGGCGAAGATGTCGATGAGCGACACGATCATCACCTGCGGCATGCGCCGCGGCCGGGTGTAGAACTTCACGGGGTGTGTCCCTCCCCGGTGTGCGCGGCCGCTCCGCGGGCGTAGGCCTCCGCTTCCCGCGAAGGGGAAACCTCGCGCTGCTGGCGGAATTGAAAGTAATAGCACTTGGCCAGCAGGTCGGCGATGAGCGACTCCATCTCCGCGGCCATGGTCTCGACCTTCTTGGCGAAATAGCTGTAGGCGATGAGGCTGGGGATGGCGATGGCCAGGCCGACAATGGTCGTGCTGAGCGCCTCGGAAATGCCCATGGCGATGCCGTGCGGATCTTCGCTGGCCGCACTCGAGCCAAAAGCGGCGAAGACGGAGACGAGGCCCGAAACCGCGCCGAGCAGGCCGAGCAGCGGCGCGATGCCGACGATGACTTCGAGGATGAAGAGACCGCTTTCGAGCCGCACGATCTCATGCCGGGCGCGGGTCTGGACGGCTTCCATGTTTTCGGATTTCGGCCAGTTGAGATGATGCAACCCCACATGAATGATGCGCGCGAGCGCCGAACGATCGTCGTGCACCAGCTTCGCCAGGCGGTTGGCGGCGTCTTCGTCGCCCGGCTGGATGGCTTCGATGGCCTCCTCCAGCACCGGCGGAACCACGAGATGCCGCCGCAGGGCGAGCCCGCGAAGGACGATCACCGTCAGGGAAACAATCGAACAGAGGCCGAGGGGAATCATCCAGACCCCGCCGCGCTCAAAAAATTGCACGACCGACTGCAGGGAGGCGGCGAGTAGCGGGGTAAAAATCACAGATTGTAAAAAGTAAAGGTGAGCGAGCATTCGAGGCGGCCGTCTTTTAAAGGCAACGTGGCGTCGTCGGGAAGCTTCAGCTCTTTGATTTGCTCCCGCGCGTCGCGCACCGCGCTCCGGCACAGCTCGGCAAAGCTCTCATTGGAACTATTGGATTCAAGCTTAATGCCCACTACCTGCCCTTCTCCATCGATGAAAAAGCTGACCCGGGCCGAACCGGGCGCGATCAGGCTCATGCGCTGCGGATCCTTCACGTAGTAATACCAGCGCGAGCCGATGGCGTCGTTGACCTGCTTGCGGTACTTGGCCAGCGGGGTGGCCACGGCATCCACGGCTTTCCGTCCGCGATTGGAGATGTTGCCCTCGATGCGGTTTTGCTCCTGCTCGGGCTGATAACCGGATTCGCGCGCGGTCTGGGGCCGCGGAGCCGGGGTCGTGAGCATCGCCTGCTGCTCGACGGGACGCGGCGTGGCGGCGGGCTTGACGGGTGCGGGCGTCGCGAGCGGCGCAGGTTCGATCTTCGTCACCGGCGCGGGCGGCGCAGCTCTGGCCGACAAGGCGATCTCATCGGGCCGCGGCGTGACCACGGTCTTCATCGGCTCTTCCTTGGCCGGTGGTTTGGGTTCTGGCTTTTCCGTGGGTTGAGGCGGCGCGGGCGGCGGCTCCTCCTGCGCGAGCACGGGAGGCGGTGGCACCACCGGCGGCGTGGCCGCCAGGGGCGGCGCCTCTTCGGCGGGTGGAAAGGGGCGGGGCACGGAACTGCCGAGCAGCGATTTCTGCGTCTTGAATGCATTGAACGGCCGATCGCGGCCTTGCTGGCTGGGCAGCGGCGCGTCGCCGGTCGGGGGCGATTCGCTGGCCGCGCGCATGTTCTCATCCGACTGGAAGATCGGGTTCAGCGCGGCCTCCACGGCAATGTCGAGCCCGCGCGAGTCAATGAGCGGCAGCTCCTGCGGGGGCGCGAGGGTAAAGGGCATCACCGGCTCCGGTTCGGGCTCCGGTGGCAGGACCGTCAGCTCGATCCCGCGCGGCTTGATCTTGGGTTTGGCAAAGTCGATCCGCTGCACTTCGCCCCCGACGAGCAGGGCGATGATGAGGATCGCCGCGATGTGCAGGAGCACCGAAACCGCGATGCCGAGCGTGACCTGACGACGCGCGGGGATGCCCGAGATGTCGGGAATCCAGCCGGTCAGCGCGGCGGTCAGTCGGTGCAAGGCGTGCGTCATGCGTTCAGCAACCGGACCACGCCGGCGCTCATTTGGCCGACGACGTTATACTTTGAAAGCTGCGCGCACCACTCCACATCCGCGGCGCGTCCGCTGGCCGCCAGCGCCTGACCGTTGCGGGCCGTTTGCAGTGCGGTGAGCGGATCGGCGTAAGCCGCGGCTACAGCCCGCGCCGTCAGCGCGGCATCGGTCATCGTCGCGGCGCCCAGTTGACCGATCAACAGGCCGGCAGCATAGGCATCCTCCAGGGCGAAAGTCTCGAACGTCCCCGCGCAGATCAGCAGCAGGCGCTTCGTCGCCTCGGCGCGCAATTCCGTCGCGAGCGCCGCGATATTCAGCAGCGCACCCACCAGCACCCGCGGCGCCAGTTCGCAGGCTCGCAGCGCGACAGTGCCGTTGGTCGTCGTCGTGATGATCCTCCGGCCCGCCATCGCCTCGCGGTATTCGAGCGGGGAATTGCCGACGTCAAAGCCTGCGATCGGGTCGCCGTTTCGCTCCCCGCCCAGCACCGCGTCGGGCATCCGCAGTTTAAGCGCGAGCGCTTCCTCGATAGTGCAAGCCGGATGAATCTCCGCCGCGCCGTGGGCCAGGGCGCTGATCATCGACGAGGTCGCGCGCAGCACATCGAAAACGACGCAAGTCGTCCCGGAGAGATCGCGCTGCGGGAGCAGGGCGATTTCGGCAGGAGTGAGAACGGCGTCGATGAGCATGAATCCAAGCAGAAACGCGGGCCGTGAAACCCGCGGACGCCGCTGATTAACCACCGTTTTTCTTCGGCGACAACTTCTTCCCCCCGCCCCGTGGCCACGTCTTGCGCGCGTAGTGAAAAAGATACTGCTGCGCGTAGCCGCCATATTCCCCGAAGTAGCCGGCGGAAAAATCCCGCAACCGGCGCGCCGTCACCTTCCGCTTTCGGGGAAAGTAGATGGCGCGCAGCACCCGCTCGATCCACACATCGATGGGGAAAGCCCGGACCCGCTCGAAGCCAAAGAGCAGCGCGCAATTCGCCACCTTCTCCCCCACCCCCGGCAACCGGCACAATTCCACCCGCGCCGCCGCATCGCCCATCGCGGCGACCGCCGCGAGATCGACCTGCCCTTCCGCAATCATGCGCGCCGCGCCGAGCAGATTCTTCGCGCGGTAACCGAGCGCGCAGGTGCGCAACTCCGTCTCCGAAAGCCGCGCCATCGCCTCCGGCGCCGGATACGCAAACAGCTCCGCCCCGTCCCACTTCACACACCGCCCGTAGCGCCGCCGCAAGGTGTGCGAGATCTGCGCAATGTGCGCGACCTGCTTCATCGAGGACGTGATGAACGTTGCAAGGCATTCCCAGGCCGGCTGTCGCACGATCCGCATCCCGCGGCAAAAATCCCGCGCCGCCGCCATCGCCGGATCATCGGGAAACGACGCGCAGATTTCCGCCAGCGGATGATCGAGCGCGAAGTAGTGCGCCGCAATCGTCTCCATCCCCGCCGGAACGATCAGTTCTTCGCCCCGCTGCTCGACCCGGAGCGCGTGCTCTCCAATCACCCCAATCCATCCCGCGCCGTCGCGTCGCCAGTGAAAGACCTGCCCGCAATCCAGCGTCTGTTCGAGGTCGAAGTCGTGAACCCGGACACTCCTCAATGGGCGGGTCATCCTGAGCGGAGTTCCTTTGGCGGGCAAAGGCGGGAAGGAACGCCGTCGAAGGATCCCGCGGGATTCTTCGACTCGTTTTCACTCGGCTCAGAACGACAGCGCGAAAAATCCGTCATCGAATGAAATAACTCAGGTTCTCCAGTTCGATCGCCAGATCGACGTTATTCACGACCACATTATCCGGCACTTGGAGAATGATCGGCGCGAAGTTCAGGATCGCCAGGACGCCGGTGGCGACGAGTTCGTTGGCCACTTCCTGCGCGACCGTTCCTGGCACGGTGAGGATCGCCATCTTGATCCGATTCGCCGCCACGAACTCGCCGAGCTTCGTCATCGGCAGCACTTTCACGCCGACTTCCTTCGCGCGCGTCCGCGACGCCTGCAAATCGAACGCCGCTACCACTTCGAAACCTTCCTTGGCAAAGCCGTGGTAACGCAGCAGCGCCGAACCGAGATGCCCGGCACCGACCAGAATCACCGGCTGGAGATGCGTCGTGCCGAGCGCCTCCGTCAGCCGCCGGCTCAGCGCCTCGACATTGTAGCCCAGTCCGCGGGTCCCAAATTGCCCGAAGTACGTCAGATCCTTGCGCAGTTGCGTCGGCTTCACCCCGGCCGCCTTGGCGAGCGCCGCCGAGGACACGGTTTCGATTTTATTCCCGCGCAACCGCTGCAACGCACGGTAGTAGAGCGACAGGCGATAAACGGTTTTCCGGGGGATAACCAACTTCGACATTTTGTGAAAAGGGACAGTCTTTGGCTGAAAGGGGATGAGCAATTACTGGAAAGTCCGAATAATGGGTAGTCTTTTCAACCGGCATGGCGTAACTCCCTCGCCCGCCTTTTCCAACATCATGCGCCTCAATCGTTTTCTCGCTTCCGCCGGCCTCGGTTCCCGCCGCGGCGTCGAGGAACTCATCACCTCCGGCCAGGTCCGCATCAATGGGCAGGTCGTCACCGATCTCGCCACCCAGGTCAGCACCGACGATGCCGTCAAAGTCGGCAGTCGCCTGCTCCGCCAGGAACAGCCGCTCAGCATTCTGCTCAACAAGCCGAAGGGCTTCGTCTGCACCGCGAGCGACGAGCGCGACCGCCGAACGATCTTCGACCTTCTCCCGCAAAACTGGCCGCGCATTTATCACGTCGGCCGACTCGACAAGGACAGCGAGGGGCTGCTCATCATGACCAACGACGGCGAACTCTCGCTCGCCCTCACTCACCCGCGTTACAAGATCGAGAAGGAATACGAAGTCCTGCTCGACAAATCCTTCGACCTCAAGGATCGCGAGAAATTGCTCAAGGGCTTTCACATCATGGGCGGGCGGGCGAAAGCGGAGCGCGTGGATGTGCTCGGCGCGCAGCATCTCGGCCTCACGCTCACGCAAGGCATCAAGCGGCAAATTCGCCTGATGCTTTATGATCTCGGCTACGAAGTGGAACGCCTCGCCCGCGTCCGGCTCGGCCCCCTGAAGATCGGCGAGATGCGGCCTGGCGAATGGCGTATCCTGACCTCGAAAGAAGTGGCCACGCTGAAGGCGGCGGCTCCCGCGGAACCGGTCGCCAAAGCCAAAAAGAAAGTCTGACCCATGGCCGCGATCGGTGAACGCAACGCCCTCCGCGTCCTGCGCGAATCCAAGTCCGGCCTGTACCTCGATGGCGAGGAACTCGGCGAAATCCTCCTGCCCGGACGTTACATCCCAAAGGGCACCGTCCCCGGCGATTATCTCGAAGTCTTCGTCCATCACGATTCGGAAGATCGCATCGTTGCCACCACGGAAATTCCGCGCGCCTGCGTCGGCGACTTCGCCGCGCTCCGCGTCGTCAGTCTGCATCCGCAAGCCGGCGCTTTCCTTGACTGGGGACTGAGCAAGGATTTGCTCCTCCCGATCCGCGAGCAGGCGCACCGCGTGACCGTCGGCGAGACCGTCGTCGCCTACGTTTTCATCGACCGTCGCAGCAACCGCATCGTCGCCACCACACGCCTCAACCGGCATCTCGACAGCACCGCCGCCGATTACTCCGAAGGCCAGCGCGTCGCCCTCCTCGTCGCTGGCGAAACGCCGCTTGGTTACAAAGCCATCGTCGAAAACGCCCACACCGGCCTGCTCTACAAAACCGACCTCGGCATCCCGCTCGCCGTCGGCCAGGCCCTCGAAGGTTACGTCCGCACGGTCCGACCCGACGGCAAGATCGACCTCCGGCTCGACCCCGCCGGTTACGTCCGCATCGCTTCGCTCACCGAGCGGATCATCGAGGCCCTGCAAAAAGCACCCGGCGGTCGCCTGCCCTTCGGCGACCACAGCACGCCCGAGGAAATCCGCGCCCAATTCACCACGAGTAAAAAAGCCTTCAAGCAAGTGCTCGGCGCGCTCTACCGCCAGCGCCAGATCCGTCTGACGGACGGCGGCATCGAGTGGGTGGATCCCGCGAGCGCGGGCGTTGAAAAAGGCGTGTCATCCTGAGCGGAGTTCCGTCGCGGGCGAAGGCGGGCGTAGCGCCGTCGAAGGATCCAGGCAGGAGTGCACGGCGGGTTCTCCATGCGCGGGATCCTTCGATTGCGCTACGCCCGCCTTTCCACCTCCGCTTCGCTCAGGATGACACGATTGCGAGGCGCGGATTACCGCTGCTGTGACGTTACAATCGCAGCGGAGGGATGCCGGCGCCCCGGCTGTAGTCGGTGAAGGGCAGATCCAACGCTTCGGCGACGGCGCGGCAGGTGATCTGGCCGTCGATGAGATTCAGACCACCGAGCAGATGCGGGTCGCGTTGGAAGGCACCGGGCACGCCGTGGTCGGCGAGGATTTCGACGTAGCGGGAAGTCACGTTGGTCAGCGCCTGCGTCGCGGTGCGTGCGTAGGCGGCGGGCATGTTCGCCACGCAGTAGTGGATGATTCCTTCTTCCACAAAGGTCGGATTGTGATGCGTCGTCGGAGTGGAAGTCTCGACGCAGCCGCCCTGATCGATGGCGATATCGACGAGCACGCTGCCGGGTTTCATCACGCGCAGCATCTCGCGGCTGATCAATTTGGGTGCTTTGGCGCCGGGCACGAGGACCGCGCCGATGAGCAGATCGACCGTGGGCAGCAGCTCCAGGACATGCGCCGGACTGGAGAAAAGCGTGTGCGCCGTCTGCATGGTGATGTCGAGAAACCGCATCCGCTCGACATCCACTTCGAGGATCGTGACGTCCGCCCCGAGGCCCGTGGCCATGCGCGCCGCATTCACTCCCGCAGTGCCGCCACCGATGACCACGACCTTCCCCGGCAACACCCCCGGCACGCCGCCGAGCAGCACGCCTTTGCCGCCCGCGTGTTTGGCGAGGAAGTAGCCGCCGACGATGATCGACATGCGCCCCGCGATCTCGCTCATCGGCTCCAGCAGCGGGAGGCGGCGGTTCACCTCCACCGTTTCGTACGCGATGGCCGTCACGCGCTGATCGCGCAGGACTTCGGTGAGGCGTTTGTTCGCCGCGAGGTGCAGGTAGGTGAAAAGAATCTGCTCCGGGCGCAGCAGCGGGTATTCCTCGGGCACCGGCTCCTTCACTTTCACGATCATCCCCGCGCGGGCGAAGACCTCCTCGTGCGTCTCGATCAACTCGGCTCCGGCCCGCGTGTAATCTTCATCCGTGTAGCCCGTGCCCAGGCCGGCGGACTTCTCCGCGAGCACGGTGTGCCCGCGCTTGATGAGCTGATAGATCGACGACGGCAGCAAGCCGACGCGATTTTCCTGCGCTTTGATTTCCTTGGGGACGCCGATGATCATAAGGGAGCTTAGCTGCGCCCCGGCTCATCCGGGGCTTCCGCGAGGAGCTGAAACCAAGGGCCGTAGCTGCTCGTGATGTCCCGCCAGAGCGTCGGGCAGCGCTCCAGATCGAGGATGTCGCGCGGCGCCTTGCCGACCAGCCACGAGCGCTGCGCGAGTTCGCCTTCGAGCTGGCCCTTGCTCCAGCCCGCGTAGCCGACGAAAGCACGCACGATCACCGTTTCGTCGTGCAGGATCTGCTCCGCATCATCGATCACGAGATGATGCTGGCACTCGAGACGCTCCGTTTCCTCGTGCCAGCGGAAGGACGCGAAGACGAGCTGATCGGCCTGCACCGGGCCGCCGAGGAAGACCGGCACGCGACCCAGCGCGCCGAGTTCCTTGCCCGGCAGGATCTCCGCCACGGTGCGGCCGGCCGGGCGGTTGAGCGTCAGACCGAAACTGCCTTCCTGCGCGTCATTCGCGGAGATGTAGAGGACCGATTTGCGGAAGTTCGGATCGAGCAAGCTGGGATGCGCGATAAGCAGCGAACCCGCGAGGCTGATCGATGAAGAGGCGAACTCACGCACGCCAGCAAGGTAAGAATGGACGGCCATTCCGCAAGAAATTCTCCCGCGCAGCATCATGGTGGAAATGCCCGCGCGATTTGTTACGGTCTGCGCCGACATGCCCAGCACCCAGGATTCCCTCATCATCGCCGGACGCGAATTTCGCTCCCGGCTGCTCCTTGGCACGGGCAAGTTTTCCTCAAACGAAACGATGGCCGCGGCGCTCGAATCCAGCGGCACCGAGATCGTCACCGTCGCCCTGCGCCGGGCCGATCTCTCCGGCAAACGCGACCCCTTCGCCAACATCCTCGACTTCATCGACCCGGAAAAATACCTGCTCCTGCCGAACACCAGCGGCGCGATGAACGCGGAGGAAGCCGTCCGCCTCGCGCGTCTCGCCGCCGCCGCCGGACTGCCGATGTGGGTGAAGCTGGAGATTCACCCCGACCCACGCTATCTGCTCCCCGATCCCATCGAGACGCTCAAGGCCGCCGAGTTGCTCGTTCGCGAAGGCTTCACCGTCCTGCCTTACATCAATGCCGACCCCGTCCTCGCCAAACGCCTGCAGGATGTCGGCACCGCCACGGTCATGCCGCTCGGCTCGCCCATCGGCAGCAATCGCGGCCTCGAGACCCGCGCGCAGCTCGCGATCATCATCGAGCAGGCCACCGTCCCCGTCGTCGTCGATGCCGGCATCGGCGCTCCGAGCCAGGCGGCTGAGGCGCTGGAAATGGGCGCGGACGCCGTGCTCGTAAACACCGCCATCGCCATCGCTTCCGATCCCGCGCGTATGGGCCACGCCTTCAAGATGGCCGTCGAAGCCGGGCGCGAAGCCTTCCTCATCGGGCTGGGCGAGCAGCTCGACAGCGCCTCCGCGACCAGTCCCCTCACCGCTTTCCTCCATCCCTCATGAAATCACTCCTCCGCCTGCTCGCCGCCGCCCTCATCACCTTCGGCGCTTCCCTCCACGCCGAAACCCCCGAGGACGTCGTCGCGCGCCAACTCGCCGCGATGCGCGCGGGAGATTGGAACAAATTCACCGCCTGCATGGACATCCCCGCGCTCAAGGAATTCCAAGCCAGCATGCTCTCCGTGCTCAACGCCGCACCCGCCGAAGGCCCCCGCGCGCAGATGCTCAAAGCATTCTTCGCCGACCAAACCATTCCCCAGCTCACCGCCGCTACACCCGCCACCTTCTTCGCCGCCTTCATGCACGGCCTCACCAACAGCAACCCCATCATCAAACAAGGCATGGCCTCCGCCGATGGACAGATCCTCGGCCACATCGATGAAGCCCCCGATAAAGCCCACGTCGTCATGCGCATGAGTGTCCCCGTCGGCGAAGGCAAAGTCACCAAGATGGACGTGACCAGCCTGCGCCGCGACGGCGACACCTGGAAGGCCCTCCTCAAGGGCGACATGCAGGCCATCGTGGCCAATCTTTCCAAGGCCCTCCAAACCAAATGACCACGCCGCTCCTCGAAGTTAAGAATCTCCGCACCTGGTTCCCTGTCACCGGCGGCGTCCTCCGCCGGCACATCGACGATGTCAAAGCCGTCGATGATGTGAGCTTCACCGTCGAAGCCGGAACCACTGTCGGTCTGGTCGGCGAAAGCGGCAGCGGGAAATCCACCATTGGCAAGACCATCCTCAAGCTCGTCCCGGCGACGAGCGGGGAAATCCTGTTCGAGGGACGCGCCGTGCTGCCGATGACGGAAAACGAATTCCGCCCGCTGCGTCGCGAGATGCAGATGATCTTCCAGGATCCCTTCGGCTCGCTCAACCCGCGCCACACCATTTTCCAAATCGTCGGCGAAGCGCTCGAAATCCATTTCCCGCAAATGAACCGCGACGCGCGCCGCGCGCGGGTGAACGAGCTGATGAAGCAGGTCGGCCTCAAGCCCGACATGATGGAGCGTTACCCGCACGAGTTCAGCGGCGGCCAGCGGCAGCGCATCGGCATCGCCCGCGCCCTTGCGGTAAAGCCCAAGTTCATCGTCTGCGACGAACCCGTGAGCGCCCTCGACGTCAGCGTCCAGGCGCAGATCGTCAACCTGTTGCAAGACCTCCAGGCCGAGCTCGGGCTCACCTACCTCTTCATCGCCCACGACCTCGGGGTGATCGAGCACGTCAGCGACCAGGTGCTCGTCATGTATCGCGGCAAGATCGTGGAGAACGCCAGCGCCGAAGCCATCTACGAGAATCCGCAGCACGACTACACGAAGAAGCTTCTCGCCGCAGTGCCGAAGTTCGCCTGATCCCGACCGCGCGCGGGCTGGCGGCTGGGCCACAACGCCCAGGAGCATCCCGGTCGATTCCCGATTCCCCGGCTCTGCAACGACACCCGGCATCGCGAATGATCCGATTTATATCTTCACGCGTCGCGGCGCGGGTGAAGTCTCCAGCACCCAGGCCCAGGACGGTGCCAAAGGAGGCGCCAGAGAGGGTTAGCGCGCTTATCCCACCCGTGCTGCCGATGCCTCCAGGAATTGCCGTGGCATGATCCAGCCGCAAGAACCCGCTGCTCAGCGTGGTGGTGCCGGTGTAGGTATTGGCGTTGGCGAGGGTGGAAGTCACCGTGCTGTTCTGGGTGAAAGTCACCCCAGTACCCGCGATGGACCCGGTCGTAGTTTGGCTAAACGCGCCCGAGCCGCTGGTGGAAATGTTGGAACCGGTGAGTGAACCGCTCAGGCTCAATATTCCCGCGCTCACGCTCGTGGGGCCGGTGTAGGCCGAGGCGCCGTTGAGCGTGAGCGTGCCGGCACCGCTCTTGGTGAGGGCTTGGGCGGTCGCAGCCTGGGAGATGGCACCCGTGACCGTGGTGTTGGCCGCTCCAGTGAAAATCAGCGTTGCGGTGGCTCCTGTTCCGCCCCCCGCCACGCTGGCCAGAGTCAGCGAGCCGCCCCCAATGATGTTGTTGTTGATCGTATGGGATCCGGCTGCTGCTGTCGGCGTGGTCAGGGCACCGGCGCTCAGGCTCACGCCGTTGGCTCCGGTGAAGTTCAACGCCCACGTCACGGAAGTGGACGTTCCAATGCTGATGCCGCTGAGATTCGCGCCAAAGCCCTGAACGGCAATTCCCGACGCCAAGGGTGCCAGTGGTGACCGTCGTCGCGCCCGTGTAGGTGTTCATGCCGGAGAGGATCCAGGTGCCGGCGCCCGCTTTGGCGACGCTGGTAGCGCCAGTGCCGTTCCCGATCACGCTTTGAAATTGATTCGCATCGGTGTTGGTGCCACCCAAGGTGAAAGTCTTCGTGGTGCCAGCGTTCGTGAGAGGGCACCGGAAGCTTCTTTTCGGTCCAGAACGGACCTCTGCTCCTCGGGCTAACGACGGCGACACATACGGTGGACTTCCAGAACCCTATTGATCTGAACGGGGCCGATCGCACCGTGCGGGTGGCGAATGGGGCTGCAGACGTGGATGCCGTTCTGAGCGGTGCGATCACGGGCGGATTCTCGCTCATCAAAGCCGGCGCGGGCACCCTGAGACTGG